>JAEEGI010019234.1_pt1 | contig 13783 bp, 10 predicted proteins | sample 8958751 | NCBI WGS metagenome assembly JAEEGI01 (sample SAMN16246545, study PRJNA631951) | gut metagenome | biome: gut microbiome; feature: rumen; material: KS-attached | host: Bos | place: Iran: Karaj | collected 2018-10
CCCAATCCCCAATCCCCAATCCCCAATCCCCAAAAATAAATTAATTCTATTTTTTTATTTTTATTTGTAAAATTTTTTGATCATATATTTATTAAATTATACATTAAAAATAATTTTTGATGTCTAAATTTATTTGTGTAAAGATATGGTTTTCTATATAAATAAATTTCTATTAAATCGAACAGGATTTTCAAAGAAAATTTCTATTCTCCATTAAACAACAAAATATTTTTTTTGTTTGATAAAACATTAATTGAGTCCCTATTCATTGAAATAAAAAAATAATGAAGTTTATTTATTTATATATTTAGTATTATTTGTTATAAAAAATAATAGAAATATTGTTATAATCTTTTTTATTTGAGAATTCTTTTTTAAAAATCTAAAAACATATTAAAATTAACATACAACTAAATAAAATGAAGATACTCAAATTATTATTTTATTTATTTCATTTATTTGAAGATATTTATTTTTTGGAGTAATTTTTCTATATTTATTATATTTACATCTTAATTAATACAAAAATTTATAAAAATGAATTTTCTCTTAAATAATTGTATAAAAAATTTGAATAAATTTTTTTTTATTCTTTTATTAAATATATTTATTAATGGGAATATCATGTGGATGTATTTTAATGAAAGGAAATGAATCTAAAAATTTTTTATCTTTTGATAACATAACTCAAGAAAATTTTAATAAAGAAACATTTGACTTTAAAAAACATAGTCAATTAGTTTGGATTTGTTTAAATGATATAAGAATTTCTCCAAAAAAATATTCAGAACTTTTATTAGACAATTTATCTTTATTAAAAGAAAATCCTGAAAATGAAAATAAAACCTTAATAAACAATATAGAAAATAATGAAAATCCTAAAAAAGCCCTTAGAGACTTGTTATTATCTTTCTTACAATCAAATGATGAAATGTATAGTATTCTTCAAGAATTAGTTTCAAAATTTGAAACTTTAAGTTCAAAAGAAATAAAATCAATTGATTTTGAAATTGAATTATATGAAGCAATAGATAACTATTATAAATCAAATAATAATAATATGAATGATTCATCATCAATTATTTTTAGTGTTGCAACAAATAAAAATTTAAGAGTAATTGAATATGAAATTGAAAATTATTGTAAACCAGAAATGACAATTTGGAAAATTTTATTAGATCATAAAGAAAAAACAGATGAAATTTTATCTGATGATTATATTAAAGGAATAGCATATTCTTTTTGTGAAGATAATAATTTAAATAATTTTAGAACTAAAATTTATTTTTTATATGAAGTTAAAATTAAAGATGTTATTATCAATGGAATTAATCCTCTTTCTGGTGTTTATTTACCTTTAAAATTGGATGAACCTTTTTTTAAAGATATTTCTTATAAAGATAAAATAATTGGAGGTTCTTATGTTTATATCGAAGATGGAATTAATGTCGAATTTTTTTTATATAATGGTGAAAAAGTAGAAGAAAATATAAAATTAAATGAATAAAATTAATGAAAATATAGATAAAAATTTATTTTTAGTGAAAGTATATTTTTGTTTTTATTTTTAAATAATATTAGATTAAAATATAACATAATAAAAAAATTAGAATTATTTAAAAAATTATATTAATTTTTTTGAAATTTCATATTTTTGTAAATAATAGGATAAAGATTTAAATATTTAAAAACATTCACAATTAATACTATAAATAATTATAAAACAAAAATTTATTTAAAAATAAAAAATGAGCAACAAGCAACATACAATAATGGATTTAAACAGATATGTAAAAACAGCTCGTGAACTAGGTGTTTTAGGAAATTATGAAAAATGTTTATCAAAATATAAAACAGCACTTAAAATAATAGAAGAGTAAAAATAAAAAAAATATTTTTAAACTAAAATAGGCGTTTATCTGAAGTTACTGATCAATATCTTCGTGATAAATGGAAACAAACAGATCAAACAATAAAAAACGAAGTAATCTTAGTTAACCAAGCATTCCAATTAGCAAAGCAATTTCAAAATGATGATTCAGAAAGAATTCGTCGTGAAAAAGAACAAGAGAGAGAAAACAATCAGATATTAATGAGAGATTACCTTCCAAAAGAGAATAAACCTCGGGACAATTATCAGAGTAATAATAACAACAACAATAATGATTATGATCCAAGATGGGCACATTTTGGTGGAAGAAAGCCATTTTCTTATATAACAGATAAAGATGCTGATCACTTTCAATATGGGGGTCCTCAGAAACCTAAAAAAGACCCTGATGTTTGGGATCCTCCTGAAGATGGTAAGAAACCTGGTCCTCCAAGAAAGAAAGTTGGTAAACCTGTTAATTATGGGAATAATTATAATAAACCTTCTGTGAATAATAATAGAAATCAACCACAAAATAATAATAGAGGTCCTTATAAACCTAGTGATAATAGAGGGAATGTTGGAAAAGGTGGAAATAATCAAAAAGGAGGACAAGATAATAAAGGTGGAAAAGATGGGAAAAGTGCTTTTCTTTTAAGTCATTATCCTGATGGAACTGGACCTGATGCTGAATTAATTGAAATGGTTGAGAGAGAAGTAGTTGAAAATAATCCTAATGTTAAATTTGAAGATATTGCTGAGTTAGAAGGAGCTAAAAGTACTTTGAAAGAAGCAGTGCTTCTTCCTTTATTAATGCCTGATTTCTTTAGAGGAATTAGACGTCCTTGGAAAGGTGTTTTATTATATGGACCACCTGGAACAGGTAAAACTCTATTAGCAAAAGCATTAGCAACTCAAGGAAAAACAACATTCTTTAATGTTTCTGCAACAACCTTTGCATCTAAATGGAGAGGAGAAAGTGAGAAATTAGTTCGACTCCTTTTTGAAATGGCACGATTTTATGCTCCATCAACAATCTTTATTGATGAAGTAGATTCAGTAGGTACAAAAAGAAGTGATGGTGATAATGAGGCAACTCGTCGTGTGATGGCAGAAATGTTAGTACAAATGGATGGAGTAAGTGGAGTGAATGATAATGAAGAATTAAGTAATGAGGAATTAAAAAAGAAGATTGTTATGGTATTAGGAGCAACTAATCATCCATGGGATCTTGATGATGCTTTAAGAAGAAGATTTGAAAAGAGAGTTTATATTCCTCTTCCTAATTCTGTTGGAAGAAGAGAAATGTTTAGAATTAATTTAAAAGAAATTAAAACTGCAAGTGATGTTAATTTTGATGAATTAATTAAAGCTACCGATGGTTATTCTGGAGCTGATATTGCTAATGTTTGTAGGGAAGCTGCTCTTATGCAAATGAGGAGAAAATTAATGAAAACTGGTGTAAAGGTTGATTTAATGAGTTATGCTAATAATCCAGAAAAGTTAGAAGCAGAGTTAGATGCTCCTGTTAGTCAAGCTGATATTTTAACTGCAATTAAGAATATTTCTAAAAGTGTTAGTCCAAATGATTTAAAAAGATATGAACAATGGACTAGTGAATTTTCTAATAAATAAAATTGTTTTTAATTCGTTTAAATTTTAATTTTGATTTTAAAAAAAATTTTTTGTTTTTGGTTTTAATCATTTTTTATATCATTTATATTTATAATATTTAAGTATTATTTATTCTATAGGATTAAATAAGAAATTTATAAAATAATAATAAGTCACCTTAAATAATAAATAACCCTAATTTATTCAACATGAACTTTCTTCGATAAAAATTCACTTAAAACGGAATCAAGTTGATTTTCAATTAATTGTCCAACAGCGACCATTAATATAAAAACAGCAGTTTGAGGAAAATAATAAAAAGAAGTGACTAAAGCAGGACCAGGACAAATTCCTCCAAGTCCCCATCCAACTCCAAAAATTCCGGCACCAACAATTAATTTTAAATCAACAGCTTTATTTTTAGAAATAACAAAAGTTCTATTATAATATGGTTTCCTTAAATTTAAAATATAATGAAAAGTAATAAAATTAAAACCAATTGCAGAAGCTAAAACAAAAAATAAAGAATAATCCCAATATGAATTTATTGTTAAAAATCCCAATACTTTATGTCTTCCAATCATTCCACTTTGAATTAAACCATAAGCAAATAACACTCCAACAAAAAAAGAAATAAAATGATCAGTGATATCAACTTTAGCATAAATACTTTTAGAATCTTTACAGATAATACAAATAAAGCAAGATAAACAAATTAGAAAGATAATAATTTCAAAATAAGGGATTTTAATTTCGGAAATGGGTAAAAATTCTTTAGTAAAAATATTTGAATTGTATTTTAAAGTAGCAGTTAAAATTCCAGTTGTCATAAACATTATAACAGCAAAAATAGATCTGATAGACAATCTAGGAATTCCACAAACTCCATGTCCAGAAGTACATCCATTTCCCATTTTTGAGCCGAAACCTACTAAAAATCCTGCAATGATAAAACCAAGTAGATTTAAGTCTTTTATAAAATATTCTCTATTTTCAAAATTTGTGAATGATGTTTTGTTAAAAATTTTTACATATGCTGGAGTTATTAATGTTCCTAATAAGAAACAAAAATTATATTGAAAATCTATTCCTTTTAATAGATTAAAAAATATTCCTGAATATCCTGTTATTTTTCCCTTTAATAAAAGATGAATTGAAGTTGCTAATGAGATAAAAAATCCTCCTATTATTGAGTTTAATATTGAATAACCTGTATCTATCATTTTTTAGTAGTTTCTATATATATTTATTTTTAAACATTTGAAATAATCAAAAATCTTTTATTTTTATCATTCAAAGATAAATAAATTAAATATACAAATTATTCAATTTAAAAAAAACTAATTTAATGGAAGTTGAAACAAATCCAAAAGAAAATGATATAAAAACTAAAAGATTACTTCATGACATAAATATTTTATCAGAAAATAAAATTCCTTTAGATACAAAGGGAAATTTACCAGATTCTCTTTTATTTCAAATAGATGATGTAAATCATTTAAATTTATTATTAAATGCAATGGAAAAGAATACTTCTTATAAGGGAAATTTAGCAATTAATTCAACAAAATTTGATGATAATTTAGGATTAAAAATATCAAATATTATAAAAAATAATTCATTAACAGCATTGACAATTTGGAATAGAAATCATCCTTTTAGTGATAGAGTATCTATGATAATTGGAGAAGCTTTGGAAAAAAATACTTCTTTAAAATACTTTGTCTGTTTTCTTGATGTTGATGAACTTTCACCAATTAGATTAGTTAAATTTTTAACAAATGAAAATTCAGCTTTAAAATCTTTTGGTTATTTAAAACTTACTAAAAAATTATGTGAAACTGTAACTGAATATTTAAATAATAAATCTAAATTATCTGTTTTAAACTTTTATTATGTTCCCTTTAAAGAAATTAATTTATTATATGAAAAAGAAGTTCCTGATGATGTTGTTTCTAATTTTGCTGATAAAATTGAAAATGATTCTAATATTATTGATGTTAATGTTCTTCCTTTAGATGAAAAATATGAAAAAGATATTAATGAAAAATTAACTAATGATATTGATATTTTTTCACAAACTTTAAAATATTCTTGTGCTATTGTTAATAAGGAAAAAAAAAGTGTGATTAGAACTGAAGAAGTTTTCACTAAACAAAATAAATATATTGATAAAATTTTAGAAACTATTGATAGAGATGAAGGTAAAAAAGAAAAAAATTCTATTGTATCTATTAGATCTTATTTAGATAGAGCTATTGGAGAAAGTTTAAATCAAGCTTTATATGATTTGGAAGTTCAAAGAGAAAGATTTCCTGATAAAAAAGAGTTGTTTACTGCTAAAGGAAGTATTAGATATGTTGCTCAATATTTATTAAATAATAAACAATAATTTTTTAAAAAAAATCCCTAACTTAAAATTAATTTCAATTTTATTATATAAAAAATATATAATTTTAAGTAAAAATACTGAAATTATCATCATAAATAAACTTAATTTTTAATTGAATCTATCCAAAAAAAAATTAAAAAAAATGCTCCAACAAGAAAGTATATATAACTTAGTTCCATCAAAGCCCCTTCTCCCATCTCATCAGAAAATGTATCGTTCAATGTATCCACATTGGATAGCACCAACAGCATCTACATTTATATTATCAAACACAACATATCCAGGAGTAGCAAATACAGGAGGATCTTTAAAATTTCCAAGAGGAGCTCATCCAATAAATGGTAATTACCGTAGTATGGGATTACCAAAAGGAGGATACAAAGTAAATCCTGAGAAATTTATAAGAAAAAATCATCAATATAAAATTTTACCTCCTCCAGAAAGAATTAAATCTGCTAATGAAATTAGAAAACCTAATGTTGTAACTGTGAAAGATAAACCTATTATGGGATTAAAATCACAAAAAAATTATGTTACTTCTAATGCAATTGATGTTATTTTAATGGAACCTAAAAAAAGGAAAATTGCTAATGATAGTGATTTAGATTATTATATGAAAAAAAAAGATTATGGGAAAGTTCCTAAATATATTCAAAAAAGAAAAGAAGATTATGAAAATGATATTATTAATAATGTAGAAGTTGAAAGACAAAATATGATGTATGAAAAAAGTAAAAAAAAAGAAATTGATAATGAAGAATTATATCAATTGAGAGAAGGTTTAGAAAAAAAATTAAAAGAATTAAGATATGAATATGGAAAAATTTCGCATAGAAGGAAATTTGATACTTTAGTTACTAAGAATTATAAAGAAAAATTAGAAAAAGAAATGGAACAAGTTGAAAAAGATTTAGAGTTGTTAAAAATGGATAAAGTTGTTGTTGATATGACAAAATAAAATAATTATGATAAATTATTTAAATTTTTTTTAAACAATTTGATTTATTTATTATTAAATAAATCATCAGGAATTTTTTTTTATTTAAAAACTAAAAAAAAATTTACAAATAATTATTTCTCAAATATAATTTATATAATAAATTCTCTTATTTTTATTATATAAAAAAAATATTTCTCCTACATATATTCATTAATATTTTTCTTCCCAACAAAATTATCCATGTTCCAATAACCATTAGCTATTTCATTACCATCTTTATCTACTAATTTCCCCATACCATGTTTTTTTCCATTTAAAAAATATCCATTATATTTATCTCCTTTTTCAGTAATTAAAGTTCCTTTACCATTAATTAATCCATTTTTAAAATTACCAGAATAAACATCTCCATTATTCATAGTAAATTTTCCTTTACCACAAATAATATTATCTTTAAAGTCTCCTTCATAAACATTACCATTTTTAAAAGTGAATTTTCCTTTTCCATTTGCTTTCCCATTAGTCCAATTTCCTTCATAAGAATCTCCATTAGAAAAAATATAATGTCCTTCGCCATTTCTAATATTATTAACATAAGAACCAATATATCTATCACCATTTGAATGATATCTAACTCCTTTTCCATTTATTTTTCCTTCTTTCCAATCTCCAATAAAAATTTCTCCATCTAATTGAATTAATTTACCATATCCATTATGTTTATTATTCTTAAAAATTCCTTCATAACGAGTTCCATTTTTATATATTATTATTCCATAACCTTCTTTTTTTCCTTTTAAAAATTCTCCTTCGTAATAATCTCCATTATTTGAATATAATATTCCATTTAATGGTTCTTCATTTTGAGAATCTAAATTTCCTATAAAAAAATCATTATTTGGATATAATTTTAATTTTATTGTTTGTTGTTCATTTTTTAATTTTGGATTTGATAACGCTTTTTCTAAATAATTTGAAAATTTTTTATATTTTTGACTCTCTTCTATTCTCTTTATTGATGATTGACTTCCATCACTTCCTAATAATTTTAATAATTCATTTTTTAACTTAAATGATATTTCATTTTTTGAAAAGTTTTTCATTATTATTGTTGAATTATCTAGTGTATTATTAATTGAATTATCAAAATTTTGTATTATTAAATTATTTGTTTTTGGAATTTTCTCTGAATTATTAATATTACTATTACTATTTGTTTTACTAAAATTATTTGTTGGAGTACTTAAATTTGAAACTGATTGAGTATTATTTCCTTTTTGATAACTATATAAATTAAATTCACGAGAACTTTTTTGTAATTTTCCTGTTGCTATTGTATTCAGAGAAAATTTATTTTCATTAAAATCTGAATTTTTTCTTCTTTGAGAATCTGTAATTGAAATTTTATTTTGTTTTCCATAATCTTCATTTTCTGCATATGATTTACTTATTATATTTTTTTCTTCTGTGTTATTTTTCTTCATATCTATTGGTATTTCTTGAATTATATTTTTTTTCTCATTTGATGATGTTATTATAATTTCATAATTTTTTTCATTTGGATTATTTGTTTCTTTATAATTTCCTTCTAATATTTTTTCTCTTTTTTTTAATTCTTCTTCATTATTCCCATGACTTCGATTATTATTTTCTTCTGTTTCTTTTCTTGAATCTTCAGTCTTACTCATATTAAATCTACTTTGTCCACTTTTATTTGAAATTACTGTTTTATGATAAGGTTGACTACTTATTTTATTATATGTTTCTAATAATACATTATTTTCTTTATTATTATTTTTTCCTTTTTCGTTTTCTTCTTCTTTTCTAGGAGTTATATTCTTATTGATATTATTTATTATATTATTATTTATTGATTTCTTTTCTAAAGATGTATTTACTTTATTTACTAATGCTATTTTATTTTTTGAATTATAAGTATTTGTTGCATATTTCACCACATTTGGTTCTATATTTATATTTTTTGACATTTTTTTCAATTGTTCAATTCTATATGCGTTTTTAATTGCATTTGTATTATTAAAATTATTTTTATTATTTATTGAAGCAGGGATTAAATTAGCAATTGAAGAAGTTAAAAATTCATCATCAATTTTAGATATTTTATCTAAAGTGTCTTCAACATTGAAAAATTCTTTTTCACCTTTAGATAATTTTCTTTCTAATAAATTTTTTCCTAAAATTGTAGTCCATTCATCTTTAAAACTAATATTCATAACTGATTTATCTTCATTTAAAGGAATAGTTTCTATACTCTCATTCAAATCATTATTATCATCAACATTATCTTCAACATTTATTTTTTTCATATTTAATTTACCAATGATATTTTCTTTTTGAGAAAAAAAATCAGAAGAATATTTATTTGAAGTTGAACTTCTAAATTTTTCTTTATTTACATTATTGTTATTATTTTTATTTTCTTCTTGAATATTATTATTATGTTTTAATGAAGGAGATCTATTTCTTTTTATATCAGGTTTAACATAAATTATTTGTTTTTGAGGAATTATTCTTTGTTCTTCTATGTTAAATACATTTTTAACAATATCTTCTAATTTTAAATTATTTATACATGATTCAATACTCAAAACGGATTGTTGTTTATCTATTGGACATGAATTATTATTTTCTTCTCCTTTATTGGATAATATACAATGCTTACAAAATGTATGTCCACATTTTGCGATCAGAGGACGATGAGAATTTAAATCAAAATAATTTTTACATATATCACATTTTAAAAAGTCCTCAATTGGTTTAGACATTAAATTTAAAAATATTTTTTAATTTAATAATTATTTATTTTCTAACATTAAATTTTTTATTTTAGAATAATATTGTTAATTGTGTATCTCTACAAATTGTATTTTAAATTTACAAAGTAAAAAATAAATAAATAAACCAAGAGAAAACATTAAATAAATAAAAAAATATAAAAATAAAAATACATTCCTGAAAAATAATGGGTATTAAGATAATTTTAATATACATAATTAGAAAGAAAGAATGTAATTTATTTAATATTATTTTTTTTATTTAAAATAATTTAGAAATTTTATATTACAATAAAAAAACTAAAAGTTACAATTAAAAATTAAATAAATGTCTACAAAACAAACAATAACAACATCAACTTCTACAAAAACAATAAATCGTTATTTACCAAACTATTCAATCCCTCCTCCAAACTATTATCCAACGTATCCAAAAACAGAAACATATGGTTTAAATCCATTAACATTAAAATCAATAACAAATGTGGATGTTGATGACTTACAACAAATATTTGGAAAAGGAATAGGTGAGCAAAAATGTATAATTCGTAGTCAAAGTTTAACTCGTCGTCATTTATTAGAAAATGATCATGAATTAAGAGAGGTTCAAGCAGCCATAAATCAAGCGAAAAGAAATCAAATTCTTTGTCGTCAAATTGAACAAAATCAATTTTTAAAAATGCAAAATTTAATAAAAGAAAGTGAAGAAGAAGAAGCAGCTTTAAAACAAGCTGAAATAGATAAAAAAAGGAAAAAAGAAGAAGAAGATCGTAAACAAGCTTTATGGTTAGAAACAAGAAGAGCAAATTTAGAACAAATGAAAGAAAAAGAACGTTTAAAATTAGAATCAGAGAAAGAATATGAAAGAGATCGTTTAGCTGCTGAGGAAGCGTTAAGACAAGCTTACCTTGAAGATCAAGCAGCAAGAGAAGACTTTGAAAGGAAAAAAGCAATAAATAAATCTTATATGGAAGCAACTATGGCTGATAGAGAAGCAAGAAAAAAAAGACAAGAAGAAGATGATAGAATTGAAGATGAAAATTTAAGAAGATATCTTGCAAGTAAAGCACAAAGAGATGCCGATGTTCAAGCAAAGAAAGATGCTCTTCAAGCTGAACGTGATAGAATTTTTGAGAAATTAAGTAAAGAAAAAGCAAGACAAGAAGCTGAAAATGATTATTGGGAAAATGTTAGAAATGAATTAACTATTGAAAGAGAAGAAAGAAAAAGAAAAATACAAGATTTAGAAGAAAAAGCTAGAAGACAAAAATTAAAAGAAGATGTTCTTGCTAGTGCCATTGCTCAAATGAAAGAAAAAGAAAAAAGAAAAGAAGAAGAAGCTAAATTAGAAGAAGAATTTAAAAGAGATCTTGCTTTGAAATATGAAGAAGAAGCTAAACAAGAAAAATTAATGAATGAAAAAAGAAAACAAAAAGAAATTGAGTTTAATATGGAAGTTGAGAGGTTATGGAAAATTAGATTACAACAATATCATGCTCAAAAAGAACAAGAATTAAAAGATTTAGAAGATCAAAAGAGACAAGAAGAAGCAAGAAGATATTTAATTGAGCAAGAAAAAGCTCGTTTAATTAAAGAAAATGAAGATGTTTTAAAAAAATATAATACAGATGCATATACTAAATTAGTTTCTTCACTTAGACCTTATGAAATTCCTCAAAAAACAAAAGAAGAAATGTTTCGTCCAGCAAAACATGATGTTATATATAATAATATATTTGGTAATGTAAATCCAAATCCTCCATCAGCTTACCCAAAATATCAACACATTAAAAATTATATATATGATATAAATATTCAAGATGTAAATAAAAATTTAAATAGATGTAATCACAGAATGTATAATGCATATCTGAATAATAATTATGATGCTTATCCTTCAGAAGCAGAATATAGAGAACAAATGGAAAAAAATAAACAAAAATATATTGAATATGCAGGTGGTCCTCCAGTAAGAGAAAATTCATGTTATATTAAAACTGCTCCAAGAATGAGTGAAATTCAAAAAAGTGGAAGTCAAATCTTTACTAATAAATTAAATGTTAATCTTCCTAATAATAATCTAACCACCAGTGTTAATAATAATACTATATTAGGTACTCAAAATATCATTAATAATAATGAATTTATTCCTACATATAGCAATAATAATACTAGAATTTTATCTAATAGTGCAAGTGCTCAATTTGATAGAAGTTTTGGTAGTATTCCAAGTGGAACTATTAGTGCTGCTAGTACTATTAATTCAAGATATCAAGATCAACAAAAAATTCCTGAGATGGCTTAAATATATTTTTTTTGATTAATGATATTATTATAATTTTTATTATAGAGAAACAATAAATAAAATTAAATTTCAATTAAAAATAAATCATTAAAATTTTATAAAAAATGGCTACAAAAATAATTCAAAGTAAAACATATTATACTCCATTTCCCAGGGAAAAATCAAATAATGAAGTTTTGAAAAATTCATACTCTAGGAAATTATCAAAAAATTCAACATTAATAAATATTCCTCCTTCAGTAACAGTATCATATATGAAAAAAAATCCATTTTATTTTGATTTAAAAAAAAAAGAAAAAAATAAAAGACCCGAATCCTCTCATAGAAAAACAGGATATACTATATATGAAAATAAAAAATTACAAAATTTACTGAAATCTGATAAAAGATTTTTGGCTCCAGAATATAAAAATAATAAATTATCTTCAGGATGTGAAAAAATTAAAATTAAACAGAATTTAAATAATAAATTAACTCAAGAAGAAATTAGAAAAATATTAAATAAAATATCAATTCCTCCAAAAAATAGAGGAAAAGTACCTAAATATATTTATGAATTTAGAGTTAGAGAATTTATAGAAAGAGAATATGAAAGATTAGTTGAAGAAGAAAAAGGTTATCCAAAAGGAACTTTTAAAGTTTGGGAAAATGATAGATTACTTATTTTAGAAAATTTATATATTATTAAAGAAGAATTAATCAATGAATTAAGATTATTCCCTGTTGATTATTATTTAAGAGCTATTGGAATTAGAAATAAAAGAGCAGAAATTGAAAAAAGACTTGATGATATTGATTTTGCTATTAAAATTTTTGAACTTAATGATGTTTACCTAAAAATTTAAAATTTGTTTTTTTTATTTAATGAAAAATAAAGTATTTGAAATTTAATTTTTTATATAAGATAAAGATAAATTTTTTGTTTTCAAAATTAAAAATTAGGAATAATAGTGTTCTTGCTGATAAATAGGATAAACATATGTAAAAATAATGTAATATTTGGTAAAATCATTATTCTACTAAGTTAATCCCTTCATCAACATCAGCTCCTCCTTCTTTATCACCTTTTCTCCCATAAAAAGTGTGAGTTACAAAGAGATTTCCATAATAATTTAATTACTTTGCCTATTGTTGTGTCTAATGCTATTAATAATTCCTTTTATTCTCCTTCTTATAATTTTTAAGCGTTCATTAATGCTATTATTATATTATATTCTCCATCAAATTTTATTGCTTTACACGAATCTTAATCATCCTTTTTTAAATACATTTTCTAATTTTTATTAATTTGAAATTTATATTTCATTTATATTTTATTATAAAAAAAAATTAAAACAGAATTTTCATAAATAAATTTAAGTTTTTTTAAAATTATCCAGTTCTTAAAATTAAATGAATACCAGATTCAGTAGAAACAGGTTCACTTAACTCTCCAATTTTTAATTTAAAAGCTACTTCTTCAAACTCAGGAACCATATCTCCATGTCCAAATTCTCCTAAATCGCCTCCGTTTTGACATGATGAACATTCAGAAAAATTATAAGCCATATTAGCAAAATTTTCTTTAACTCCATTTTTCACTAATTCTTCTCTAATTTTAACAATATTTTTCATTGCCTCTTCAGGAGAACGAGTGATTACTTTATTTCTTACTCTATCTTTTGGATTTCTACTTTTATTATGTTTTTGTAAAATATGAGAACATCTAACAGTTGTAGGATTCATATAATAAATTAATTATTAAAAAATTAAACGATATTTAAAATTTAACTAAAAATTAAACATATTAAAGAATAATTGAAATTACAATTAATTAGATGAAAATTTTTAATCAATAAATATTTAAATAAATTAAATAAAAATTATA
>JAEEGI010019236.1_pt1 | contig 13781 bp, 8 predicted proteins | sample 8958751 | NCBI WGS metagenome assembly JAEEGI01 (sample SAMN16246545, study PRJNA631951) | gut metagenome | biome: gut microbiome; feature: rumen; material: KS-attached | host: Bos | place: Iran: Karaj | collected 2018-10
CCCCAATCCCCAATCCCCAAAACAAAGAAAAAATTTTCCATTAAATTAATTATTATTATTTATTAATTTTAATTTAATCTAAAATTTAAATATTAATTAATAATAATTTTTAAAATCAATTTTATCAAAAAAAAATTTTATGGAAGAATCTTCAATTTCAATAGAAAACATTTCAAAATTTCCTGGAAACGAAAAATGTATCGATTGTAACAATCAAAATCCAGGTTGGATTTCATTTCCATTTTCTTTATTTATTTGTGCGAAATGTGCAAAAAATCACAAACAATTAAAATTTTCAGTTAATTCTCTTGAATTAGGCGATTTTACGGAACATGAAATAAATTTATTAAATATCGGAGGAAATAAAAATTTTTTAGACATAATAAACGAATATAAAATTCCATTAGAAGAACCTTTATTTAAATACAAAACAATAATCGCAGCTTATTATAAAATTTTATTAGAAAAAAAAGCAAATCAAATAGAAAAAAAAATAAACGAAGAAGAACTAAAAAAAATAATTGATTTACGTCCTTCATATGAAGAAGGAAAAAAAGAAAACACAGAAAATTTAGATTTTTTAAATATAAAAACAAACAATGAAATTAATAATGATAATAATAATAAAAGTGAATTATCAAAAGATGTAAATTTCGCAATAAATAAAATCGGAAGTTGGATGAATTTTTTAGGGAATAAAATAAAAGACACAGCTGAAGCAACAATTAATTATGCAGGTTTAACAGAAGAAGCAAAAAATGCAAAAGAATATTTAATTAATAATTTTAATAAAATAAATGAAAAAGAAATTGTAAAAAATACTAAAAATAAAATTTCAGCTGTTTCTAATAAAACTGAAGAATTTATAAATGAAAAAACTACTCAAATTAGCGAAACTAATTTAGTTAAAAATATAATAACAAATGTTAATTTAGGTTATAGTAATTTAAAAGAACAAACAGGAAATTTAATAAATAAAGTAAAAAATAAAAGTGAAATTAAAAAAATCGAAGAAGAAAAAAAAGAAAATGAAGAAAAAAAAGAAGAAAATGAAGAAAAAAAAGAAGAATTTGACATTTCAACCGAAATTAAAAAAGATTTTTAATTAAAATATAAATTAATTTATTATTAATATTATTAATTAAATTAATGTCAAAAGAAAAAAAAACAATCGAATCAATTGAAAAAGAAGCAGACGAAGAATTAAAAACAAATTGTTGTAAATTAAAACCAAATTATTTAGATGCAATTCCTTTATTAAAAGAAGCAGCTGATTTATACAATGGATCAAAACAATATGAAAAAGAAATAAAATGCAGATACAAACTTTGCACATGTTTTAAAAACACAAAAAGTTTTTGGGAAGAAGCACATGAATATGAAAAAATCGCATTAGTTAAAATAAAACATTTAAAAAATTACGAAGATTCCTTAATTGATATTAAAAATGCAGATGCATCTTTTTTATCAGAAAAAGAATATAATTCCGCAATTAAATTTTTATTAAAAATTTCTAAAGAATTTCAAAATGCAAAAGAAATTAAATTTTACATTGAATGTTTAAAAATCGCATATGAAAATATTATTAAAAATTATCATGTAATTTGTTTTAAAAAAGAGGAACCAAAAGAAAATGTTTTTATTGCAATTGATGAATATGTTTCTATTTTAATTAAAAATGATGATTTTGATGAAGCTGAAAATGTTATTGATAACTTTTTAAAAAAATTGAAAGATGAAGATAAAAATAATATTGAAAAAATACAAAAAATGAATTTATGGAAATTGGCTTTGTTTTTAATTCAAGGAGATTTTAATAATTATGAAACTTATAAAGAAAATTGTGTTGAGGATAATAATTTTAGAGCAATTGAAAAAATTAAAAATGCTTTTGAAGATTTTAATGAAAAAAAATTTAAAGATGGAATGAATGATTTAAATTATTTGTTTCCTATTAATTTTTGTAATAAATTGAATTTGGTGTTTAAAAATAAAAAAAAAGATGAAAAAAATAAAAAAATCGATTTGAATGATGTGAATATTAATATAAAAGAAAAAAATGAAGATAAAAAAAATAATAAAAATGATGATTTAGATGATCTATTATAAAATTATATTATAAATACAATTAATTTATTTATATGTTTATAATTATAATAATTAATAATAATAATAAATTAAATCTTTTTAAAATATTAAGATTAAATTTTTTTTTAAACAATTAAAATATCCATAATAAAAATAAAAATAAAATTTATATTATATAAAAAAAAATGAAAAATTTTTTAATATTTTCCTTAATTTTTTCCCTAACATTTTTAACATACATGAAATTTAACAATTATTATCCATTCAATAAATCTAACGAAGACAAAGGAACAGGAGTAAACGGAGCATTATATCAAGATATATCAAAAAGTGTAATTCAAATTTTTTATCCCGAAATTCAACAATTTATAACAGATATAAATCTCCCAGACCAAGAATTCGACGTTGATATAATATCAGTATCTCTCTCAAACATTCACTTCGGCATTACCAATTTTCAAGTAGAATCCGTAAATTGTGAATTCGTTTCCCCTGACATAATTCGAATTCACATAAAAGACATTAAAGGTTGGGGAAAATTCAGCTCAGAATTTTCATGGGCTTTTATAACACTTTCCGAAGACGTCGATTTTGATTTATATGATTTCGACATAAATTGCGATATTAAAATATTAAGTAAACAAAGAGAAGGAAAACTTTTACCAGACGCATTATTAGAAAATATAAATTATAATATAGATTTTGATTTTACTTTACATGGTGATTTATCAGCAATATTAAATTTAGTAAAAGGTCCAATTAAAAGTATAATTTTAGAACAATTAGATAATTTTATCATAAACGAATCAAATGAAGCATTGCAACAAGCATTGAATTTAATTCCTTTAGACATAGATATTAATATAGAAAAAGGATATGCAATAGATTATACATTAGTAGAAACACCTTCAATTTCCCCAGAAGCAAACTTTTTATTATTTAATTCATATGCGAAATTCATAAACAAAAACATACCAGATACAAAAGAAGATAGATACCCCCTTCCATTAGGTATACCTAAATATAACATAACCGGTAAAAAAGCTCAATTTTATATAACAGATTATGTTATAAATTCAGCTTTATATACATTTTATAGAACAGGTGATTTAAGATATACTGCCTCTCCTGAAGTTTTACCTCAAGAATTTCCTTTTAATTTAACTACTACATATCTAGATACAATTTTATTATTCGGTATAGAAGAAATTTATGGGGAAAATAAAGAATGCGATATAACTTTTGAGGTATATGATATACCTCTCGTTAATTTAGATGAAAAAATTATGAAATTTAATGTACCTACTAAAACCACAGTTAATGTTAGAGGATATAATGATTCCGCTATTATTTTTACCAATATGGTTGAAGTTAAAGCGGAATTAAGATTATTAGAAGATGTTAATGTTACAGGTTATATTTATGAATTATCTATTTCTCAAACAAATATTACTTATAATAATTTACCTAAAGTTACTGAAGAAATAATTGAAAATGGATTTGGTTATATTTCTGAATTAATTAAACCATTTTTAAATCTTTATATTTTAAAAAATTTGCATTTTGAAATTCCTAGTGTAAAAGGAATTAAATTTACTAATATGACTATTTCACATAATATTAAATATATTGAAGGAAATTATAATTTTGTTTTTGAAGAACCAACTTATTTAACAAGCAAACCGAATAAAAATGTAGATGAATTAAAAATTGAATGTCCAAAAGGAAAAATTTTAAAAGAATTTAAATTAATTAAAGAAAATTCTAGTGATTATTATTATTATAAGTATGTTTGTATTAATAAAAAATATTTAGATTATTAATAAAAATTAATTATCAATATTAAATATATTCAAAAATTATCTTTTAATTATAAAATTAAGAAAAATTTTATTTTATAAATTAAAAAAAATATTTATTTTATTTATTAAATAAAATATTTAAAATGTTTAAAAAAATTAATTTTAATTTCATTTTAATTATAATTTTTTTATTTTCTTATTCGAACTTACAAAAATATCCAAAAAACAAAAATATTTTAAACTTTGAAAAAACAACCAACATTAATTCAATAGATTGTGAATCATTAGATGAATTATATTCATACATAAATAATTACGATTATGTAATTGCATTATTTCATGCAGATTGGTGTGGTCATTGTAAAAGATTCATTCCAAAATTTGATGAAGCGAGTAAATATCTTTTAGTAAAAAAATTTAAATTTTTAAAAATCAATAGCAATTCAAAAAAAGCAACAGAAGCATTTAATGTAGATAGATTTCCAACAATTAAAATATTCATAAAAGGAAATGAATTAAAAATTGAGCCAGTTCGAGAATTAATTCCTTTATTAGAATTTTTAGAAAAATTATTAAACAACCCAATAATAAATGTTAATAATAAAGAAGAATTTATTAAAGATTATGGTGATTTTAGTCCTTTTGTTGAATATAATGAAAAAAAATCTGAGTTTATTTCATGTATTAATTTATTAGCAAAAAATGAATTTTTAAATGTTTTTTATTTTGGAACTCAAAAAATTAATAACAAAAAAGAAAAAGTTTCTTTTGATTTTAATGGAACGAATGTTGAATATTTTTGGGATGGAAATTGTGATAATATAAAATTATTTTTAGAAAATAATATGTATCCGATATTAAATGAAATAACATCAAATTTTATTAAAAATATTCAAAAAAATCCAAAAATTTTAGTTATGTTTTTTTACAATGAACAAAATGAAAAACAAAATAATTTTGTTTTTAATGAATATAAAAAAATTGCCTTTGAAAATAGAAAATATGTTTTTGGCTTTGCTGATAAATTAAAAGATCCTCAATTAATTGAATATTTTAAAATCAATCCAAATTCACCAAATATTAATATTGTAATATTTAATTTCAAAAAAGATATTTATTATATTCATCCAAATGATTTTGATATTAATAGTTCAAGTGCGGAAAAATGTGAAAAAGATATTAAAAATTTAATAGAAAATATGAATAATTTAAAATTTACAACAGGAAATTTTTTAGAAGATTTATTTTTAAAATTTGGAATTCAAGCAAGTAGCAATACAATTCAATTATATATTATGTTATTTTTATTATTTATTATAATATTTTCTTTAGTTATTATTATTTGTTGCTGCGAAACAAATGAAAACGATGATTTAAATAAAATGAAAAAAGAATAATTAATAAAAATTAATTTATATAATTAAAAGCATAATAATAATAATTATAATATAATAAATAAAATATAAATTATTTTCCTTCGCCATTTTTTTCAATTTCACTTAATAATTTATTTATCATATCATCATCTTCATCTTTTTTTTTCTTTTTTAATATTCGTTTTTTAGTTATTATTTTATAATATTGTATAGCTCTCATATTATCATTAATTTCCTTTTTCATTTTATAAAATTTAATTAATTCATGATCTCTTTTTCCCTCACCAACTAAAGCAGCAATAACAACATCTATAATAACATTATATTTTTTTTTATAATTATTTTCTAAAAATTCTTTAAAAATTCTATTCATTTCGTCTTGTTTTAATAATAAAACTTCATATTCTAAAATGTTACTTTTCATAGCTAAATCACTTATTTTTTGAACCGAAGGTAATTTTAATAAATTACTATAAGGATTTTCTTCTTGAAAAACTTTATTTATCGATTTAAGAGTCACATTTTCTATTTTAACACTTTCTTTATTTGTATTTAATGTATGTAATTTAGTTTTTGGAAGTTGATTAGAATTGATTTGTTCAGTTATTGAAGTTCTAAATAAAAATCTTTTATCTAAAAATTTTTCTTTATTATTTAATTCAATAAATTTTTGGTCTAATTCTTTACGATTTTTATCTATTTTTTCTTTAATAGCATTAATTTGAACTTGTTTATGAGCAACTTTGAATAAATAATTAATAGATAAATTATCTAAAAAAGTAGGAAAATAGCTCATTTTAATATTTTCGCCCAAATTCCAAATTGCTTTTATTATCCATGTTAAACCTTCTTGTCTTACATCTAAACCTTCATATAATTTTTGATGATAATAATTACTTAATTTATTAATTTTTTCTTTTAAAATTGCTTTTTTTTCTTTTAATTTTAAATCTTTTTCATTGACTTGAATTTTTAATTTATTTGCTGCTTCAATTTGATTTTGTTTTTGTTCTATAATAAGTTCTTTTTCTTTCTTTTTTTTTTCTTGTTGTTGAATTTGTAATGTTTTTATAATAAAATCATCCATTCTTTTCTTTTTTTTTCTTTTTTTTCCTGAAACGCTAATTACAGTTTTTGTTTCAATTTCATCATCTTCGTTTGATAAAATGTCGTTTTTTTGATTTTGAAATTGAAAATCGTTTTCTAAAACATTTAAATCTAAATCATAATCATAAATATTTTTAAATATTTGCATAATTTCTTTAATTAAATTGTTTCTTTGTTCTTTAATGTTATTAATTTCATTTTGTAAATCTTTAATTTCATTTTCCCATTCTTTTTCTCTTCTCATTATTTCATATTTAATAAAAAATTCTCTGCTTTGATTTGATTTAATTTCTTCTTGTTCTTGTTCTTTTGTTAAAAATTTCTTTTTTTCTTCTTTTTTGCCCAAACGTTTTTTTATAATTTCAATGTCATTATCGATTTTTTCTCTTGCTAAAATGTCTGAAAAATTATTGTTAGGTAATGTATCTAATGATAAACCACATACAATTTCAGGTTCACCTAATTTATTTAATTTTGGAAGTTTTTTTAATAAAATAGATGAATTTTTTCGAGTTAAATTTTTTTGATATTTACGAGAATTAATATTTGGAAATAAAACTGAATTATTATTTACATCTGTTTCTAAATATGTAGACATATATTATTATTTTATTTTTTATATATGTTTTTTTTATTAATTTTAAGTTATATAAAAATGATATTAAATATAATTTTTATGAATTTTTAATATTTTTTTTATAATAAATTAATAATTAAATAATTATTTAATAAATCGAAAAATTTTTATTATTAAATAAAAGTAAATTAAATTATAATAATTAAAAATTTTTTTTTGTTTATTTTTAAATAATAGTTATTTTACATTCAATTTATATTATAATTTTATATGATTTTAATATTAAAAAATTATACAATCATTTTTATTATTTATATTTTCTCTTTTATTTTTATTAATTTCTTTTTTTATTTGTTCATTTAATTTATCATTATTAATATTTAATTTATGATTAACATACGAAACATTATTAAATTTATTACTATCATTTAAATTATTATTGTTAAAAGATTTTTCAACTTTTTTATCAAACGAATTTTTTTTAACTTTAATTTTTTTCAAAGGTTCAACAGTCAAAGGAACATTACCAATAAATAATTTAATTTGTTTTTCAATTTTATTATTTTTTTTATAAAGTTTTCCATACCCAAATTCAAATTTAACATGTATAAATTTCTCATCTTCTCCATTAAAATATCCCAATCCATATTCAGTTTTAATAGGTTCTCCCAAATAAAATTTATCCGATTTAAATTCTTTAAATTCTTTACAATTATTTTTTAAATATTTTTTATCTTCAGTTAAATTAATTTGATTCATAATATTCATTAAAATATTATAATACATTTTTTCTTCAGGTTTATTTTTATTAATATAAATTAAAATATAAGCTGAATAACTAACAACATTTTCTTCGGAAATTTCTCTAAAATGCGCATCATCAAATAAAAACCATTTTTCATTTATTTTTAACATACAAGTATAATGACCTGAATTTAAAGAACCTATGTGATGAATTACACCATATAAATCAAATAATTCATTGTTTATTTCTAAATTTTTTAAAGGATATTTTACAAATGTGTTTATTTTATTATTTATTATTGAAGAATATTTAAATCTCTTTAATGAAACTATTAAAATTTGAGATAATTTATCAAATTGAAAATTTTTATAAAAAGTTCGTAATTTATTACAATTCGAACATTTTAATTGATCTTCTAATTTTTCTTTTTCTAAAAATATATTAATACAATCATTTAAATCTTTTTCATTCATTGAATTTTTATTATCTTTATTATCATCTTCGATAATTTCTTCTTTCAAAACAGTCATTTTTTTAATTAAATTAGTAATTATTTCATTTTTTTCTACATTACTACACCATTTAACAATAATAAAATTATTATTAACATCGAAAATAAATTTGGAATTGTCATTTGGATTTAAAATGCATCCTGGACAAAGTTTATACCAAGGACATTTTGCGCATTTTAAATTTCCATCTACTAATTCACATATAGATATATTAAAAGGATAGCAAACTTTATAATTATTTTTTTTTGTTCTCCACCATAATTCATCATCTGTTTTATTTGATTTATTTAAATATATTTTATATTTTTCCCATATTAAATCATATAATAACATTGAATTTAAATGATTTTCTGTGTTGTTACTCAAAATAAAATCAGGAAGAAATTGAATTTGTCGTATTTTAAATGGTTCTATTAAAAATGTATTTTTATATTTTTGATTAATGTGATAAATTCTTATTCCAAATTCAAAATTTTTTTTTAATTCATTGTTTTTATCATATAAAATTTGATTATCAAAAGATAAAATTTCATTTTCGGATTTAATATTAGAATTTTTATAAATTTGGTCGAAATTTTTAATATCATTTTTTAAATTATAATTAACTAAATTAACATTATTTTTCTCTTTATTATCATTATTATATAAATACTTTTTTACTTCATTTATTCCATTCGAATTTAAAACTTCAAAAATATATAATTTTCCTCCATTTTGAACACAATTATCAATTATCATATCTTTATTAACATATGTTAAAACATTCTCAAATTTCCCTCCAATAGTACATATAATAAAAGAAGTATATGTTTTAATTTCACTTCTAATTAATTCATTTTTTCCATTATCTATAATTTCTTTTGTATTATTTTTTTCATTTATTTCTCTTGGTTCTAATTCTAAGTTTTTTATTGATATTAATTTTGTTAAAATATTTTCTAATTTTAATGTTTTATTTATATTTAATTGAATACTTATTGGAAAACTTTTATTATCAAAAGAAAATTCTTCATCATCTTCTTCAACATTTTCAAATTCATTTTTTTCTTTATTTTCTTTATTATTTTTTTTTTCTTCATTTTCTTTCGATATATTCTTAATATAAAATAACATATATTTATCTAATAATTTAATTTTATTAGATATATCTTTATTTTCTTCTTTTTGACAAAAATTCACAAAATCACTATTTATTTTATCATAATAAATTTTAAATCTAAAAGGTAATCTATATAAATTAATATTAATATCAATCAATTTACTTAAAGGAACAGGTAAAAAAAGAGAAGTATTATTTTCATATGTTATTTTTTGTTTATTACATTTTTCACAAGTTAAAATTGATTTTAATTGAAAATTAAATAACGCATAAATAAAACTACAAGAACGTCTTAAATTATTAGCCCAATACAAATTACTTAATTCATTATCATTATTATGAAGAACTTCATTTTCAGGATTAATAATATATTTTCTTTCATTTATTATATTTAATTCTTCATGTAATTCATCTATTAAAAAATTCATTAGTTCATTTGCATCTTGCTGTTCGTTACTAGAAAATTCTTTTCTTAATTTACCTATTATTTCTTTGAAAGATTTTGGCGTAAAAATCTTGTTTGAATTTGAATTTTTCCATCTTAAATCTAAAATTTTATGAAATTCTTCAAAAACTTTTCCTTCATTTGAAAATTTACCTTTTTTATTTAAAAAAAAAATTATTTTTTCATCTAAAAAAATATCGCGAACTAAAGGAATATTAATTAAAGATTGAATTACACTATTCATATAACATGTATTTCCTAAATTATTTAAACCAATTGGATTTGGAATAAATTCTTTATTTTCTAATATTTTTTCTTTAATTTCTTTTTCATTTTTTATTATTTGATTTTTATTTTCATCTAATTTATTTTCATTTTTATTATTTATTTCATTTTCATTTTTATTTTCTTGTTTATTATTATCATTATTATTATTATTATTATCAATTTTTTCTTCAGGTTCTTCTTTTAAATCTTGAATTTTTTCATAATAAGTTAAACTATTTTTTTTGTTATTTATTTTCCAATCAAGAATTATAATACAAAAATAATTTTCTTGATTACTATTTATTAAATAATTTCCTAAAATTGATTTAATATCCATTATTTGTAAATTACCCTCATTAAAATTATATATCATAGGATTATTAACATTATTATCATAAGGAAGAACTAAATTAATAGCTTGTTCTAACATTAAAGAACATTCAGTTTTTGGTGGAAAATATTTTGATCTTAAATTACTAAAATTTCTTTTATTATATAAATTATTCATTAAAATTAAAGTTTTTTCTATATTATTTTTATCTTTATATTCATTTTCATTTTTATCTTGAATATAATCATAAATTTCTTTAAAAGAAAAAAATTTACAATGAATATAATAAAATTCAATTTCATAAACAATATTTTCTTCTTTTAATATTAAACTATTTATTTTTTGATCTGGATCGGGGGTTTCTTGAGGGTATTGATTAATATTATATTGTAATTTTTTTAATTTAATGTCACCACCTTTTTTTATAAAAACTTTTTCTAAAAAATAATAAAAATCTGTTGGAACTAAATAAAAATCTTTTTTATAATATTTATCTGTTTTTAATTTTCCTTCGTTTGTAATTAAATCATATAAATCAATTACTGGCTTTTCATTACTATTATTTTGATTACAATATTCTTTTAATTGATTTAAAAATTCACTATTAATAACATAAAAATAATTATCTGTTTTTATTCTACTTAAACATAATTCATGTAAATCTTTATTATTATTTAAATATTTTTTAAAAATGAAATTTTTTAAAATAATTGGTTCAAACGGAGTTAAACCAAAATTTAAATAAGGAATTAAATTAATTTTATCAAAATTTTGTAAAAAACTTTTTAATAAAATAACTAATTCATTAGATTCAACATTATTTAAATAAACATTCATAAATTCTTCTTTTGATATTTTTTTAATTTCAAAATTTTTATTTTTTACTAATTCTTCTAAAATTTCTTCTTTAATTTCTTTTAATTCAGGAAAAGTTAAAATTTCAAAAATAAATTCAGCTTTTTGAGCAATTGTTCTACAACAAATAATATTTAACATAAATTCTTTAAAAATTAAAAAATTTAAGCGCATTATTTTTAATTTTAAATAACGAATTATTAATTTAATAAAAATTCTATCAACATCAACTTCAATTAACATTTCTTCTAATTTTTTATAAGGAAAAATTCCATTATTTTTATTTTCAATATTTTGAAACTCTCCTTTTAATCTTTCATAAAAATTCACATATTTTTCATAATATTCTGATTTATTATTTATTTTATTTGGTTCATTTATTGAATCACAATCACAAACTATTAAAATATTTTCATCATATTTTAAAAGTTTTGAAGATGTTGCATAAATTTTTAAATAAAAATTATTTTTAATTTTCCTTTCAAATTGTTTATTATTTAAAAAATAATGATAAAATTTCTCTCTACTATAAAAACCATTAATATTAGTAATATTAAAATTAGCATTTAATAAATCAGATAATAAAATGTTTGTATTATGTGGTTGGTAAAAAAATAGAAGTACTCTTTATTTATAATCAGATTCTTGAACTTCATTTTTTGGATAAAATAATAAATAACTTATAAATTTTAACACATATTCATATTTATTTGATAATAAAATTGAATAAAATTGTTTAAAATCATTAAATGACATTATTTCATCACTAAATAAAGAAAAAATTCCTTTAACAAAATCTAAATTTTTTGATTTTAAAATTTGTTTTTGAAAAAATCTTATATCAATTTCATAATTCATAAAATTATTATTAAAATAATTTTCCAAATTTTCATTACTTCTATTAATTATTTTTTCTACTTCATTACTAGGAATAATAGGATGTTTTGATATAGAAATTCCCATTTAAATAATTTTTATATTTTTTTAATTTAATATATTTATTATTAATTATAAATAAAATAATAAATAAAATAATAATAATATTATTATTATTATTTTATTTATAATAAACATTCATTAAAATAAAAAAAATTTAATGACAATAATTAAATAAAATTTTTTTATAATTTTTTAATAATATAAAATAAATATAATAATGACAAAATCATTTTTAGAAACATTTTCTATGAACAATAGAAGCACCAGATTCATTATATTCATCTCTAGTAATCCACATGCATCCGAATGTTGAAATAGATGATAAGATAGATCCTCCAATCCAAACAGAATATTTTCTTTCTGGAACAGCAATAACTTTAACATTATTTTTCATTGATTCAGGAGCTAAGTTTTTAACTTCTTTTGTTAATCTTTCTGGTAAACCTGAGAACATAGTTGTACCTCCAGATAAAACAATGCATTGATATAAGTCTTTTCTTACATCAATGTCAGATTTATTAATTGAATCATAACATTTTTTATCAATACCTCCAGCTTCTTTACCGCACATTTCGGGATGGAATAAAATTTCTGGAGTTCTGAATCTTTGATCTTTAACTTTAATAACTGTTCCGTCAGGCATTTCATAACTCATTTCTTGATAGTTGTTTTTTTCTTGTTCAAAATCTAAAGCAACATAGCAAGTTTTTTCTTTGATGTCTTTGGCAATTTCTCTTTCAGCTGTTGTTGTTAATGAAACACCAACTTCATTAAGGATTTTAATTAAGTAATCAGTAACATCTCTACCAGCTAAATCCATTCTTAAAACTGAATGTGGAAGAGAATAACCATCGAAAATAGGAACAAAGTGAGATACACCGTCTCCTGAATCAGCAACAATACCAGTGAATTTACCAGCAGAATATAAAGATAAAACAGCTTGGATAGCAATATATAAACCAGGAGCATTGAATGTTTCGAACATAATTTGAGCCATTTTTTCTCTGTTAACTTTAGGATTCATAGGAGCTTCAGTAAGCATAACATTATGTTCACTAGGGTCAACTCTTAATTCAGTTGTGAAGGTATGATCCCAAATTTTTTCCATATCATTCCAATCATTAACAATACCATGTTCAATTGGGTATTTAAGATTTAAGATACCTCTTTTTTCTTCAGCTTGAAGTCCAACGAAAAAGTCTTTTTTTTCAGCACCAACCATAATACCTGGGTTTTTTGGTCTACCAACTAAGGCTGGAAAAACTGCTCTTGGTCCTTCTTCTCCTGAAAAACCGGCTTTGCAATATCCAGTACCATTATCAATTATAATGTTTGGTTTACTTTCTCCGTCTTCTGCCATTATTTTTAAAATATAAATAATTTAAAGATTCGACTCTTATATATTTTTAATATTAATTAATAATATTAATTAATGTTTAATAATAATATTTATATTATTTATTAATTTAATAATATAATTTTACAAATTATGTAAAAATTTTTCGTTTATATTATATTTTATAGATATATTTAATATAATTAAAAATATAATATTATTTATTTATAAATTATGTAATGATTAATTTTTTATTAAATTTTTAAATCATAATTCTTTTGATATAACCTTATTTTTATTCA
>JAEEGI010019237.1_pt1 | contig 13781 bp, 13 predicted proteins | sample 8958751 | NCBI WGS metagenome assembly JAEEGI01 (sample SAMN16246545, study PRJNA631951) | gut metagenome | biome: gut microbiome; feature: rumen; material: KS-attached | host: Bos | place: Iran: Karaj | collected 2018-10
CCCAGTCCATCAGGTCCTGATCGAAAAAAGTGTGAAGGGCTATAAAGAGATCGAATTTGAAGTCATGCGTGATTCCAATGATACGGCAATCACCATCTGCGGCATGGAAAATGTAGATCCGGTTGGTGTACATACCGGCGATTCCATCGTAGTAGCACCAATCCTTTCCTTAAGCAAGGAAGATGAGAAGATGCTCAATGACAGTGCCATCAAGATCATCCGTGAATTAAAGATCGAAGGCGGCTGCAATGTTCAGTTTGCCCTGAATCCAAATTCCAGCGAGTACTTCCTGATCGAAGTAAATCCGCGCGTTTCCCGTTCTTCTGCACTGGCATCCAAAGCATCGGGATATCCGATTGCCAGAGTGACGGCAAAGATCGCTTTAGGCATGGCCCTGGAAGATATTCCAGTTGCTGGAGGCACAGCTGCTATTTCCCCAAGCCTGGATTATATCGTGGCAAAATTCCCGCGGTTCCCGTTTGATAAATTTACATCCGCTTCCAATATTCTTGGAACACAGATGAAGGCAACCGGTGAGGTTATGGGCATCGGATCTTCTCTGGAAGAGTGTCTTCTGAAATCCATTCGTTCTCTGGAGATCGGAGTTGATCATTTCTATCAGGAACGTTTCCACTCCTTTACAGAAGAGGAACTTCTTGATTACATTAAACAATTCAGAGATGATAACGTATTTGCAGTTTTTGAACTGCTCCGCCGCGGAGTATCGATCGAAAAGATCCACGAGATCACAATGATCACGGAACTCTTCCTGGAATCCTATCAAAAGATCGTGGATATGGAGAAGAAGCTGAAAGAGAATATCAATGATCTTCAGGTGTTGAAAGAGGCCAAGATCATGGGCTTCTCAGATGCATTTATCGCAAAGATCTGGCATCTGAAAGAAACGGAAGTTTACGAGAAAAGAAAGAAAAACAATATCGTTCCGGTCTTCCGCATGGTGGATACATTACATACAGGGGCGTATATTGCTTACTTGTATTCCTCTTATTCCGGAACTATGGATTCAAGGCTGACGGATAAAAAGAAGATCCTGGTCCTGGGTGCAGGCCCGATCCGTATCGGACAGGGTGTGGAATTTGACTATTCCACAGTGCATGCTGTTCAGACCATTAAACGCGCCGGCTATGAAGCTATCATTATCAACAACAACCCGGAGACTGTTTCTACGGACTATACCACTGCAGATAAACTGTATTTTGAACCACTGACACCGGAAGATGTAATGGCCATTATCGATTATGAAAAACCAGAAGGTGTGATCGCTTCTCTGGGCGGCCAGACGGCTATTAACCTGGCACAGCCGCTGGTGGACAGAGGCGTCAAGATCATTGGAACTGACTGTGATGCAATTGAAAAGGCAGAAAACAGAGACAGTTTTGAAAAAGTCCTGTTAGAGCTGGATATCCCGCAGCCAAAAGGACATGCAGTCACAAATATTGAAGATGGTGTCAAAGCTGCAAATGATGTTGGCTATCCGGTCCTGGTGCGTCCATCCTTTGTTTTGGGCGGACGTGCAATGCAGATCGTGGCAAATGATGAACAGCTTCGCCATTATCTGAAGAGTGCTGTGGAGATCGATGCAGATAAACCGGTCCTGGTCGATAAATACATTCAGGGCAAGGAAGTAGAGATCGATGCCATCTGCGACGGCAGGGATGTTTTCGTTCCGGGTATTATGGAACTGGTCGAACGGACGGGTGTTCATTCCGGCGACTCCATCAGCGTTTACCCGACATTCTCCATTTCCAATCAGGTCAAGGGGATCATCCTGCAGTATGCGAAAAAACTGGGTCTCTCCATCGGAATTGTCGGTTTATACAACATCCAGTTTATAGTAGATAAGGATGACAATGTATTCATCATTGAAGTTAACCCTCGCAGCTCGCGTACCGTTCCGTTCCTTTCCAAAGCGACCGGCTATTCACTGGCAGATATTGCAACAGAGGTGATCCTTGGCAAGTCCTTAAAAGAGCAGGGCATCTTTGATCTGTATCCGGAAGAAAAGAAACGTTATTATGTCAAAGTTCCGGTATTCAGTTTCAATAAGATCAAAGGTCTGGATACCTATCTTTCACCGGAAATGAAATCGACTGGTGAAGCAATCGGATACGATGATAAGTTAAACAGGGCATTGTTCAAGGCTTTGCAGGCTTCCGGAACAAAAGTCAAAAACTATGGCACGGTATTAGCAACCTTTGCAGGGAATGATAAAGAAGAAGCCTTGCCGCTGATCAAACGGTTCTATAACCTGGGCTTCAATATCGAGGCAACACCGGGTACAGCAAGGTATTTAAAGGAGCATGGTATTAAGACAAGAGTCTTAAAGAAGATCAGTGACGGCAGTGAAGAAATCTTAGATTCCATCCGTCAGGGACACATTGCATATATTTTAAATACCAGAGATGTCAGCTCCACTAATGAGGAATCAGATGGTCTGAAGATCCGTCAGTGTGCGGCTGAAAACAATGCAACACTGTTCACTTCACTGGATACGGTGAAAGTACTCCTGGATGTTCTGGAAGAAACAACCCTGACGGTATCCACGATAGACTCATAAAAAATGAAAGACATCTTATTTACGATTAAAGAAAACAGACAAATTGCACCGCAAACCTTTCAAATGGTTCTGGAGGGCGACTGCAGCCAGATCACTTCTCCGGGGCAGTTTGTGAATATTCATCTGCCTGGGTTCTATCTGAGACGGCCTATCTCGGTATGTGGTCTGGATGGCGATCAGCTGACCATTATTTACAAAACAGTTGGAAAGGGCACTGCCTATATGGCAGAGAGGAAGATTGGCGAAACGCTGCTCCTTCTGACCGGACTTGGAAATGGTTATGATCTTTCCTGTGCTGGTTTTGAACCGCTCCTGATCGGCGGGGGCGCTGGAGTTCCGCCGATGTATCTTCTGGCAAAACGTCTTTGTGCAGAAGGCAAGAGGGTCCATGTAATCATGGGCTTTAACAGGCAGGATGAGATCTTTTACGAAGAGGAGTTTAAAAAACTGGGCTGCCAGGTAACCGTAACAACGGTTGACGGCAGTTATGGTAAAAAAGGGTTTGTAACCGATGCGCTTCCGGAAAACTATAGTTATGTTTATACCTGCGGACCGGAGCCGATGCTGAAAGCCGTCTATAAAGCCATTCAGACGCAAGGGCAGTTCAGCTTTGAAGAACGGATGGGCTGCGGGTTTGGTGCCTGCATGGGATGTTCCTGCAGGACTCTAACTGGATATAAGCGGATCTGCAAGGACGGACCTGTGCTGCGAAAGGAGGAAATCTTATGGGAAGATTAACGACCAATCTTTGCGGAATTGAGATCGATAATCCGATCATTCCTGCTTCCGGCACATTTGGCTATGGCTACGAATTTGCGGAATTATACGACATCAATTGTCTGGGCACCTTCTCCTTTAAAGGAACCACAAAAGAGCCTCGTTTTGGAAATGAAACGCCTCGTATTGCGGAAACGCCGTCCGGTATGCTGAATTCTGTCGGATTGCAGAACCCGGGCGTTGAAAAGGTTATTTCAGAGGAACTTCCGAAACTGAAAAAGGTCTTTCATAAAAAGGTTATGGCCAACGTGAGTGGCTTTTCAGAAGAAGAGTATGTTTACACGGCCAGAAAACTGGATCAGGAAGACATGGTCGGTTGGATCGAACTGAATATCAGCTGCCCGAATGTGCATGGCGGCGGAATGAGTTTTGGGACCAAGGCGGAAGATGCAGCAAAAGTGACAGCGGCAGTTAAAAAGGAAATCAAAAAGCCTTTGATCGTCAAGCTTTCTCCGAATGTTACGGATATTACGGAAATCGCAAAGGCGTGTGAAGGAGCCGGTGCAGATGCAATCAGCCTGATCAATACCCTGATGGGGATGCGTTTTGATCTGAAAACAAAAAAACCGATCCTGGCAAATGTGACAGGTGGTCTTTCCGGACCGGCCGTTTTTCCGGTCGCACTCAGAATGGTCTATCAGACGGCCAACGCAGTGCAGATACCGGTGATCGGCATGGGAGGAATCTCCAGCGCAGAGGATGTATTGGAAATGAGACTGGCGGGGGCAAGTGCAGTAGAGATTGGTGCGGCAAACCTGACCAATCCATATATCTGCCGCGACATTATAGAAGAATTACCAAAAGTTATGGATAAATATGGAGTAGAACAATGGCAAAAGATGTGATCATAGCATGTGATTTTAACAGTAAAGAAGAAACATTGGCTTTTCTTGACCGTTTTACGGACTGCAAGCCATTTGTTAAAATTGGCATGGAGCTCTTTTATGCAGCTGGACCGGAAATCGTGAAAGAGATCAAGCAAAGAGGACATAAGATCTTCCTTGATCTGAAACTGCACGATATCCCGAATACAGTTAAAAAGGCCATGTCAGTCCTAAGGGACCTGGATGTGGATATTACGAATGTGCATGCCGCAGGGACGATCCCAATGATGGAGGCTGCAAAGGAAGGGCTTTGCAGATCAGATGGAAGCCGTGCATTGCTGATCGCTGTTACACAGCTTACCAGCACGGATCAGGAACATCTGGAGAAAGATCTCTGGATTCAAAAGCCAATGGAAGAAGTGGTCATGCATTATGCACAGAATGCACAAATAGCAGGACTGGACGGTGTTGTCTGTTCACCTTTAGAAGCGGCTGCGGTGCATGAAAGATGCGGAAAAGGATTCCTGACGATCACGCCAGGTGTCCGTTTTGCTGACGGCGATGTGCAGGACCAGAAACGTGTCATGACTCCAAAGCAGGCAAAAGCAGCAGGGTCTGACTATATTGTTATGGGTCGTCCGATCACGCAGGCAGATGATCCTGTAGAAGCATATAAAAGAGCAGTAAAGGAGTTCTTATCATGAATACAAGCGAATTAATTGCTAAAGACCTACTGAAGATCAAAGCAGTCTGGTTCCGTCCGGAAGAGCCTTTTATCTGGGCAAGCGGGATCAAGAGCCCGATCTATTGTGACAACCGGTTAACTCTGACGGCACCAGAAGTCAGAACGGATGTAGAAAAAGCATTGGCTGAAACGATCCGGGAACATTATCCGGATGTAGAAGTCCTGATGGGAACATCCACCGCAGGCATTGCGCATGCTGCTATCGTGGGTCATATCATGCGGCTTCCGATGGGTTATGTCAGAGGAAGTGCCAAAGATCACGGCAAAGGAAACCAGATCGAAGGAAAATTGGAAGAAGGACAGAAAGTTGTTGTCGTGGAGGATCTGATCTCTACCGGAGGCAGCGTCATTGAGGTGGTTGAGGCTCTGCGTGCGCATAAAGCACAGGTTCTCGGTGTGGTATCCATCTTTACTTATGGTATGCAGAAAGGACTGGATCGTCTGGCCGAAGCAAATGTGACTAATTACAGCCTTACTAATTTTGATGAGATCGTGAAAGCAGCCGCTGAGGAAGGCTATATCAAACAGGAAGATATTGACCGGTTGATCGCATTCCGCAACAATCCGTCGGATGAGTCCTGGATAGGCGCTGCCACAAAATAAAGAAGCAGATAAGGGGAAAACATGAGAAGTATCATTGACATCACAGATCTGTCTGTGGAAGAGATCAGCGAATTAATGGATACAGCGATGGATATCATCGCAAATCCGGCAAAATATGCACATGCCTGTGACGGGAAGATCCTGGCGACTTTGTTTTTTGAACCGTCTACCAGAACCCGTCTTTCTTTTGAAGCAGCTATGCAGTCATTAGGAGGATCGGTCATTTCCCTCCCTAGTGCAGACAAGGCTTCCAGCAGTACAAAAGGAGAGTCTGTTGCAGATACGATCAAAATCGTAAACTGTTATGCAGACATGATCGCCATGCGGCATCCTCTGGAAGGAAGCGCCTTGGTTGCAGCCCGTAATTCCAGCACCCCGATCATCAATGCGGGAGATGGCGGACACTGTCATCCGACCCAGACGATGGCAGATCTTCTGACGATCCACCGCTATAAAGGCCGTTTTGATCATCTGGTAATTGGTTTATGCGGAGATCTTTTGTATGGAAGGACAGTTCATTCCCTGATCAACGCGATGAGCCGTTATCCGGACAACCGCTACATCCTGATCGCTCCGGAAGAGTTGAAACTTCCGGATTATGTGAAAGAGATGATGGATGAAAAGGGGATCGCATATGAAGAAACGACAGATCTGAATGCTGCGATCCCGCAGCTGGATATTTTGTATATGACCAGAATTCAGAGAGAACGGTTCAAAGATCCTGCTAATTATGAAAAACTGAAAGACAGTTTCTGTCTGACCGTTGAGAATATGACATTGGCGAAGGAGGATATGTGTCTCTTACATCCGCTCCCGCGTGTGAATGAGATCAGTGCAAAGGTGGATGGAGATCCGAGAGCCGCTTACTTTGATCAGGCCTTGAATGGAAAATTCATGCGCATGGCCCTGATCCTGAAACTCTTCAAAGACAATGCAGAAGAAACGGCAGCGATGAAACGGGGAGAAACCAGACATTTTGTTCCTCACTATGAATTTGGCTATAAAGGTGCTAAAATTAATATCAGTAAATGTACAAATCCTAAGTGCATCTCGTCCGTTGAGCAGGAGCTGGATCAGATATTCGTAAATGGAAGATGCATCTACTGTGAATCCAAAGAAAAGGAGTAACAAATGGAACAGGAAAAACTGATTGAAATAGCGAAAAGTGTTGGTTTTGAGACGGCCGTTCCACTGGATGTTTCCACACTGCAGGCACTTACGGAAGTGCGGGATATGTGTGCGGTGAATACGTGCGGAATGTATGGTAAATGCTGGACCTGCCCTCCGGGATGTGGAGAGATCGAGGAATGTGACGCGAGAATGCATTCTTATTCCAAAGGTATTCTGGTGCAGACTGTCGGGGATATTGAAGACAGTATGGATTTTGAAGGCATTATGGAAGTGACAAAAATGCATAATGAGCGTTTTATTGAATGCCTGGACAAACTGCGGCCAGAACTTCCTGATATGCTTCCGTTGAATGCTGGCGGGTGTAATAGATGCAAGGAGTGTACTTATCCGGATGCTCCGTGCCGGTTCCCGGAGAAAGCGGTATCCTCTATGGAGTCCTATGGGCTCTATGTATCAGATGTCTGCAAGAAAAATAACGTGGCCTACAATTACGGACCGGAAAAAATGTGCTATTCCGGATGCTTTTTATATAACGATTAATGGAGAAAAACATGTATACAGTAAAGATCCTACCGAATGATATAACGATCGAAGTCCAGGAAGGGACAACACTTCTGGATGTCCAGATCAAAGCCGGACTTCATCCTGACGCTCCTTGCGGCGGTCAGGGAACGTGCGGAAAATGCCTGGTAGATATCGTTCAGGATAATGGCGATCATCGTACCGTTCGCGCCTGCCAGTTTAAAGTTGAAGAAGATATGACGATCGAAGTGAAGGAAGAAAATGATCTGCATATCTTAGAGACAGGAACCAAACGGACTTATGAGATCAAACCGCGTCTTTCTTCTGAAGAAATTGGAGAGAAGAAAGCCCTGGGTGCTGCTTTTGATATTGGCACAACTTCTGTTGTCTGTTATCTGCTGGATCTGGCTACGGGAAAAGAACTGGCACATGCCAGCATGCTGAATCCGCAGAGTCAGTTTGGTGCCGATGTCATTTCCAGATGTGAATATGCCATCGCCGGAGGATTATCCGAATTATCAAAAGTTATCCGGGATGCTTTGAACCAGCTTTTAGAAGAAGCCTGTGCGCAGGCCGGAAAAGAAAAAGAGCAGATTTATGTAGCCACAGTTGTCGGAAATACCTGTATGCATCATTTATACATGGGCATTGATCCGACACCGCTTACAGTTGTTCCTTATGAGGCTGTCGTAAAGGACTATATGACTGTCACTCCGGCAGAAGTAGATATGCAGATCAATCCGGAAGGTAAGGTGCAGATCCTGCCAAATATTGCGGGATTTGTCGGTGCAGACACTGTAGGCTGTCTTCTGGCGACCGCATTTGACGAAATCGAAGATCTTTCCCTGATGATCGATATCGGAACCAACGGGGAAATGGTCATGGGTAATAAAGACCATATGATCGCCTGCTCCACAGCAGCAGGTCCTGCATTCGAAGGCGCAAAGATTGAATGTGGTATGCGTGGTATGAGCGGCGCGATCGATCATATCAAGGCAGACGGGACAAATCTTGTCTGTCATGTGATCGATGATGTCAAAGCAGTCGGTATCTGCGGCAGCGGTTTAATGGACGCGATTGCTGCTGGTCTGGATATTGAACTGATCGATGAGTCCGGAAAGATCGACGAGGACTTCGATTATGTCTATCGGCAGGAAGATACAAATCTTCTGGCTTTCAGATTAAGAGATGGGGTTTATCTTTCACAGAAAGATGTCAGGGAAGTGCAGCTGGCTAAGGGTGCTATTGCTGCCGGTATCGAGCTGATGGCTGAAAAACTGGGCATTCAGGTCTCTGACATCAAAAAGATCATGATTGCCGGAGCCTTTGGAAACTACATGGATCCGCATTCAGCCTGCCGGATCGGCATGCTTCCGATCGAATTGGAAGATCGGATCGAGATGATCGGAAATGCAGCCGGTGAAGGATCCCGTATTGCAACATTAAATATCGATGAATTTGAACGGGCACAGACGATCAGGCAAAAAGTAGAATTCTTAGAATTAGCTTCGTCTCCGAACTTCCAGGATACTTTCGTAGATAATCTTTTGTTTGAATAATCAGCAGTCAGAAAGAATCAATAAACGGGAACTGGGCGGCAGGCAGGAAGAAAAAGCCTGCCGCTTTCTGATGCAGCTGGGGCTTGTGATCCTGGAGCAGAATTACCGTGTAAAGGCTGGTGAGATCGATATTATAGCGAAAGATGGCGATACCATCTGCTTTGTGGAGGTGAAATACCGGGCGAGCCGGAAATATGGCGGGGCAAATTATGCGATCTCTGCAAAAAAGCAGCAGACGATACGAAAGGTAGCTTCCTGGTATATTACTAGTCATAAATTGAGACAAGATGCATTTTACCGGTTTGATGCCGTGCTGATCGACGGAGAAGAAATACAATATATCCGCAATGCCTGGTAATATTTTTGTTGACGAGGGACACATTTATGTTATAATTCTTAAAGCGCGTAAGCGGATAGATTCCATAATCGGAGGGAGGTTAGTTCGAAGCTTATGTCAAATGTTATCGTTAAAGAAGGCGAATCTTTAGATAGTGCATTACGTCGTTTCAAAAGAAACTGCGCAAAGGCTGGCATCCAGCAGGAGATTCGTAAAAGAGAGCATTATGAGAAACCAAGCGTAAGACGTAAGAAAAAGTCTGAAGCAGCTCGTAAGCGCAAATATAATTAATCTGAATGCAAAAGAACCGATTCTATATCGGTTCTTTTTATGTTATAATTCCATCATCCATATAAGTAATAAAGGAGTAAGTTTTATTTGAGTGAAATTGAATCTGTCGTCAGCTTATCGGCGCAGGAAATGAAAGAAATCTTTGGGCAGCTCGACGAGAATGTCAAAAAGATCGAAAAAGCTTTGTTCGTGAAGATCATAGCCCGCGGGGACGGGATCCGGATCATCGGGGATAAAGTCAACGCGGAAAGAGCAAAAAGGATTCTGGAAGATCTTGGAAACCATGTTCGTAAAGGAAATCATATCGAGACGCAGAACGTGGATTATGCAATTTCCATGGAAAAGGGAGGAGATGAGACACATCTTTCTGATCTGGATGATGAGATCATCTGCCGAACCGTCAACGGAAAACCAATTCGTCCGAAAACATTCAACCAGAAAAAATACGTGGATGCGATCCGTGAGAACATGATCGTATTTGGTCTTGGGCCTGCAGGTACCGGAAAAACATATCTGGCCATGGCCATGGCGATCGATGCTTTCCGCAAAGGTGATGTCAACCGCATCATTCTGACAAGACCGGCCATTGAAGCTGGAGAAAATCTGGGATTCCTTCCTGGTGATCTGCAAAGCAAGGTCGATCCGTATCTCAGACCTCTCTATGATGCTATTTATCAGATCATGGGAGCTGAGAGCTATTTATCCAATAGTGAAAAAGGGCTGATCGAAGTTGCTCCTCTGGCATATATGAGGGGACGTACGTTAGATAATGCGTTTATTATTTTGGATGAAGCACAGAATACAACACCTGCACAGATGAAGATGTTTCTGACCCGTATCGGCTTTGGTTCGAAAGTCGTTGTGACAGGTGATCCGACCCAGAAAGACCTTCCTTACGGACAGATCTCCGGATTGGATGTTGCGATCCGAGTTCTGGAAGGAATAGACGAGGATATCGCAGAAGTGGCATTGACCAGTCAGGACGTAGTGCGCCATCCGGTCGTTCAGAAGATCGTATTAGCATACGAAGAATACGAAAAAAAACAAAATCAGAAGGCAAGATCAAAGGATAATAAAAGATCATGAAAGTGTTTATCGAAAATGAATCCCGCGTCGCATTTGATTTTAAAGACATGGACCGCGTGATCCGGAAAGCGGTCAAAACGGTCATGGAAGATAAGAAGATACCGATGGAGCTGGATGTGAACGTTCTGCTTACCGTTCCGTCCGCCATCCGGTCGATCAATCGTGAAATGCGTGGCATCGACAGTGTGACAGATGTCTTATCTTTCCCGTATTTTGAATACAAAAAACCAGGTAAGTTCCCTGGAAAACCAGAGGATGGAGAAGAGCAGATCCTTGGGGATATTGTTTTATGTGCGTCTAAAGTCAAGGAACAGGCAAAGAAATACGGACACAGTCAAAAACGGGAACTTGCTTTTTTAATTGTACATAGTATGTTACACTTAATTGGTTATGATCATATCGATCCTGATGATGCCGTTTTAATGCAGAAAGAAGAAAAACGGTTCATGGAACTACTGAAAATCAACAGATAAGGATGGCAAAACAGAACAGTAAAGGTAATTTCCTGATGCAGGGCGCCATTCTGGGTGTCTCATCGATCCTGGTTAGGCTGATCGGCATCATATACCGTGTCCCGCTGAATAATATTCTGGGAGAAAAAGGAGTCGCGTATTATGGCGTGGCTTTTGATGTTTACTCCATTCTTTTATTGTTGTCATCTTACAGCCTTCCGCTGGCGGTTTCGAAAATGGTCTCCAAGCGGACGACGCTGAAAGAATATAAAAACACAAAGAGAATCTTTATCTTTGCGCTGATCTTTGCACTTTGCTGCGGCATTGCGGCTTTCTGCATCACTTTCTTTGGAGCTGATCTATTTGCAAAGATCCTGAATTATCCGCAAAGTGCGATCGCACTTCGCGTTCTTTCCCCGGCTTTGATCATTCTGTCCATCCTTGGCGTAATGCGTGGCTATTTCCAGGGGCTGGGAACGATGATCCCAACTGCTATTTCTAACATTTTTGAGCAGATCGTGAATGCCATCGTCAGTATTGTGGCGGCTTCTGCCTTATATAAATCCGTTACAACGGCTCAGGAAGCTGCTTATGCGTTTGGAAATGTCAAGGAAGCTTATGGAGCCGCAGGAGGGACCTTAGGTACAGTCTGTGGTGCGGCAGCTGCTTTAGCGTTTATGATCTTTCTCTTTATGTTATACCGTAAGACGCTGAATCAGCAGATCGCTAATGATAAAAGTGAGTATGTTGAACCGGCAAAAGATATTTTAAAAGTTCTCGTCTTGACGATCGTTCCGGTCATTTTAAGCACTACGATCTATAACATCAGTGGCTTGATCGATTCCGGTCTGTTCAGCAACATCCTGAAAGCAAAGGGCGTGGCAGAAGCCCAGAAAGATATTCTGACCGGTATGTTTACCGGTAATTACCGGCTGATCGTAAATGTTCCGATCGCGTTGGCCAGTGCGCTGGCGTCTTCTCTGATCCCTAGTGTTGTGAAGTCCATGACACAGAATAATAAGGGCAGCGTGATCCGTAAGGTGGAATCCTCTATCAAAGTTTCCATGATCGTTGCAATGCCTTGTGCAGCCGGAATTGGCGCCCTGTCACGGCAGATCATTGGATTCCTCTTCCCGACCAGTGTGGACCCAAATAAGGTTTCTCTGATGCTGATGGTAGGATGTATCTCCGTTGTATTTTATTCGCTTTCTACGATCACAAATTCCATTCTGCAGGGAATTGATAAAATGCGGATACCGGTCATCCATTCGGCGATCGCCATTCTGATCCATGTGGTTATTCTGGTGGCAATGCTTTATATATTCAATATTGATGTATTCTGCCTGGTTATTTGTGACATGCTTTTCGCTTTGATCGTCTGCATCTTAAACGCACGGTCACTTAAGAAATATATCGGATACAAACAGGAAATAAAAAAGAGTTTCCTGTTCCCGGCTATCTGTTCTGTTTTGATGGGTGTATGCAGCTATTTTATCAGCCAGGCGCTGTATCGTGCAGTGAAGAGCTATGCAGTTTCGGTTCTTGTAACGATCATCGCATCGGTTTTGATCTATGGAATTCTCCTGCTGTTGTTCCGTGTGATCGATGACGAAGAAATCTATATGCTGCCGGGAGGAGCTAAAATTTATGCCCTGGCAAAGAAGATTCACCTGATCCGTTAAGAATAGGGAGGGATATATGCAACAGGAAGCAAAAGGAAGAGGATTGTTAAAAACTTCCGGGATCCTTCTGATCATTTTTGGCAGCTTAGCTGCCTTGGGTTTAATTGCTTACCTCGTAATAATCGGCTTTATTGCGGCAATCGCTGGTGTCAATGGAGATAACGCAGCAGGATTTGGCTTTTTTGCAGTCTTCTATACGTTCTTTCTGCTGCTTGCCGCATTTAGTATTGTGACGGGTGGTATTGGAATTCATAATTCCAAAAGACCGCAGCACTGTGTAAGCTGTCTGGTGATGGGAATCGTAGTGCTGGTCTTTGTTCTGTTTTTTGTAATTTATTTTCTTGTGGAAGATATGATCGGGTTTTCTATGTGGATATTTATCGTGGGAGCCCTGATATGCATTGTGCTTCCTGCACTTTACGTTATTGGAGCAGCGATGAATCTGTCTTCCAGGAAGAAAGAGTAGAGACTCTAAAAGGTAATAACTGCAGTCATGAAATGGCATACGCTTTTATATTTTGGCGAAAGTGCTGCGAAACAAAGGGTTAAGATCGTTCATGATCTGGAACACAAAAAAGTGAACTTTGGTGTTTTCGTCATCATATTGTCAGTGAATGGGAAGGATCTGTTTGATATCATTCCCGGCTATATGCTGCAGAAAGAAATCTATCGGGATGCGCCAATACTCGGCGTAGCTGTTACCAAAGAAGAAGCCTATGAGGTCTGCGAAAAAATGATCCTGGACGTGCATGCCAGGACCGGCGGTTATGATGTCAGGAGTTATTTCCAATGATCATATTATCAATCTTAAAAATCATAGGAATCGTCCTGGCCTGTATTGTAGGTCTTGTTTTGCTTCTGGTTTTACTCATCCTTCTTGTTCCGATCCGCTATCGTTTTTCCGGGGATGGTATGAATGCTGATATTCAGGCGGACGGAAAGGCATCATGGCTTTTTGGATTGTTATCAGCATCCATTCGTTTTGCAGAAAAAAAACTGCTTTATCGTGTGAGTGTGGCAGGGATTTCGCTGAAAAAAGGAGATCTTCTGAATCCGGAGAAAATTGAACCAGACGAAACAGACCTGGAGTCTCAAATATTGAAGCCGCAGAAAGATAAGAAAGAAGAAAAAGAAGAGAAAAAAGAAAGCGGCAAGAAAGTCGTCGTCAATCTTGTGAAAGTCACCAACGGCAAG
>JAEEGI010019240.1_pt1 | contig 13779 bp, 12 predicted proteins | sample 8958751 | NCBI WGS metagenome assembly JAEEGI01 (sample SAMN16246545, study PRJNA631951) | gut metagenome | biome: gut microbiome; feature: rumen; material: KS-attached | host: Bos | place: Iran: Karaj | collected 2018-10
GCAGGCGGGCCACACGCACACCGCCATCAAGCGCGAGTTCACCGACGTACTTGGCAAAAAACATCTGCTGTTGTGCAATCCCGTGGGCTACCCCGACGAGAATCCCTACGCGGAGCATGGGCTAAAACGGGAAAATTTTGTGGTGGAGGTGGGGTGAAAAATGGAAAATAGGTTCTCGAATCTGTACAAACCTACTACAAATATTCAAAATTGTAGTAGTTCTTTTGAAAATTTTTCAATGAAATTCGGAATATCTAAATACTTTCCGTATTTCGTTGAAATTTTGCCGTCAAAAAAGTATATTTACGGTATGGCACAAAAGAATGTTCTATCCGACCAAAAACTTGTCTTTTCGAGCGAGGAACTCCAAAAGCAGGGATTTTCGTATTACCAAATAACGAAAATGGTCGAACAGGGCAAACTTTTTCGCCTCAATAAGTCGTATTACGAAAATGCGGACTTTGCCGGTGACATAAACGATTTCTACTACGTTCAGGCATTTGCGCCCCAGGGGGTGGTGTGCCTTCTGAGCGCTGCCGTTTACTATGGTCTGACAACCTTCCGTCCCGATGCCATTGATGTCGCGGTTCCGCCAAAGACGAAACTTTCCACGCTGCCAGAATCGCAAAGACTTTCGCTGCATTATTTCTCGGACAGACGGCATACCGTTGGCGTGCGCACAATCAGCGAAAACAAGAACACCTTCAAAATTTACGATATAGAGAAGACTGTCGTTGACGTTGTCTCTAACCGGAACAAGGTGGGAATCGAAGAGACCAAGGAAATCCTGACCAATTACCTCGCCAGGCAAGACAGGAACATCAACAAACTCTATCGCTACGCAGAAAAACTTTCGTGCCTGAAAATCCTGAAGACTTACTTGGAGGTTCTCGTATGAACGTCCAGTCGATAAAGGGCAAACTAAAGAATGTCGCCAAGACGAATTTCAGATTGTATCAGGAATTGCTTACGGTCTATGGGCTGGAGCGCACTTTGTTTAGGATTGGAAAGTCAAAGTATAGGGAAAATTTTACGCTCAAGGGAGGAATCTTTCTGTACGCCCTCTATGGGAAGGATTACCCCCGTTCCACCTCGGATATAGACCTTCGCGCTGACAAAATTAACGGAACGCAGGAATCGCTTTTGTCGATTTTTACTGAAATTTTCTCAATACCGGCGGACGATGGACTTATTTTTGATTTGACTTCTCTTAAGGCTCGTGAAATAACAAAGCTAGATGAATATCTGGGTACAAACGTCAGCATCACGGCATTGCTCGGGAACACACGACTTCCCGTGTCTATTGATATCGGGTTTGGCGATGTAATTGTTCCGTCTAAAAAGGAAATGTCATTCCCTGTATTGCTGGATATGGAATGCCCGAAGATTTACGGCTATTCCATTGAATCCGTGCTTGCAGAAAAATTTGAGGCGATAGTTTCGTTGGGCTATGCGAATAGTCGCTTCAAGGACTTCTACGATATCTACGTGATTTTGCAGAGCGAAAAGATTGACGCAGAATTGTTGCAAGAGGCCATTGTTCAAACATTCCAAAACCGAAAGACAACGTTTGATGACATCGTCGTTTTCGAAGATTCATTTGCTACGGATGTAGAACGCGTTAAACGATGGAACGCTTTTGTGAAAAAGAAAAACGCCTTGGTGCAGGTGACCTTTGATAAGGTTGTCGAGCAAATCAAGACGTATTTCAAGCCTATTGTGGAAAGATTGTCGTAAATATCATTGATTTTCCTCGAAGTTTTCAACCTGCTCCATGACCTTGCTGAATACTTCGGGGCTGTACTGCGGCGGATATCCGTTTTTCACGAGACAAATCTTGATATCGAGCTTTAGCTGATTGCGGACATTCTGGTTGTTAAGCCAGTCAGCAAATGAGGATTTCGTATCGATGATTTCCTTCACCTTCTTCGCCAAGGCCTTGCATTTTTCGTTAATGACTACGCCATCAACTTCTTTGTCTTCGCCGTATTCAAAGTTGTATTGGTCGCGGAGAGCAAGCAGAATATCATAGAAAGCCTTTTCTTCGAAGGTTAAGCCCATTTTGCGGAAACTTTCGCGGTTTTCGTTCATCTGGCGCAAAATCTCAAGCGCTTGTTCTGTCGCGCTCTTGATGATTTCGTCCGTTGCGTGTTCCTGCGTTTCACCCGCTTCTTCGGCAGTCAATGCTTTGCGGCGTTCGTGATATTCCTCGATTGTCCTTTCGAGCATTTCTAAGAAAGACTTTGCCGCAATCTGGTTAATCTTTCCGAATTCCTTGATTTGCTTGCGGAGCATTTTCACCAAAAGTTCCAACTTAGTTGCAGGCATCTTGACGTCGGAAAGTTTTTCAAAGAATTCCGGGCTGAAAATATCCTCTTCGTCACCGCTTTCAAGAACGCTTTCGACTTTACTATACTTGAGCGCTTCTTCTACCATTTTGGCGACATTGCGATTCATCGTATCAGTATCGATGTCGCTTGTACCACTCATTTTACGCACAAAGCCTGCAATCGCCATAAAGCATTGTGCAAGGGCGGATTCTTCTTCGCTCAAATTTCCAGAAGGCGAGCAGATATCAAACGCCACGCGCATTCGCTTCACGACTTGCAAGAAGTAATTCTTGAAGGAAACCTTTTGCGGCGCCTTTGCTCCGTTTCTGTTTTCCGAATTGAGTTCCTGCGTTGAGGTAAACACGTATTCAGCGGCTTTTGCAAGCAGCATGTACCGCCTTCCTGGTTCGCATTCCGGATCCAGGAACGGAGTGATATCATACCCGGCAAACAGGTGCTTTAGAATTTCCAATTCGCCCCTGAATATGGCAGTCGCCTGTTCCACATCATCTACCGTCGGGGCGACAGAAGAATCTCCTCCATAAAGTTTCATCGCTTCGCGCATGTTGTCGCGAATGCCGATGTAATCCACAATCAAGCCATATTCCTTGCCTGTATCTTTACGATTGACACGGCTTATGGTTTGGATAAGCATGTGCTTTTTCAGGGGTTTGTCATTGTACATGTAAGTAAGACAGGGAACGTCGAAACCTGTAATCCACATATCCACGACAATGACGATTCGGAAATTTGACTTTTCGTTCTTGAAGGCAATATCTAATTCTTCGGAACGGGAATCGTTTTTGACTCCACCAAGATAATCGTACATTTCCTTGCGGTCGTTACTCCCAACGCTTGCGACCATCGCCATAAAAGGCACGGGCTGCATTTTCTTCAATTCTTCTTCAGTTGCTATAACACCATCCGGAGTTTTCTTTTCGATAAACCATTCTGGATACTTCGCTTTAAATTGCATCAGCAAATCATAAGCAATTGGGCGAGAAGAACACACAATCATCGCTTTTTGCACACGGTCTGGATCTCCAGCACAACTTGATACGTAATGGTCGTGAATATCGACTGCAAGACGCTCCAAACGCGAAGGTTCTCCTAAAATGATTTCCATAGAACTCATCGCCTTTTTACTCGCCTGAATATCTTCTGCGGTAGCACCTTCATCAGCACATAGCTTGTAGTATGCTTCAATGAGCTTGACTTTTTCTTTATCCAGCAAGACTTTCGCAATTCGCGGATGATACTTGATAGGAACAGTCAATCCGTCAGCAACAGCTTGGTCCATTGTATAACGGTCAATTTCATCGCCAAATGTTTGATACGTTTCTGCAATCGGTGTACCGGTAAAACCAACGAAAGTTGCATGTGGGAATGCCTCACGCAAAACCTTTGCATACGGCTTTGAAATAAGTGCCCTCATGTTTTCGTCAACATCTTTGCTGAATTGGATTTTCTTGGAATGTTCCAATTGTGTGCGGTGAGCTTCATCCGAAAAACAAATAATATTTGCTCGATTGTTAATCAAACCGATTTTATCATCTTCGCGATCACAAAATTTTTGGATTGTGCAGATATAAAAACCACCGCTTTCACGAGCCCCAAGTTCCTCGCGTAATTTGGCTCGGTTCTTTACTACCTCCACAGCACCAAGATTCAGGAACTCCGTGCTTTTCTTGAAAAGTTTTGCCCCCTGCTTTTGCAATTCTTCGCGGTCCACAATCATTACAATTGTAGGAGACCCGATTTCGGGAATATCGGAACAGCGAAGTGCCAATTGACGGGCAAGAAATGCCATCGTGTAAGTTTTGCCACAACCGGTCGCACCAAAGTAAGTGCCGCCCTTGCCGCTTTTTTCAATGACGGATTTGACAATGCTCTGTTTTAGCAAGCGGGAGGCGAAAAATTGCGGATAACGGCAGACGATTTCCTTTTCGTCGTGGTCGTATTCGCTATCCTGAAAATAAACATAGTCGCGAAAAATTTCTAGGAAGCGGACTGGGTTATAGACGCCCTTTATCATCGCCTCGGTTTCGGCAAACGGCATCGTTGAGATCTTGTCACCTTCGTTGATTCGTCGCCATGCATAGAAATGTTCGTAAGGCGTGCGGACTGTTCCAAGACGGGTCTTTACGCCATCGGAAATACAAGCCAACGGGCAGTAATGCAAAAGATGCGGAATATCGCGCCAGTAGCGGATGTTGATTTGTTCCCAGGCGTCATAAATAGTGGCATTTGCATCGGCGGGGTTCTTCAGTTCTATAACGCAAAGCGGGAAACCGTTTACATACAGCATCACATCGGGGCGACGGTTTTCCTTCTGCCCATTATTGGTGTATTCTACAGTCAGTTGATTTACTACCCGAAAGATATTATTTTCCGGGTTTTCAAAATCAATCAGTTGAATAGTTCTTGGTTCATTATTTTGCGGAGTAAACTTAACGCCGTCTATAAGCCATCCATAGAATTTATGAAGTGTCGCAAAATCGCTTTCTGCACCTACAAGGCGAATCATATCAAATAGCATTTCGACATCTTCATTCGACAAATCAGGATTATTTGTTTTCAAGTATTCCTTGATGTCATCTGCGTGGAGAACTTCTCTGCTTACCCTTCGGGCTAGTTTATTTCCCGGTAGATAGATCCAGCCATCTGCCTCAAGATACGAAATAAAGGCAAGTTCAAATTCCGATTCACAAAAATATCCATTGAATTCTTTCAGTTTAGCCATGATTATGCCTCCAACGAGCCTTTAATGAGGATTGGGCAAATATCGCGAATTTGCGCTTTCAATTTTTCGTTAATCTTTTTACGCTGAGTATAGACCTTATAGATATTGGCGATTGATTTTTGAATTTCGATATCGGGGATAGGAATTTGAACATCGCACATTTCCGACCAATCAAAGGTTTCTCGTGCAGAGCCCCAAGAATTAAACCTAGCGTAACGGTCAAAATCACTTTGCGACAGAAACATCATTAAATAATGTGGATTTAACTCGTTTTCTTCAACTTCAAAAACAGTATAAATTGATGAAACCAAATAGTTTTCTTTAGAATCATTAAACGCTAACGCAATTTTATCCCCTCGCCTTGAGGTATCTGCAACATAAGTAAATTGGTTAGGTTTCACAACCTTGTAATTTTTCAAGCTGACATCCATCATATCAGCTTTAGAATCAATAAACTTTTTCTCAGTAGAAATTCCTCTTAAATTTTCTAGAGTCAATTCTTCGTTATCATTTCTTAAATCACATTGTTTGAGGTGTTTTCCAATTTTCTTCTTATTACATTCTTTTTTCAGTTTATCCAAATAAGCATCACAGGTCAATTTTAGATCGTCAAGACCCTTTTCATACGACTTTTGATTTGCCACCATTGATTCGTAGATATCTACGTATTTTTGTTGCACTGCTTTGTCTGGCAAGGTAATGTCAATATTTGAAATATCTCCTACTCTACAATATTCTCGAGCAGACCCCCAACCGATAAATTCACATTGACGAGCAAATTCTCTTCGCTTAACAAAAAGATTTAGATATTTGGGAAGAAGAATCGATTCATCTTTTACATAAAACACTTCGTAAAGAGATGAACATATGCCCTTCTCAAAATCACAATTCAAAGCGATAGAATTTATTTCCATCCTTGCAGGATTGAAAATAAAATCATTCCTATAAAATACATTGTATAATGATGTATCAGCATCTTTTTGTTTGGGTGGAATAAAACCGTCCGCACAAACACCTCTAATAGGTAAATCTTCTAAACCATCAAATTTTTCGCGGCGTTGTTTTATCAATTCCCCCAATTTATACGTCTTCAATTTATTTGATGCCATATCCAATCCCCGCAAAAGCCTTCACCAACATGTCCTGACTTTCTTTTTCGGTCGCAATCAAGGACTTCATTTCGTCTTGGATACGCTTCATTTCTTTCTTGTAATCAATTTCTAGGTCATGATCTATAAACTCAATGTACTTGCTCGGCGTAAGCGCCCATTTCTTTTCTTCAATTTCCTTGATATTCACACTGCGGTAAAGTTCAGGAACTTCGTACTTTGAACCATCAACACCTTCACTCTGCCAATCGTGATATATCTTAGCAGCGCGTTCAATCTGCTCCGTAATCAGGCGAATTTTTTTCTTTTGTTCATTCTTTACTGGGTTTTCCGTCCATTGACGCAAATCCATGAAGAGAATTTCGTGCGTGCGGTTGCGGAGTTTACGACCATTGTATTTTCCGCCCTTCTTGTTCTGATTCAGTATCCAAAGCGTCACGCTGATATCGGTGGTAATGAAGAGTTCTCGCGGCAGTACGACAATCGCTTCGACCTTGTCATTTTGGATAAGTTTCTTTCGGATATTAATCGTGTCATCGTCGTTTAACGCCCCGTTTGCAAGCAAGAAACCTGCAACACCATCAGACGGTTTCAAGTGTGAAAGCATGTGCAAAATCCACGCATAGTTCGCATTGCTGTCTGGCGGGGTTTCGTAATCCGCCCAGCGAGCATCATCTTTCAAATCGCTATCATACCAACCCTTGAGATTGAACGGCGGATTCGCCATGATGTAATCGAAATAGAGTCCCCTGTGCAAGTCGTTCCTAAATGTGGAATCGTTCGTCTCGCCCAAATGGTGGCTGAGCCCGCGCAAGGCGAGGTTCATTTTGGCAAGGCGGTAAGTGGCGGCCTCTTTTTCCTGTCCGTAAATGTTGATGCGGTTGACGTCACCCTGCTTGGATTTGACCAGTTCCGCACTCTGGATGAACATGCCGCCCGAACCACAGCACGGGTCGTAGAGCGTTCCGTCGTAAGGCTCAATCATCGAGGCTATCAACTGCACCACATCGTGTGGCGTATAGAATTCTCCTTCTTCCTTCGTGGCGTTTACGGCAAATTCTTTCAAGAAATATTCATAGACGCGGCCAATCAAGTCCTTTTCTTCGCCAAACTTCTTATGGCTAATCTTATTGACCTCATCCACCAGTTTCTTGATGTCGTTCGGAGCCAAGTTGCGAGTCATGAATGTACCTTCAACAAAGCATCCCTTGAGGTCTTTCGAGTCGGTCGCAATGCTGTGCAGGGCTCCGTCAAGCGCGGAATTCAGTTTTGGAGCGGGTGTGTCGATAATATTCGACCAGCGGGCTTCAGGGGGCAAATAGTAAGTTCCGTCTGTAAAAGAGATGTCTTCAAAAAATGCAGTGCGGACACCTTCATCGTCGGGATCGAGTCCTTGTTCTATCAGTACATTGCGCAACTTGGCAACACCGTCATCAAATTTTTCGCCAATGAAACGCAGGAACACGAGCGTGAGCATCATGTCGCGTTTTTCGAAGAACGAACCCGAATTTCGGGCAGCCCGCAAAATATCGCGACAGTTAAAGAGAATGTTTTCGAGGTTCAGTGAGGTCTCGACCGCTTTTTTCTTTGCCATAATCGGGGCATGCTCCATGTAAAAAATGAACGAGTCACCTCTTATGCACGGAGACTTCGGCCCAAGATGTCGGGAAAACAAAAAAGGCGTGGAGTCGCAGTGCTTACCACGTTGGAAGGGTCACCACAACCCTGTCGTAAAGCAAGCACAAAACGACCCACGCCCCAGATGGGACGTGAGCGTTCGATCTTATCCTTTACGACTTTAGAAAGTGGTGATTTTTCCAACGTAGAATAAGAGACGAATCTCAAATTTCTATGCGGCCACTGCCTGCATTTTGTGCAGACGATAGCCTATGTCAATGAGAATATAAATAAAAAAGACAAGTCTATGCTTGAAAATATAAACCATATGAGCTAATTCTACACACTTTGGGGGTGAAAAGCACTGGGTTATGGCTAAAGTCTCGAAATAATCTCAAAAATCAGAAAACCAAGTTATCTCAAAAAATGTGCTGGCGGTTTTGGATATATATTTAGTCCAAAAGTTCTTGTATTTGTAAAAGACTTGAAAAATAAAAGCTCTATAAAAAGGAATTCCCCCTTGAAGTACGATTTTTCTGTATTAAGTCCCGAAGAATTTGAGGAACTGGTCAATAAATTATTGGCGGACAAGGACGTTGTTGTTGAGCAATATCGAGCTGGTAAAGATGATGGATATGATGGTTATCGGACAAATGTGCCTAGACGGGCTATGATTCAGGTAAAACACTATGCCTCATACGAAACTTTGAAAAGTAAAATTCAAAATGAAGAAATCGAAAAAATAAAGAAAGCAAAACCTGTCGCTTATGTTCTTGCTACTTCTTTTGATTTGACTCATCATCAGACGGTTGAGTTGAAATCAATAATTTCTGCATATGTAAAAGATGCTATTGTTTTAGGATATAAAAGTATTTGCGAATTGCTTGATAATAATCCCAAAGTATTAAAATCAATGGTGAAATTGTGGAGCCTTAATGCTGAATTGATAGAACAAATTCTTCATCCTGAAAAAATAAGCCGTTTTTATCAATTAAAGAATAGATTTGATAAAATAAATGAAAAATTTGTGAAAACGCCAGATTTAAAAAGAATACAAAAAGTACTTGACGAAAAACATGTAGTTCTTATTTCTGGTGAACCGGGCGTAGGCAAAACAACGTTAGCTGAATATTTGTGTTTTTATTATTTGGCTCTTGACTTTGATATTGAAATTTTTGAAGGTGATTTTACAAGAGAATCCTATAATTTAAACAAAACTGCACAAAAAGTTCTTTATTATTTTGATGACTTTCTTGGTAGTAACTATCTAAATTGCATCTCTGACAAGAGTGATTCTGCCATAGTCAAATTTATGGATGCCATTCAAAAAGAACCTAATAAATTATTCATTTTGACATCCCGAACAAATATTGTAAATAGAGCTTATGAATATAGCCAACCATATAGGGATTACCGACTGAAACAGAGCCAATACATTGTAGATGTTGGAAAGTATGATGTAATAACGAAAGCCCAAATTTTACGCAATCATTTAAAACTTTCCGATTTGGAAGCAAATTGCATTCAAGATGTCGTCCATTCAAAAAAATACAATGAAATCATACGCCACAGAAATTTTAATCCAAGATTAATTGAATTTGTTACTAGGAATGTAAATTTTGAAGACTGTAATAAATCGTATTTAGATTTTGTAAAAGATTCATTAGACAATCCAAAAGAGATTTGGCATCAATGCTTCACCGCACAATTAAATCAGTTTCAACGACTACTTGTCAAATTAGTTGTTGCGAATAGAAATTCAATTGAAGAAAAATATTTAAAGAGCGCTTACGAACGGGCCAAAGTTCTCTATAATCTTCCAATTCCTGAACAAGAAAGAGTTGACTATGAATACACACTAAGTATCTGCGAAAGATGTATTCTTAATAGGACTATAGAAAAAATCAGTTATCCACGTTATCATGAGAAAACGATTGTAACAGTTTTTAACCCCTCTGTATCAGACTATGTTTTGCCATCTATCAAAAATGATGCTGAACTAGAAAAGTTGTGTTCTTCGTTAAGAACCGTTGAGTCAATTTTATTTATTGAATTAATGAATGAAAAAAATGAACGAAAAATTTTAAAGAGAGTGTTTCAGAAATACGAGAATGACGAATGGGATGATGCAAAACTCAAGTTAATGGATTGTTTGAATGAGTTTGAACATCTTGACTTTCTCATAGATGCGATTAATCACAATGATTTAATGATATCTCAGAGGAATCGAGGCTTTCTTCTTTCCATTATTTCAAAAATAATTGACAAATATGATTGGTCTGACTTCTTGGATGAACATATAGAAGAACTTCAGGATGATTCTGCTGGTTACTGCAATATTTATGAAGTTTATAAGGATTCTTCATTTTGCAAAAAAAATGTTTTAGATAAAATACGACGGGAAATTGTAAAGGTGCTAAAAAATGGGATAAATGATAGAATATTTGAGTCTTTTGATTATGAATTTGATGAAAATATTACAAGGGACGATGTTTATCAAAGATTTGAAAGTATTCAAGAAGATTTGGTTCAAGATTATCAATGGTTAGATGAGGATGATCTTGACGAAATCCAAAGCGAAATTGATGCAAGTTTTCTTGTAGATCAAATAAAAGCTCAAGCAAGCGAAGACCGTTGGGCGTCGGAGCGCGATGATTATGAAGATGAAATGATAAGACCAAAAGTAAGTGATGCTGAAAAAATAGACAAGATGTTTTCCGACTTGATTCAGGAATGAGTAGAATAAGTGTGATGTATAACGATGTAAAGAAACAACATTATGTTTGGGAATTCTACTTGAAAGCTTGGTGCTTTGAAGGTTGTAAAGTTTGGTGTAGAAGAAATGGAAAAATATTTAACACATCAACGGAAAATGTTGCCCAAGAACGCCGCTTTTATGAAATAACGCCATTAACAAAAGATGAAATAGGTTTTATTGAAGCCGGAATTCAAAAGTGTCCGGTAGAAAATCATTATATACTGAATTTAAAACTGAGTAATCTTATTAAGTTTAGTTCTAATGAAAATTCATGTAAGAACGCATTGGAAAATGAATTTGCTGATATGGAACAAAGAACTGTATCTATATTGCAATCTATAAAAAATGGCGTAATAGATGTGTTAAACAATCAATACGATAAAAATATATTTAGCATTTTTTTAGGAATGCAATATACAAGAACTCCCAAATGTCGGAATGGAAAAATAAATTACTTGCCTAAAGATCAGTTTCAAATTAGCGACAATTTCCCATTCTATTGTAAGTATGTTTTCCTATCTGATGGTATTGGATCATGGATTTCGGAATCTAAAATAACTTTGTTAAAGAATGAAACGGAAATACCATTTATTACCGGTGATCAGCCTGTGATAAATTTAAATTTCAGCGAAATGCAATTGTATTATCCAATAAGTCCTAAATTGGCTTTGTTATTTGATAAACAAGAATTTGAAAATAAGATTGTTTCAACGAAAGAAGTTTCTTTTTTTAATATGAAAATAAAAGAAATGAGTGAAAAACTTTTGATTGCTAATCAAAAAGATGTTTTAGAATGTATTTAGTAGGTTTCCATGTCCACAATTCTCCTTGCCATCAAGCCTGAATACGTTCACAAGATTCTTGAAGGTTCAAAGAAATATGAGTTCCGCAGAAGTGTCGCCAAGCGCAAGGTGGACCGAATTCTGATTTATTCAACTGCTCCAGAAATGAAGGTGGTTGCAATGGTTGAAGTTCTCGGCATCTTGATGGATTCCCCGAAAAAACTTTGGGAAAAGACTCATGCTCATGCTGGGATTTCTCATTCGAAGTTTATGGATTATTATGCGGACAGATCGGTGGCATATGCGTATCAGCTAGGCAAATTGCAAAAGTTTGATACGCCTAAGACGCTTGCTGAATATGGCATTACCGCCGCTCCGCAGTCTTTCGTGTATATCGAAGGGTAAAAACGTAAAAAATGTCCCTATAAATGTCCCTGTAAAAGATAGACGGAAAAAGATAATTGCAGTCATCGCCAAAGACTCTTATGTGTCGGCCACAAAGCTTGCCGAAAAATTTGGTGTTACGGAAAAAACAATCAGAAGAGATTTGCAGTTGCTGAAACAGCAAAATCTGATTACACGTGTTGGAGCCAACAAAAATGGTTATTGGAAAGTGAACTAGTCGCTAAACGCAAAGTCGACCGAATTCTGATTTATTCAACCGCCCCAGAAATGAAGGTTGTGGAAGTGTCAAGGGCCTTTCGTCTAACCCTAACTTCTCATAATGGGGGTTATGTCTTCATTTTTTTTTTCGATAAAATCACCAGATCTCTTGACAAATTTTTGAAATAGTGTATATTTGTGCAGTAACTTGTTTTTGCCGCTTTTTTTTGCATGTAGGCGGAGGAGTTGATATGGTTAGTTTAAAACGTGTGCTGGTTCCAACAGTTAGGTCTTTTTTCCCTCACATCGTGGTATTGACTTCTTGTAGCCGATTGGCTACATTTTAGGAGGGAATATGTTTCGAATCAAAAAGACGGAATATTTTTCTAAATGGCGTAACCTAATTAAAGATGATCATGCTCGTGCAAAGATTGACCTTAGAATAGAGCAAACTAAACTAGGAAATTTTGGAGATTTCAAGTTTGTTGGCGATGGTATATATGAGATGCGTATTCATTATGGGCCGGGGTATCGCATCTATTATACAAAAGAAGATGATGTCATTGTTCTTTTGTTGGTGGGTGGCGATAAATCAACGCAACAAAAGGATATTGAAAAGGCTAAGGAGTTGAAAAATGGAAAAAAATGATGCTGAAATTTCTGATTTGGACGTTGCTGATCTCTTGCAAACAGAAGACGAGGTCAAATATTTTTTGCAAGAAGCTCTTGCTGAAAATGATCCTGTTTTATGGCAACATGCAATTGAAGATGCTGCTCGGTCTGCGGGTATGGCAAAGATTGCTGAAAAATCGGGCTTGAACCGTGAAAGTCTCTACAAGGCTCTAAAAGAAGATGCTCATCCAAGGTTTGACACTGTTATGCGGGTGCTTAATGCTATGGGTTTAAAGCTTACCATAACGCCTTGCGTTGCAGAAAAACAAGCAAAGTATTCTGCGAAGTAATACGGTAATTTCACTAATTGCCGGAATGATGTGTGGCTGCGAAAGACCTTTTTTAATAAAGAGGGGGGAAATTTGACAAAAATGATTTGAATTTTATAGAATGGAATAGGCAAAATAAATTGCAAAAATCCGCAGCTCTAACACCGTGGATTTTCAAATGGACTGCTTAGCGTTGCGCTCGGCGCTTTTGAATTTCGTCTAGCGGAACGCTTGAAATGCAAGAGATGTCTTCATCTGTAAATTTGGGAATGGCGAACATAGCTTTAATCTATTCACGATTACGTTGAGCAATCTTTTCCGCGATTTCTTCTTCTTCGACTTCGGCAATGGACTTGTAGCCGTAAACTTCGCTGCATTTCTTGAAATCCATTTTGAACTGCTCCTTGGTTTCGCCTTTAAATCTTTCTGATAAAGATATCTAGAAATAATTTTTAAGTAATTAAAGAATCTTTAGGAATGTCAAAGTATCGAATTGCTTCTTCGGATGAAATCTTTTTGTCTGCTATCATTTTTTTAGCAATTTGTTTGTGTTTCTCAAGAATCTTTTCCGCGATTTCTTCTTCTTCGACTTCGGCAATGGACTTGTAGCCATAAACTTCGCTGCATTTCTTGAAATCCATTTTGAACTGCTCCTTGGCTTCGCCTTTGAACCACTTTTTCAAATATATAAAAGTTTGAGTGAGAAAGTCCTCCGCTTCTTCGCGGGGGAGCGACTTGAGTCCAGCCATGGCTGCTTTCAGATGTTTCTTTAGTTTCTCTCCGTTAAAAACATACTTTAATGCGACCAGTGCGAGTGCAATTTTGGGTGAAATTTGCGGAATTTCAAAATCTTCGAAGATTTCACTCACGTCGACGACTTCCAATAAGAACGGCAA
>JAEEGI010019242.1_pt1 | contig 13779 bp, 4 predicted proteins | sample 8958751 | NCBI WGS metagenome assembly JAEEGI01 (sample SAMN16246545, study PRJNA631951) | gut metagenome | biome: gut microbiome; feature: rumen; material: KS-attached | host: Bos | place: Iran: Karaj | collected 2018-10
TTGTGGTACCCATCGCCAGGGCACGCACCCTGATTTTATAGGTACCCGGATCCAGGTTGTCGAACACGAGTCGGTTGTTGCCGCCCCCCTGCTCCATCCATTTTCCTCCGTTCACACTGTATTGATAGAGAATGTTCTGACCGCTGAGTTCCGGCACGCACAGCTCTAAGGTGAAATGATTGTCGCGGTGGTTCAAGTCGATACGTCCGCAGTCGTCGAGCACACCCTCCAGCATCATGTACTGCCCCGATTTCTGACCTTTGTGGATGGTCCTGCCTCCCACATACACATCCACCAGTTTCAGGTGCAGGTCGTGTCCCGTTTTTTGCCATGCCGCCATCCGCCTGGAATCGAAGTAAGTGATGCCGCCGATTCCGCCGAAATAGAACTTTCCATCGTAGGCAAGCACGGCACCGCGGCTGAACTCGTTGTCCTGAATGCCATCGGCAAAGAAGAAGTTGGTAAAGGTTTCGGATTTCATGTCCATGCTCGACAAGCCATAATCGGTGCCAATCCATAAATGGTCACCATCGCAGATGAGCGACACAATGGAGTTGATTGGCAGCCCATCTGCCATCATGTAGGTCTTCATCTCATCGGTTTTCGGAGAAATCCTCACCAAGCCGCTGTTCGTTGCCGCCCACACATAACCGCCAGCCACGGTCAGGTGGCGGATGGCGATGTCCTTCATGCTTTTCTTGCTGGCTTTGGTGATTTGACCGTCGTGATCCACCTCGCACACCACCAGTCCGTCGGCCGTTCCGAGGTAAAGATGACGGTCCACCAACGTCAAGGTATAGACGTATGGGTTGCCGATAATTTTAGTCCCTTCTTCCCCTTTGCTGCCATCCGGTCTGTAATTCACGGATTCACCCGTTGCGGTATCATAATAGTAGAACCCCGAACCCATCGTGGCAATCCAGTAGCAGCCTTTCTCTTTGGCTGGACACATTTCGAATATCTGGTTGATGTCGGAAGAAGCTTTTGAGAACGAACCGCCGCGCATCCGCCACAGGCCTTCCGACCACGTGCCGAGCAACACCTCGTTGTTGCCGGTCTCAATCACGGATGTAAAGCCTCTCGGCATGCCGCCATTCTGCTCGCGGCTCCAATGACGGGAATTCTGCCCATCGTCTGAGATAAGATACAGGCCGTCGTTGTCGGAAGCTACCCACAAACCATCACTCTCTGGAGCAGCAGCCATGGCGAACACAGAGTTGGCGCCGATGCTGTTCTTGGTGATGGAATGTGGACCAATATATTCAAACACGGACTGGTTCACGGGTTTCATCATCACTCCTTTCCAGTAGATGCCCACCCACACATTGTTGTAGGAGTCGCTCACCGCATCCTTCACGTTGCTGGTCGCCATGTTCAGGTCAGTGGTCTTGATGGTGCTCAACGACACGTTTCCGCTGAGCTCATCATAAATTTTCAATCCGGCTCCGTCGGTGCAGACAAACAAGCGTTTTTCCGTCCATGGGTTGAAACCATAGACATCGCCGCCAAGCTCCTCGGCCGATGCCACCTGATCAAAGTGGTCGGACTTCTCATTATATCGGTAGATGCCGTGGTCGATGGTCGCCACATAAAGGCGTCCGGTCTCTCCAAGGCACATCTTTCGGAAATTCTCAATTTCTGGATAAGCTTTAAAAATCTTCCCTTTCTGTCGGTAGAGACGCCGGTTGGCATTGGCAATCCAGAGACGTTTACTCTTGTCCTCCAGGAGCTGTATAGGTGACTGCGAATCAGTGTTCAAGTCAAAAGTTCCATGCAACACCAGCTTGTCATTCTCCTTCTTCAACTCTGCCATTCCAAAACCAGCGAAACAGACAAACACACGGTCTCCCTGCACTCGGTTCACGCTGACCACACGACCGTTCACGGTGTCACCTCCTACTGCGATGAACGGAATCCGCTCGAACTTGTCAGTGTTGTAGTCATAGAGGTTCGCACCGAAACCCGTACCCACAATCACATGGTCATGGTCGTATTCCATCACGTAGGTAGATTCATCATGGGAGATGGATGATGGATCATCAGGATTATGGCGATACACATTCATCTTCACGCCGTCGAAGCGGTTCACACCACTCTGTGTGGTGATCCAGATGTTGTTGCGGGAATCTTCATAGATGTTGGCGATGCGGGAATTGGAAAGTCCCTGTCGGGATGTATAGACCGACACATTCTGAGCATTCAACTCAACTGCATTACCAAACGACAATAAAAGTGTGAATATAGCAAGTAGTAAGCGTCTCATTGTAGTTAGTTATAGATTTAGTTTACTCATCTAATCCTTCTCGACCCAATTATCGGGGCTTCTTTAACCTACAAATTTAACAAAAAATCCGATACTGAGCAAACAAAACAAAAAAATAGTGGACCTTGCGGTCCACTATTTACTGAATGGTATGTTGGGTTGATTATTTCACGAGCACCTTGTTCACTTTTCCGTCAGCACGCTTGATGATGTTGATGCCTGGACGGAGTGTGCTCTGGCGTGCGCCGTTCACATTGTAGATGCCAATGATAGCTGCGTTAGAGCTGTCCTGACGGATGGTCTCCACACCGCTTGCGAGGTCTTCAGCAGCTTTTGCATAGTCGTAGTCCTTCAGAGGAGCCACGAAGTAAGCGCGTGCATCGTCGCAGAATGTGTTGGTATCCCAGTAGTCTGTAGGGTTGCCATCCTTCTGAGCCTTGCCAGACTGATAGTCTTCAACCACACCGATGGTAACCTTTGAACCTTCCTTCACCTCGACGCCGTTGATCACGGTGGTGTGAGTGCCCCAGCCACCTACTGCGAACGGAACCATCATAGGCTCGTTGTCATCGACCTGAACGAACATGTACTTGTCGTAGATGCCGGTCTCGTCGTTGAAGTCGTTGTAAGGCTGACCCTGGCTGTCGGCTGCGGTACGAGTTCCGATGTGGAAGTCATAGATACCTACAGGCAGGTCGGTCAGTTCCTGATAGAAGCGATATGCGCCACCAGCACCATATGCGTTGATCATCACATCGCTCACTGGCATAGCCTCTGTGGCTGCGTCGCCGCTGAAGTGGAGACCGCCACCCTCAAGCTGAGTGCAGTTCCAGCCCACGATAGAGTTGTCCTCGAGGTTGGCACCTGAGTTGGTACCGAAGGTGTACATGTGAGGGTTGTAGATGAATCCGGAGAGGTCGAGACCGTAGATTACGCGAGGACGTCCCTGCTCATCGTAGAGGTCTTCCTGTCCTTCTGGAACCTCGTCGATTGGAGTAGCCACATCGTCGAACACCTTAGAGAAGAACGGAGTGAGGTCCTCACCAGCTGCAATCTTGTTGTAGAGGGCGATGGTGGCCTTAGTCTTGATGGCGTCAGCAAGAGCGCGGTCGTCGTCCACAGCCTCATAGCCTTCAGCCGCGTCTGCACCGAGAGCAATGGCAGCCTCAGTAGCCATTTTGATTCCGTAAGTGAGGATATCAACCACCTTGTTCACGTTGCCAAGCTGAGAAGCAGCGGTCATCAACTTCGGAGTCACCTCTGCCAATTCATCGTCAGAGAGGTCAGATGGGTTGGTTGAGCCATACTTGTCAATCATTTCCTTGGCTGTAGTGGCGATTTCAGCATTCTTATATTTGCCCTCGAGTCCTTCGTAAGCAGAGCTTGCCTCGATGATAGCGATAGAGAAGTTGTCGATGTTGTTCACACGTGCAGTCATCTTCTCGCTGTCAGCCTTGAGCTTGGCGATCATGTCGTTCACCTCTGTAGGAGAAGTGAAGTGTCCGTTCTCTGCCTTGTCGATGTCATTTATCAAAGTGGTCTTGGTCTCACCGTCGTATTCAGTGAGGTTGGCTGTTGCAAGCACCTGCTTAGCCTCTTCTGTAGCCACGCTCAGCAACTGCTTGTAGTAAGCAGCCTTAGAAGGCATGGTGATGATGTCCACGCCACCGAGCAGAAGCTCTGCGCTAGGCTGAGTGCTAGAGAATTTCAGCACATAGTAGCCAGCTTTCTCAACAGTGAAGTCAGTAACCGACTTGGTCACATTGTTCACAGCTATATTCTGCGCACCGTTCACGTTCGGCATTGCAGGCACGTCAACGAACTGAGCATATACGTTGCCCTCAAGGTCTTCAAGCGTGAAGGTATATTTAGGTGCGTTGTCCTCGCTTTCAGCGTCTGTATTGCCGTTGAGGTTCTTCCATGCACACATGCGGATAGTGATCTGATACTTGGTTGCTTCGAGCTTCAGCGCAATTGCAGGATCCATAGAAGGGTCGATAGAACCGTCAGCAAGCTGGAAATCTTTCACCTGCTCACCGAAAGTGAGGGTACCAAGCTGGTTAGGAGAATTAAAACAACGCCAGTAGATGGCAGCACCGTTGAGATCGCCACTATAGCCAGTCATGGCACGGCAACCACCACCACCTATGTTTCCACCCCAGTTGTAGTTCCAGATTTCACCACCTTCAGTCAAACCGTACTCGTGGATGGTTTCGTTGTCATTGGCCACCCAACCTACAGGGAACGTACCGTTAGCTGTAGCTGCGAAAGTTTCGTTGGTGCTATACACAGTCTCTGATGTGCCACCAGTCTTGTCTTCACCCACAGAGAAGGATACCTTCTGAGAACCTTCACAAGGTACACCCATCACGTTCTCAACGCCTGCAAGCTCAATTGTGTAGTCGCCATCGGTCAAGTTGAGACCAGCTGTGCTCACATAAACTGCGGTCTTATCCTCACTCAGAGAGAGAGAAGAAACAGGAATTGGAGTGGTGAAACCATTCTTTTCGATCGTGGCTGAAGCATAGTCGAGACTCACCTCCATGTCGAACTGGAAAGTCACCTTGCTCAGAGAAGCTGCTTCAATCTCGAAGGCGTCGTTCTCAGGGTCGGTGCTGAGCAGTTTTGCTGGCGACCAAGAAGAAGGAATAGCATCAATGTTGTCAACATGGTAAGCCAATTCATTGCTGAAGCCGAGCACCGGCATCTCGCCCTCAGTGTCTGCACTTGGACGACGGTCGGTGTTATATACGATTGGGCAGTCAGCAGCAGGAGTGAAGCTTACTCTCACCTCTGCGTCTGGTTCCAGTGTGGTTCCCTCCAAGAAGATGTAGAGGAATCCGTCGCTCTTGCCTTCCACGAACTCCACAGGAACAGCAGTTCCGTTGGAAGTCACGCTCACGCAAGATGGGTCGAGAGAGAATGAGTTGTTGTTGGCCTTAGCCAAAGCTGCGATGTTGGTAGGATAGCCAAAGTCGAGCTTGATCACGTCTTCCATGAAGGTAGCCTCATTGAAAGTCACGCCTTCCTCCACCACGATGTCGTCGAGTGAATAATTCACAGGGCTGTACATGTTGATGATCACATGGAAAACAGAAGGCAGCTGGCCAGCGAAGTGCTGAGCGTAAGTTTCCACGCCGTCACCACCGAAAGCCTCTGGATAAACTGCGTTACCCACCCAGCTCTGGTCAGCGATAACAGTGTTCAGAACGTCAGCATTCGCATAATAAGAAACAAAAGAGATGTGCTGCCATTCGCCAGTCAGTCCGCTGGTCATCTGCACGCCGTAGTTGGCGTTGGTAGGAGTACAGAAGCTCTTCTCGTAGTTCTCAATACCCTGAGAAAGCCAAGAAGTGAGACAGCTGCTCTTTTCCACACCGTTATCATCAATAAAGTCAGGGTCAGCCTTGATCCAGAAGCTCACACGATAAGGAGTGTTCTCCTTGATGGTGAGGTTACCGATTTTGAAACCACGGTCCCAAGTCTGTCCTGCGGTTGAACCGTTCTTTGCCACGAGGCAGTACTCTCCCGACTTAGGGTCATCAGTTGAAGGCTCTTCCCAATAGTCTTCTGCTTTCACGTTCACCCAGTCGCCAAAAGTTCCGCCAGGGGTGAGAGCACCCTCTGTTGTGTACTTCTCATCGCCTACTTCGAATCCGAGGCGAGCCACTGTGGTCTGTGCCTGCATGGAAGCAGTTGCCATCAAACCCAGCGCAATAAGAAAGTTAAACTTTTTCATAAGCGAAAATTAGTTGGTTAATTAAAGAAAATTAGTTGGTTAATTAAAAATGTTAAACAATTATCAAAACTTCTGTGGCAAAATTACATATTTATTTTAAATGGTGTGTTTTTGGCTTGTTACATGAACTTATCAATAGGTTACAAATTAAATGTAACCAACAAAAAACATGTTTAAATCCCTTTATTTATGCGCCATTGCGTCAAAACAAAAAAAAGTTCCCCTCACCCAATGGATGAAAGGAACATTTTATAATTGTCCGGAACCGCTAACGTTTAAGGTTTAATCCCCTGTCCTTTTGCCACGACGCAAGATGCGTCGTTTCTGCGGAACTTGGAAAATATTCTGACATGTGAAACAGAAAATGTTTATTTTATCCTCACTGTCTGGCCTTTTTTCACCTTTATTTCATATTCAAAGACACCATCGTGGTTGCCGGCAGGCTGCAGTCCTTTGGCTTGCAGTGCATCCTTGCAGCGCAGGTGCAACGTTCCGTCGGCACGGCAACGGATGGATGCCGACTGAAGACGGCCACCTTTCCATGTGATGTCCACCTCATAGCCACCACGGCCACACAGTCCGCTCACACTGCCCTCCGGCCATGCGGATGGGAGTGCAGGCAGCAGATGGAGTGTGCCGTCCTGACTTTGGAGCAGCATCTCCGCGATTCCTGCCGTCACACCGAAATTGCCGTCGATCTGAAACGGCGGATGTGCATCGAAAAGGTTCGGGAAGGTACGTCCGTTCGGATATTCACGCTCCCTGCCCTCGTTCGGAAGGAGGCGCAGCATGTTGGAGATGATGCGGAAGGCATGGTCGCCGTCGAGCATACGCGCCCAGAAGTTGGTCTTCCATCCGAGGCTCCATCCCGTGGCCTGGTCGCCACGCTGCTGGAGCGTCACACCGGCGGCTTTCCACAACTCAGGAGTTGAATAAGGAGAAATCTGGTTCGACGGATGCAGACCGTAGAGATGGGAGATATGGCGGTGCTGGTCTTTCGGGTCGTCGATGTCCTCACGCCACTCCTGCAACTGCCCGTACTGTCCCACCTTCATCTTCGGGAGCTTGTCGATGGCTGCTTGCAGACGCTGCTGATAGGCTTCATCCACACCCAGTACGCCTGCGGCGGCTTTTGTCTGCGAGAGGATGTCGCGTGCAATCTGGTTGTCCATCGTGCATGAGGCACAAACCGTGGATTGCTTCCCCACTCCACCATGTTCCGGCGACACACTCGGCACCACGAGCAGCTCGCCGTCGCGCTCCACCATGTAGTCGAGATAGAAGTCAGCGGCACCTTTCAGCACCGGATAGTATTCACGCAGGAAATCCTGGTCGAGGGTGAATTGGTAATGTTCCCAGATGTGAGTGCAAAGCCATGCCCCTCCATTAGGAAACATTCCCCAAGCAGCTCCGTCAATCGGTCCGGCGATGCGCCAGAGGTCGGTGTTGTGGTGCGCCACCCAACCACCACAGCCATACATCACGCGGGCGGTCTCCGCACCAGTCTCACTCAGGTCCTTCACCATCTTGAACAGCGGCTCAGCGGTCTCCGAGAGGTTGCACACCTCAGCAGGCCAGTAGTTCATCTCTGCATTGATGTTGATGGTGTATTTGGAATCCCAAGGGGCATTGCGCTTGTCGTTCCACACACCCTGCAAGTTGGCTGGCTGTCCACCCGGCTGGGAGGAGGCGATGAGCAGGTAACGTCCATAGTTGAACAGCAGCGCCACCATACCCATGTCGTCGCTGCCATAAAAGCGGTCGAGTCGGTGGTCGGTAGGCAGTGAGGCATTCGCACCACTCGGCAGGTTCAGCCTCACGCGGTCGTACTGTGCCTTATAGGCTTTCAGATTCCGTTTCAGAAGGGTTTCAAAACTGTATTTTTCCGCAGCGGCAAGCAAAGACGCGTTTTTGGCAGCTGGGTCGCCGCTCACGTCGTGGTAGTTCACAAAGTTGGTGGCTGCACACACATAAAGCGTGGCCTCCGTAGCGTTCTCCACCATCAGTTTGTCGGATTCAGCGCGCACGGTTCCATCGGTTTTCACGTCGGTGCGGCACTGCGCCGTTAAAGCCGCCTTAATTTCCTCTTGGTCAACCCCTTGGATAATAGCGGTGAGAGAATTTCCGTCGGCTTTCACCTCCAACGGGAACTGACACTGGTGCGAGATGGTGAAATTGAGCGCTTTCTTCCGGTCGACTTTCACATGGATGGCCACGATACCATCGGGCAGCGAAGCCAACGCACGGCGCACATACCCCACGCCACCAGAGCGGTAGGACGTGGTGCTCAGGGCAGTATTGAGGTCGAGCTCACGGTTGTAGCCACTCACATCCGTATGACCGAAGTCGAGCATCAGACTGCCCACGGTGAGGAACCGCATGCCATGAGGCCCTTTGATAAACTCGCGGTTGATGATGTCCTCCGCCGCTTTCTCCTTACCATCGAAAATCAGCGAGCGCACTTCGTCCAGATGCTGGAGCGACGTCGTGCTGTTGTTGTTATGTGGCCCACCGCTCCAGAAAGTTTCCTCATTGAGCTGAATCTGCTCCACTCCCGTTCCACCGAACACCATGGCACCCATACGCGAGTTGCCAAGCGGCAATGCCTCCAGCCAGCAGGTGGCCGGATGGTCATACCAAAGACGGTCCTGGGCTACGACGGAACCGCCAAAGCCCAGGACACATAATATCAAGATTGCTATTCGCTTCATAAATGAAGTTTTAAAATAGGGATTCTATACATATAATTGTAGGGACTTACTTTATGTATGTCTGCAATCGTTGATTATCAGAACATTCCACAATCGCCCACACATTATTTGAACAGTTTCAATGCAAACTCCTTCAAGCTGCGGCGCCAAGTCAGGAACTCGTGGGCTGTGCCCTCAGAGATGTAGGATTCGGCGTTGAATCCTGCGGCTTTCAGCTTCTCAGCAGCCTCACGCACGCGGTCTGGTCCTTCTTTCGAGCCACAGGTGATGAACATGAGCTTCGGAGTTTCCTTGCCTTCCAGTTCTTTCGGCTCATAGATGCCACCGCTGAAGAGCCCCCAGTAGCCGAACACCTGCGGACGTGCGAGGGTGGCCATGTGGGTTTCCATGCCGCCCATCGAAAGACCGGCCATGGCACGGCTGTCGCGTTTGGCGATGGTGCGGAAGTTGGCGTCCACATACGGCACCAGCTCGTCCATCAGCACCTTCTGGAAAGCAGTCCAGTCGAACTCACCCATACGTCCCCATCTCACTTCGTTGGTCATTCCGTAGGTCATCACGATGATGAACGGCTTGATCTGACCCTCAGCGATGAGGTTGTCCATGATGAGGTTGGCATGCCCCTGGTTGCTCCAGGCGGTCTCATCCTCACCCCATCCATGCTGCAAGTAGAGCACAGGATATTTCTTCTTCGTGTTGGTGTTGTATTCAGCAGGAGTATAGACGTATGCCACACGCTCGGCGTTGGTGCTTGGAGAATGGAAGAGGATCTTCTGCACATTGCCGTGAGGCACATTCTTCAATGCATAGAAGTCGCGGTCGTGGGCTGGAATCTCAATACCGCTCTCCCAACGGGTGGAGCCATAGAAATTCTGAGCGCCCGGGTCGTTCACCACGCCACCGTCGATGGTGAGGTGGTAATAATGGAAGCCCTCGTCCATCGGGCCGTCGGTAGTGCCTACCCACACCCCTTCGTTGTTCTTATGCAACACGGTGCCACCGGTTCCGCCCAGTCCGAGGCTCACAATCACCGACTTGGCATCCGGAGCCTCCACGCGGAAGCGTGCATAACCCTGTGAGTTCACCATCGGGTACTCCTGCCCAGGCTGATTCAGCTCGCTTGGCTTGAAATCCTCCACGATGGTCACGTTGTCGAGTTCCGGACGGAAGTTCTTCACCACGCTGTAGGCGCGTTTCTTCTTGAGGTCGCGGTCGAAAAGCAATGGATAGTTGTTGGTGCCCAGCCAGGAGTCGCGGTCCGACACGTTCCAGAAGGTCACGTTGTCAATCACATCCTTGTGCTTGCGGAACACCTTGAACAGCGATGCGTACTGATGCTCCTGAAGGGTGTTGATGTAAGGTCGGATCTGAACGCCCTCACGAGAGAACTGAAGCTGACCACCCATCTCGGTGTTCACGCGCAGGTCAAGCTCGGTGAAATGGATGTGATCCACGATGGTAGCGTACTTGGTGATGGCGGCATCCACATCCTCCATCGACGGGCCATATATATTATAATGTCCCTGCATTCCGATTCCATCAATCGGCACACCGGCATCCTTCATCTTCTTCACCATGTTGAAGATGCGGTCGCGCTTGCCTGGGTCGGCTGCGTTGTAGTCGTTGTAGAAAAGTTGCACGTTAGGGTCGGCCTCACGTGCGAAAGTGAATGCCTTTGCGATGAATTCGTCGCCACAGAGCTGATAAAGCTGGCTCTGACGATAAGGATTCGGCGCCTGACCTCTCCATCCACGGGCATTGTCTGCCATTGCCTCGTTGACCACGTCCCAACAATATACCACGTCCTTGTAGCGACGCACCACGGTTATGATATGTTCGCGCAGACGCTCGTAGAACACCTCTTTCGTCACAGGCTTTCCGTCCTTGTCCTTCAGCATCCAGTCGCAGAACTGGGAATGCCAGCAGAGGCAGTGGCCACGCAGCTTGATGCCATTCTGACGGCAGAAGTTGGCGATGCTGTCGGCACCGTCCCAGTGCCATACGCCTTCAGCCGGATGAACCGAAATCGGCTTCATGTCGTTCTCTGCGGTGACGCTGTTATACTCTTTTTTGATAATCGCAGTCTGTGCCGGATCGGCCAGGTTGCGCTTGTTCACGGCCACTCCAATCGTAAAGTAGTCTTTATAGGCGTCTTTCAATCCTGTGTCATCCTGAGGAACACGAGGTTGCCGCTGTGCACTGACTGTCAATACAGCCGCGAAGGCGAACGCCATTGTCAAGAATCTCCGAATCATAAAAAATAGTTTAATAAGGTAATTAATTAGTTTAATTTATTGGCTTTTACGTCAATGTGTATAATAAGGCCTTTGACACATTTTATTTGACATAAACAGGGCCTGAAGGTTTAAAAAAAGAGAACTTTTTTTACTTTTTTCTAAAAGAAAAAATCATGTGTCCACTTTGCAAAATTATAAAAAAATGCAACGTCGGCGTTGTGCTGACGTTGCATAAAGTGTAAGATTTGATACAAATCGCAGGAAAACGTGGTTCTTAGGTTACTTACATCCCCAATCCTGTGCCACCTGTGGTGCCAGAGGTGGAGGTGCCCACCTGCTCCTGCTCGCTCTTCTTCTCCGTGAAGTCGTTTTCGATACGGCTCTTGTGCTGCTTGGCCTGCACTTTCGTGTTGCCGAAGGTGTAGCTCACGGAGCACATCACCATCGTGATCGGCACTCTCAGACGCATCACATTCGTGAAGTCCTTGCCGCTGGTGTGGGAATCCATCTTCAGCTTGCCACCCTTGCTCAGTGCGGTGACACCGTTGATGGAGATGCTCAGGCGGTCGTTCATGAACGACTTGGACAGTCCGAGCACACCGAGCTGGAATCCGCTCGACCATCCCTGCAGTGTGTAGTTCTTCGTGTTGCAGATGGCGTTGGCGCTGAGTTTGAGGTCCCATGGCAGTGTCTGCTGGAGTCCGAGCATGAGGTTACCCTGCCATCCGCTGTTGCGCTGATCGAGCACGTCGCTGCGCATGTCCACGTAACTCAGTCCCGCGTTCATCATCAGGCGGGTCTTCGGCAGCGCCAGCCAGTTGGCAAACACGTTGAGCGAGCTGGTGCGTTCCTTCACGATGTTGCCGTAAGTGGTGTAGAGCATGCCGTCCTGATAGAAGCTGTAGTCGGAGATGCGGTCGTTGCAGAAACTCTGATGTAGGCCTACGTTCACCATCAGCTTCTGTGTGAACGAACTGTAGGACAAGCCGATATTATGCATCTTCTCCACGTCGAGGTAGGTATTTCCGTAGGTCACGTTCATCGGGTTGGTGCGGTCCACATACGGGTTGAGGTAGGTGATGCCCGGACGGGAGATGCGCATGTTGTAGGTGATGCCGATATTCTGGGTCATGCCCGGACGGATGTTCACGCTCAGGCTCGGCACAAGATTGCCATAGTCGGTTGAGAAGTCCTCGCCTGCTCCCTTTTTGTAGGTCACATCCTGCCAAGTATGCTCATAGCGCAGTCCGGCTTTGGCTCCGAAGATGCCGAAGTTTGCCTCATATTCCGCATAGGCGGCTGCGATGTTGTTCAAGTGCTTGTAGTCCACGGTGTTGTCGGCCATCAGCGTGCGCACGCCTTCGCTCAGGCTGTAGTATTCCGCCAGCGAGAGGTTCCTGCGGTTGATGTATTTGGCACCCAGGCTGAGGGTCTGTCCCGTGGCCACTGGTGTGGTGAAGTCCAGCTGCACGGTATGCTCGGTGGATTTCGGGTGGTTCTCATTGAAGAGGTCTGGCATCATGGCAGCCTCGTCGTAAACCTGCGACGTCTCACTCTTCTGCGGCGAATGACTGAGCAGGTAAGAGAGGGTGATGTAGCTGTCGTGGTCGCCTGAGAAGAAATGCTGCCAGTCGGCGCTCAAGTCATAGCCGATGTTCTGCATCTTCATCGCCGCATCGTAGGTGTAGGACATCGCACCGCCTCCACCACTCACCTCCACGAGTGGTCGGTAGTTGTTGCGGATGTTGAAACCGCTAACGTCGAAGGCCGCACTCACCACGTTGAGCGAGTCGATGTCGTAGGAGAAGTTGAGGTTGGCAAGACCGAATCGGGTCTTCTGGGTGGTGGTGAGCGACTGGCGCGTGAGGTTGCCGTCGGTCATCGACTGCCGTTCAAAAGTTTGGCTCACGTCCTTCATCCGCTGATAGGCTGCCATCACATTTCCTGAGACGGAGAGCTTGCCTTCCTGCGCATTGAACGACACACCGCCGTTCAGTCCCCGGTTGCTGCCCGTCAGACGGGCTGTGCCTGTGAATCCGTCCATCGAAGGAGCACTCGAGGCACCACCCCGCTTCGCCAACTGGATGTTGAGCACGCCCACCGCACCCTCGGCATCGTATTTGGCGCCAGGATTGGTGATCACCTCAATCTTCTCCACCATGGCGGCAGGCATCATCTTGAATATCTGCGACGGATTCTGCGAGAACATCGGGTTCTGCTTGCCATCCACATATACTTTAAACGCACTCGAGCCGTTCACCGTGATGTTGTCCTGACCATCCACGGTCACCATCGGCACCTTGCGGAGCATGTCGAGCACGGTCTGGGTTTTCGAGTCCACGTCGTTCGCCACGTCGTAGGTCATCTTGTCGGCTTCCATCTTCACCAACGGCTTGGCAGCGGTGATGGTCACTTTGTCCAGATACTTTTCCCAGTCAATCGTGTCGCGACGAACCGCAGTGGTGTCGTAGCGTACGGTGATAGAGTCATTGCCCACCTGGGCTGAAGCTGGAATCGCGAGTGCGGCTATAGCCACTAATGCTAATAATTTCCTATTCATCTTTCTACATTTAAAAAACTTTGTTCTTTGTAATATCTTTATTGTTTGAACTCATCAATGCGTTTTCGTTTAACGCATTTTTCCCATTAGACGCAATTCTGTTTCAAAAACTACAGCGTTTTTATCATTTTTCTTGTTTTGTTGGATAAAATAATTGATAAATCACAACTTTTTTGTTGTATGATTGCCTTTGGTGATGGCATGTCCCGCAGCCACGACGCAAGATGCAGACCCCTTTGAACTTAGCGTCAGTTGCGTCGGCGTCGTTC
>JAEEGI010019247.1_pt1 | contig 13778 bp, 13 predicted proteins | sample 8958751 | NCBI WGS metagenome assembly JAEEGI01 (sample SAMN16246545, study PRJNA631951) | gut metagenome | biome: gut microbiome; feature: rumen; material: KS-attached | host: Bos | place: Iran: Karaj | collected 2018-10
GCACGGGCGGGAATATTGGCTTTATGGGGCGATCAGGCGTATTCGGCGATGAGTCCGATGACCACGATCAGGCAGATGACGGTCATGATGATGCCGACGATGAGGCCTATCGTCGCGAGGATCTTGCCGACCTTCGCGGGCCCGTAGAGCTGGCCGGCGGCGGCGCGGAAGGCCTTCGCCTTGCCGAGGCCGATAGCCGAGAAGATGATGCCGAGGAAGCTCAGATAGAAGGTGCAGGCGAAGATTATGCCGAGGATGCCGAAGGTCAGGGCGGGCTTGCCGCTGACGCCCGGATTCGGAGCGGGCTGGGCATAATAGGTCGGCTGCTGGTACTGCGGCTGCTGATACTGCGGCTGCTGGTACTGGGGCTGCTGATACTGGGGCTGCTGCGGCGCGGCATAGACCGGCTGCTGCTGGGGAGCCTCGTAAGCGGGCTGCTGGGGAGCCTCATAGACGGGCTGCTCAGGCTGAGGAGCGGGCTCGGCGGCAACGGCGGCGTTTCCGCAGTTGATGCAGAACTTCGCGCCCTCGGGGATCTCGGCTCCGCATTTGGTGCATATCATTTCAAGACATCTCCTTTATGATTTGATGCGGTCTGCTGTCTTTCTGTCATTCAGTATAGCGCACGGCGCGCCGTCATGCAAATGTTTTTTCAGAAGATGTAGGACCAGTCGACCTCGCGCCCTATAAAGACGATCATAGCGATGATGAATATGAAATAGAGTACGCAGAGGACCGTCAGCGCGATGCCGACGCCGAGGCCGACCTTCGAGAGGATGCCGCCGACCTTGACCTTCGTCGAATACGCCGCGCCGGAATTGAGGTAAGCGCGGTGCTTCTTCATGCCGATGGCCGAGAAGATGATGCCGAGGAAGCTGCCGAAGAAGGTGCATGCGCAGGCGAGGCCGACGATGCCCCATACCAGGACGTTAGTCGGCGAGACCGGCGCCTGGACGACGGGCTGCGCGGCATAGACGGGCGTCAGCGGCTCGGTCTGGGAGGCGCCGCACTTGAGGCAGAATCCGGAATCATCGGGTATCTCGGCGCCGCAGGAAATACAATACATGTTTATCGCTCTCCTTTTTCAGTTTCTATTTTGCTTTCGATGAAGGCTTCTATAGCCGCGTCGTATTTTTCCGGCGCGTTTATGCGAAGGCGCGAATGCGCCCCGCGCGCGAACCATACGAGGACCTTGTCCTTCGAGCCGCAGAGCCCGTAGAGACGCTCGGCCTCCTTGGGCAGGGAGTAGACGTCCTCACGGCTGTGGAGGAACAAAATGGGCTTTTTGAGCCCGGAGATGCGCTTTATCGGCCCGTCCGAGACGACGTTCGCCCCGGAGAAGACGCGGATATAGAGCATCGTCAGATAAAGCAGCGGGAAGAGGGGCCGGTGGTCCTCTATCATGTGGTTTTTGAAGGATTCATAGAACGTCGGATACATGCCGTCGGCGACCATGCCGGCTATCGAAGGCGGGCAGTCCGGGCTCGTCAGCGCGAAGAGCGCCGCCGAGGAGCCTATGCATATCCCGTGCAGGACGACGCGCTCGTTGCCGAGCTCCTCCGTCAGCAGGCGGCTCCATTTGATGAGGTCGCGGTATTCCTTATAGCCGAGCGAGCAGAATCTGCCCTCGCTCAGCCCGTGGGAGCGGTTGTCTATGACGAGGACGTTGCAGCCGGCGGCCCTGTAGGGCTCGGCGAAATAATATGAGTAGAGCAGCGATTCCATGCGGCCGGGGATGATGATCGCCGCCGTTTTCCCGCCGAAATCGAAATATTCGCCTGCGAGACGGAACCCGTCCGACGTGACGGAGACCTCGCGGGAGCGGGACTTGTGCTCCTCGTTCCAGGCGACGCCGATATCGAACATGCGTCTGTACTCCTCGTCGTCGGGGATGGAGCATTCGCGGCCCCATTTATCGGGCTTCGTGCGCACGAGCAGCGTCGAATAGAGGATCGCCGCGAGCACGAACCACGGCGCGATCCCCAGCAGGAACACGGCGCCGGCTATGATCCAGAAAACCATGCTTTCTCCTTTGTGACCGCCGCCTCGCGCGGCGGCAGTTCAAAATACGCCGAGTACCCAGCGGTAAACGCTCTGCCCGCCGTCGATGAAGGTGACGTCGAGCAGGGGCCAATCCTCCGCGAGCGCCGCCTCGAGCGCGTCGGCCTCCCCGGAGGAAACGCCTTCCCCGCGGAAAACGACGCAGGTCTCGCGCTCGTCCATGTCGGAAACGGCGGCGAGGCCGCGGCGCAGCGCGTCGAGGCTGTCGCTCGATACGCAGACGAGCTCGCCGTCGGCAAGGGCTATCTCGTCGCCCCTGCGGCAGCTTATGTCGTGGAAAGAGAAGTCGCGGGAGGCCGTCGTCTGCGCCACTGTCACGACGGACTCGACCCCGCGGCGCATCTGGGCGACGCGGTATTCGGCGTCGGGACTGTCGGCGACGTCCATGGCGAGGGCGCAATAGCCCTCGGCTATGCTCTTCGAGGGCAGGACGGCTACGCGCCTGCCGCTGAGCTCCGCCGCCTGCCGGGCGGCGGGGATGACGTTCTTATTGTCCGGCAATACGACGATGAGCTCCGCGCTCAGGGACGAAAAGGCGCTGACGAACTCCTGCGGGGAGGGGTTCATCGTCGCCCCGCCGTCTATGACGGAGTCGCAGCCCAGCTCGCGGAAGAGCTTAGCCGTCCCCTCGCCGGAGACGACGGCGACGGTCGCGAGCGGCTTTTTCGCCGTTCTGGCCAGATGCTCGTTGTGCTGAAGCTGCATGTTCTCCAGCTTGAAGGAGATGAATTCGCCGTATTCCTGCGCGAGGGAGATTATCCTCGCGGGCTTTTTCGTGTGGATGTGTATCTTGACGCGCTTTTCGTCCTGCACGGCGACGAGCGAATCGCCCAGATCGCGCAGGTCGCCCGTGAAGCTGTCGAGGCGGAAATGCTGGTCGTAGGCGGCCCCGCGCATGAGCTGCAGGACGAACTCCATGCAGTAGCCCTCCTCGAAGGCGCTGTTCTCGTCGAACATGACCTCGCCGGAGGCGGCGGGAGCGGCCCTCTCGGGGGTCTCCCCGAGCTCGAGCTCCTCCCCGTAGAGATACTTGAGCATGCCCTCGCAAAGCACGATGAAGCCGAGCGCGCCGCTGTCGACGACGCCGGCCTCCTTGAGGACGGGGAGCATGTCGGGCGTCGAGGCCAGGACCTTGCGCATGGCGGCGATATACATCGAGAGCAGCGTCTCTATCGTCGTCGAGCGGTCGACCTGGGCGCGGATATGCTCCGCGGCCTCGCGGGTGACGGTCAGTATCGTCCCCTCGGCGGGCTTGGCGACCGAGGCGTAGGCGACCTTGTAGGCGCGGACGAGCGCGTTTCGCAGATCGCCCGGCGTCGCGGCGGCGCAGCGCTGGAGCTCCAGATACGCCCCCTTGAAAAACTGGGAGAGTATGACGCCGGAGTTGCCGCGCGCGCCGAGGAGCATCCCCTCGCAAAGCCCCTTGAGATAGAAGCAGAGCTCGGGCCTGCCCGCGGCGGAGCCTATCGCGTTTTCGACCGTCAGGCACATGTTCGTGCCCGTGTCGCCGTCGGCGACGGGGAAGACGTTGAGGTCGTTTATCTCGCGCTCGTGGGCGCGCAGATCCGCGAGCCCGTTGCGCAGCATTTTTTCAAAAAGAGTGCCGTTGAGGCGTTTTGTCTTCATTTAATCCTTTTTGCCTTTTTCGAGAGATTTGTTGCCGAGGTCAATGAGGGACTTCGGCAGCGCGAAGGTCAGGATGAGGGCGGCGAGCGTCCCCAGAGCGCAGATGAGGGTCATATACTTCATCGCGCCGGAATTCTGAGTCTCGGAGCCCTTGAGTGCCGTCAGCACGATGCCGGTCGCTATGCCGGAGGCGACGCCCGCGAAGAGGCCCTGCACGGCGAAGTACATGGCGGAGTTGGCGACGCCGGTGCTCGCCTCCTCCTCGGCCGCGAGCTGGGAGGGGATCGAGTAGGCGACGGAGAAGATCGCGCCGATGGCGAAGGAGCTCAGAAGACCCGTCACGATGGAGAGGATCATCTTGGCCGCGCCGCCGCCCATGAGGCCGACGAAGAACATGCAGAGCATGCCGGCGGAATAGATTATCAGCGTATAGCGGAACGCGAAGCCGAAGCCGCGGCTGCGCACGAGCTTGTTGTAGATAAGCAGCGTGAAGGGGACGGGCGCGAAGGCCGCGACCATGACGAATATCATGTTCATCCCGACGAAGGAGAAATATTCGTTTATGCCGCCGAGGAAGAGCTGCACGCCGAAGGTCATGAAGGCGTAGACGACCATCCAGATGATGAAGGTCCTGTTCTTGAAGGTGCAGGCGAGGGACTTGAAGAGCCCGACGGTCTCGGTCTTTTCAAGGTTTTTCGAGCTGGGCTCCTTTATCATGAAGAGCGGGATGATCATCGTCAGCGCCAGCGGCAGGACTATGAGCGCCACGACGCGGACGTTGAGCCCGTTGAGCAGCATGCGCACGACGACGTAGCCGAGGATGAAATAGACGATGTCGCAGACGGACTTGACGTTGGAGATGCGGCGGCGCTTTTCCTCGGTCTCGACTATCTCAGTGAAGGTCGCGTAATAGGTCACCATCGTGAGCGTATAGAACGAATAGAAGACGCAGAGGACGACGCCGTAGTATATCGTGTTGCCGAGCGTCGCGCCCCTCGCGGGGATGACGAGGAACAGCAGATACGCCGCGACGACGAGGATGAGGCCGCCGAGTATGGCCGGACGCCTGCGCCCGAAGCGGGAGCGGAGGTTATCCGTCAGCGAGGCCATGGGGATATCGATGATGCCGTCGATTATCTTGGCAGCAAAGGCGAAGACGGCCCACAGCGCGGGGATGATAAGGTCGCGCTGGGCGTAGGTCTGATACGGGATGACGGCCTTTCCGAAGCCGCCGACGAGCAGCGCGCTGCACAGGTACGAGCCGACCATGAGGTTGAGCATGTTGATGCCCATGCCGGCCGCGCCGTAAAGGACGTACTGCCATCTTTTCGAGAGCTTTTTCATTATTTGTCCCCCTGTCCTATGGCTTTCTCTATTATCGCGCGCTCCTCGGAGAGGTCGGCGGATATGGGCTTGCCGACGTAGTAGGCGGCCATGAGACCGGGGCCGATGTTTATCCCGCAGGCGGGGAAGACGTCGTTGATGACGACCTCGCGCGGGCGGAAGCGCTCCTCGATCATCTTCTTATACTGCTCTGCGGCCGGAAGACGGCACGTCTGAGCGATGAATATCGTCTGCTTTTCGGGCTCGACTATGGTCGCCTCGATGTAGTCGAGCAGGACCGCGTAGGCCTGCTTCGCGCCCTTGGCCTTGCCGAGGACGGTCGTCAGACCGTTGTAGTCGAATTCGCCTATGGGCTTGACTCCCGCGAGCTGGCCGAAGAACGCCTTCGGGTGGGAGATGCGGCCCTTCTTGGCGACGAAGGAGAGATCGTCCAGCCAGCCGGCCTGATGATAGCAGTTTCGCTTTTCGTTGAAGTACGCGGCGACCTCGGCGAGCGTCCTGCCCTCGGCGCGCTGCTCTGCCGCGTGCATGACCATGAGGCCGAAGCCGGGGCCGAAGCGCAGCGTATCGACGCATTCGATGGCGGCGTCCGGGTACTTCTCGAGGACGTTCTTTTTCGCCTGCTGGAGGAAACCGAAGGTGCCGCTGATGCCGCCGGATATCGTCATCGCGAGCACGCCCGTCCCCTCGGCGGCGTATTTTTCAAGCGCGGTCTGGAACGCTGCGACGTTCGGCGGCGAGGTCGCGTAGGAGGCGGGATCCTTCTTCAGATCCGCGTAGAACTCCTCGCGGGTCCAGCGCTCCCATCTGCGGGGCGAGGGTATCTCCGTCTTGTCCGGAAGGGCGACGTGCCCCGGAAGGACGTCGACCCCGAGGCGGGCCTCGAGCTCCTCGCTCAGGTCGCAGGTGCAGTCGGCGACAATTGCAAACTTATTCATGGCGTTCTCCTTTGGGATATTCGTTAGTTATCTTGAAAGTGCTTGCCGATGAGATCAAAAAGCTTCGCCTTCGCTTCTCCGCCTCCCGCGGGATAGCAGAGCGTGTGCCCCGCGCCGGGGAGGAAGAAGGAATCCTTTTCCGAGGCGCAGACGGCGAAAGCGATCCTGCCCGCGGCGAAGGGGACGCTCCGGTCGGCCTCGCCGTGGAGGAAAAGCGCGGGGGTCCCGGTCTGCGCGAGATACCGCGTCGTCGGGTCGTCGAGCCTCAGGCCGAGGAAAACGCGGGCGAGAAGCTCCATTACCGGGACGACGAGCGGCCCGGGTATATGCCTCTTGGCGCAGTCGGACATGAGCTGCCCGCGCGGGGAAATGAAGCCGCAGTCATGGACCATGGCCCTGACCGAGGCGGGGAACTCCGTGCTCGCGTAGGCGACGGCCGACGCGCCCATGGATATCCCGTAGACGAGGACTTCGCCGTATCTCTCGTCCGCCCAGCGGAGCCAGGAGAGCAGATCGCGGCTCTCGAGCACGCCGAGCGTCGAGCGCTTTCCGCCGCTCGGACCGTGGGCGCGCTGCCACGGGAGCAGAACGTCGAACCCGCCGTCGAGCAGGTCGGAGGCCTGCGTGCAGAAGCTGTTGAGCGGAGCGGACCTGTACCCGTGCACGAGGACGGCGAGCCGCCTGCTGCCGCGCGCGTAATGCTCCGCGTAAAGCTCCGTCCCGTCGAAGGCGGTCAGCATGACCTCCTCCGAGGGTTCGGTCTTCATGCGGGCGAAGCGCGCGAGGAGAAGGTCAGCGCACGGCGCGTACGCCGTCGCCGCGAGGTCCATCCCGTCGAGCGGGAGGCAGTCCTTGCGCTCGAAGACCTTGAAAAAGGCCACGATCGCCGGGCCGACTATGAAGATGAGGTAGAGCGCCGCGAGCGCGGCGGCTATCCACACGAATATCATCTTTCGACTTCCTTGAGCGCAGAGGCGGGTATGAGACGCGCGAGGCGCCCGTCGTATTCAAAGAGCCTCGCCGCGGCGAGATTGCCGCCGCAGACGCTGAGTATCAGCTCGGAGGGGGAGGCGAGGCGCAGGGTCTTTATGTCGTAGTCCGAGGTCTCGATGCTTCCGGGGGAAAAGCTCTTCCCGCCGGCGCATTTGAAGACGCACTCCTTGCGCGTCCACATCTCGAGGAAGGCCTCCGCGTCGCCCGCCGGGAAGCCCGCGGCCTCCTTCGCGGTCAGAATGCGCGCGGTCAGGGCCTCCAGCCTGCGGCATTCGCGCGGGGACTCGATATCCAGCCCGACGGGCGCGTTGGATACCGCTGCCGCGACGGACTTCGGAGTGTGCGAAAGGGAGACGAAGACGCCCTTTCCGCTCCATTTGCCGTTCCTGTCGCGCCTGAGCTTCGCGGCCTCCGGCTCGAGGCCGAGAGAGCGCTTCAGCGCGTATTCGAGCATCTGCCAGACCAGCAGGCGCTGGGCGTAAAGCGAGGGCTCGTGCGTCTTTTCAAGCTCGGCGGCGCGGACGGGGTGCCTCACCGTCCCCTCGACTCTGTCGGGCACGGCGGCGAGATATATATCGAGTATCGGGCGGGAATTCCAGCGCTTTCGCGCTTCCTCCTCCTGCGTGCTGCGGGAGACCCCGAGCGCGCATTCGTAGGCGAAATGCTCGCAGTTATTGTGGATGAGGTTGTAGCCGCCCTCGCCGAGCCTCGCGCGGGCCCGCGCGACGGTCTCCTCCGGGGAAAAGCGGCGCTCCCTGCGCTCGAATACGGCGACCTCGACTATATTGCCGAGGCAGAAGCCGTCTATGTCCGTCGCGCAGACGGCTATCCTGTCGTCGGGCGCGCACTCTCCGACGGGCGGCGGGCCGAACTGGACGACCTCGTCCTCGCTGACGAATATGCCGTAGTGGTAAATAGAGCCGAGCCGGACGCGGATCATGTCGCCCGGGCGGCACTCGCCGGGCAGCCATTTCATCGGACGTGGTCCTCTATGAAGGTCACGACATCGCCGAGAGTCTTGAAATCGTCCATTCCGACGTCGTCGAAGCGCACGTCGAAGGTCTCCTCGATGGCGATGACCATATAGAGCATCGCGACGGAGGAGAGCCCCAGGTCCGTCGAGAGGACGGAATCCTCGCTGCAGGTCTCGACGAGATCCGCGTTTTTGTCGTCGGCGGAGAGGAGTATGCTCCTGAGCTCCTCGACTATTTCTTCTCTTGTCAGTTGCATTTTTTATACCTGACTATCTTCATGCTCGGCGTCCTCTCGAAGTCGGAGTCGCGGATGACTATCCGGTTGACCCGCTCGAAGGACGGGAGAGCGGAATTGACCTTTTCGAGCTCCGCCGTGAGGAAAGCGCCGACCTTGTCCTTGTCCACGCCAGCGAGCTCCGTCGCGCGGGGGACGACCTCCAGCGCGAGGAAGTGAGCGCCCTGATCGTTTACGTCCTCGAAGACCTGGCAGTCCTGAATGAAGGGGAGCTCGTTGAACTTCGCCTCGACCTCCGCCGGGGAGATGTTCTCGCCGCTCGGGAGGACGATGATCTCCTTGATGCGGCCGGTTATGTAGAGGAAGCCCTCGTCGTCGAGCCGCGCGAGGTCGCCGGTCTTGAACCAGCCGTCGCAGTAGGCGTCCGCCTCGTCCTCGCCGACGTAGCCTTCCATCATGTTCTTTCCCTTGAGCCAGAGCTCGCCGTTTTCGATGCGGAGCTCCTGATTCGGGTAGGGGATGCCGACGGAATCGGGCTTCGCGGCGCTCTCCGGATTGCCGGAGACGAGGTTGGCCGACTCGGTCAGCCCGTAGCCGGGGAAGAGGTCGATGCCGAGCTTCTTGTACTCAGCCACGAGGTAGGGCGAGACGGGAGCCGCGCCCGCGATTATATACTTCATGTCCTCTCCGAGCATGTTGCGCCCGAATTTGCGCGAGAGGGTCAGCGCCATCTCGGCCAGCGCCGGGACGAGGACGAATATCGTCGGCCTGAAGGCGGCGATATCGCGGAACATGTCCTTTGTATTGCGGCAGATGAAGAGGGCGCTGCCCGTATAAAGCGAGGTCAGCAGATTGCGTATGAGGCCGAAGACGTGGGTCAGAGGCAGGACGAGCATGTAGCGCTGGGAGAAGACGTCCTTATAGCCGTAGCAGCCGTTGACGACGCCCTGCATGACGGCCCCGTTGGAGAGGAGAGCGCCCTTGCTTCGGCCGGTCGTGCCGCCGGTGAACATGATGCAGCCGGCGGCCTGCGCGCCGGCCTCGGCGGCGGGCGTCGGAGCTTCTCCCGCGGCGTCCGCGGGCAGCAGGGCGACCTTGCCCTCCGCGACGGCCGTGCGCTCGGAAAGAGCCGACTGGTATACCAGCAGGCCCGCGCCGTATTTCATGCAGCAGCCGAAGACCGTCGGCGCGTCGAGCTGCGGCGGCAGTATGACCGCGCACCGGCCGAGCGTCGTTATCGCGAGGAAGGCCTTGACGAAGTCATAGGAGTTGGCGGCCAGCAGCGCGACGCGGGGCGCGTCGGAGGCCGCGGCTATCGCCGTGCGAAGGAGCGCGGCGTCGCGGTCGAGGTCGGCGAAGGTGTATTCCTTCCCCTCGTCGACTATGGCGACGTCGCCGGGATACTCTCTGACGCAGCTTGCCCACATCGCGGCGACGGAATCATATTCCTTTATGCGCGCGAAGGTCTCGGGCGTCGTGTATTTGGCGAATACTTCGGCAGACTGAGTGATCATCGTTTTTCCCTCCGGATGTATGTGATTTGAGGTATTATCTCTTCTCGGCGAGCTCGCGGAGCTCGTTCTCCTTTTCGTGCAGCAGGGCGGATATCTCGTCTATGCGGGACATCGCGGGCCGCCCTCCGCAGAGCGCGGCGACGTCCATCGCCTCGCCGACGGCCATGGTCAGCCTGCGCGGGAAGCCCTCCCAGCGCCGGACGTAGACGGGGACTATCGGCACGCCGCTGCGCATCGCCATGAGCACCATGCCCGATTTGAAGGCGGCCACGCCCTCCGTCTCGTCGTTGATGCGCCCCTCCGGGAACATGCTGACGAGCTCGCCGCTCTTCAGGTGCTCCGTTATCTCGCGGAAGGACGAGATATTGAAATTTTCCCTGTCTATCGGGATGCAGAGGAACGACTTGAAAAACCAGCCGCCTTTTCCCTCGAAGAACTCCTTGAGGCAGACGAAGTGGTGCCGCCTGTACCAGACGGCGATCTGCAGATAAATCGGGTCGTAGACGGCCGTATGGTTGGCTATGAGCAGCGCGCCGCCCTTTATCTTCTTTTTCGCCGCCTCCGAGGCGTATAGCACCTTCGGGCGGAAAAAGACGAGGCCGGGCAGGGCGGCCGTCAGCTTCGTGAAATCGTAGAAAAAGTATCTACCCGCGAACAGCGGAGCTTTTTTGCCTTTCGAGCTCATTTCCCAACTCCTTGACTATGCCGCGCATGGCCTCGGCCGTGCGGGCGATGCGCTCCCTGTCCGTGCCGCCCTCTCCCGCGAGATCGGCGGCGAAAAACGGCGTCCCAATCATGACGCGCGCGCGGCGGGACAGGGAGAAGTAAGCCCCGTCCGTGTATGCCGGGATGACCTGCGCGCCTGTCGTCAGCGCGAGGTAGGCCGCGCTGGGCGCGAAGGGGAGCGGCCGCTCCTCGCCCTTGCGGGGAAGCCTGCTCTCCGGAAATATGCCGACGACGCCGCCCTTTTCGAGGATGCGCTCGGACTCGGCTATGAAGCCCATGTCGCGCGCGTCGCGGTCGACGTATATCCCGCCGAGCAGCCTCAGCAGCGTGCCCAGCGGCTTCTTGCGGAAGAGCAGCTCGGCCATCTGGTAGCGGAGCGTCCTCGAGAAGAAGACGAAGAGCCAGACCGCGTAGTCGAAGACGGACGTATGGTTGGATATCAGTATAGCCGGGCCCTTTATCCTGCGGCCCTGCCTTTCGCGGTCGGAATAATATATCCTCGTGCGGAAGCAGAGAAGCTGGACGGGCCAGCCCGTTATTTTGACAAAGGCGTTCCAGAAGCGGATCATAGCGCGGCCTTTACGTATTCGTACAGCGCCTGAACGCTGCCGAGGCTGCTGCCCGCCTCGGTGGGGAACTCCAGCCCGAACCGCTCGCGCAGGGCGGCGATCATGGCGAAGTAGTCAAGACTCGACCCGCCGAGGTCGAGGAAGAAATCGGCGCCGTAGGATATCTCGCCCGGCTCCTTTCCGAGCGCGGCGGCGAACATCGAAAGAATCTCCGCGCAGAGGGGATCGTCCGGCGCCTCCTCCGCGGCGGCGGGGTCGAATACGGGGAGCGTGCCCGCCTCGAGCGCGGCGGCGAGCCTTCTGCGGTTGAGCTTGAAGTCGTCGGGGGCTATGAGACTGCCCGCGACGAGGACGACGCTCTTTATCTCCGGGGCGAGCCCCAGCTCGCCTATGCGCGCGCGGACCGCCGCGCCGAGCCTTTCGGCCTTCGCCGCGGAGCAGCCGCGCCCTATTCCCGCCAGCAGGACGGGGACGCTCTCGCCGGAGCGCCTGTCCGCCGTGAGGCAGACCCCTTCGAGCCCGTCTATTTCGAATCGCGGCTCGATCAGCTCGGGATTGAGGTTTTCCCCGCCCGGGGAGACGACGAGGTCGTCGCGCCGGCCGAGGATATACCAGCGGCCGTCTCTCTCCTCGGCGAGGTCGCGCGTATCGAAGACGGCTTCGCGGGCGCGCTTCACGCCGCCCTCGATGATATATTTCGCCGTCGAGTCGCCGGAGACGAGGAGCCCTCCCTCCGGGCCGCGGGCGTATTTTATCGAGCTCATCGGCCTGCCGACGGAGCCGCCGCATATCGTGCGCAGCTTCGAGCTCAGCTCGACGGAGGTGATGCCCGTCTCGGTCATGCCGTAGCCGTTGGCGAGGCGGTAGCCTATGCCGTTGAAGAATTCCAGGACGGGGCGGGGGATCGCGCTCCCGCCCGTTATCATAAAGCTTATGCTCTCCCCGAAGAGGTTATCCCGCACCTCGCGGAAGGCGAGCTTTCTGAACAGCCTGCCGAGCAGCGGCACGTCTCCGAGCTTCAGCGAGAGGGACAGCGCCCTGTCGAACCGTGCGCGCTGACCGCGCTCGTCGATGACGCGCAGCGCCTGTTCGCGGACCTTCTCCCAGAAGAGGGGGACGGAGAAGATGTGCGTGACCTCGTGGCGGCGTATCGTATTGACTATCGTCTGCGGCGCGAGGTCGGCCAGATGCACGAAGGCGCGCCCGAAAAAGCCGAACCAGACGTAGACCGCCGTCAGGCCGAATATGTGGTAAAACGGGAGAAAGTCGAGGTGCTTTATATTTCCGTTATAAAGCTTTTTCATCGCCCCGCAGCGCAGGATGATATCGAGGCTGTCGCGTATCTGCAGGCGGAACTCTTCCGCGCCGTAGGCGCAGAGCTTGACCCCGCCGCTCGTGCCGGAGCTCATGACGAGCAGCTCCTCGGCGAAGACGGGCTCGGCTCCGTCCGCCTCTGCGGGCGGCAGAGAATGTATCGCCCGGACGCCGAATTCGCGGCTTTCCGAAATGACGGCGACGGCGCCCGCCTGAGCCAGCGCCCCGCGCAGCGTCTCATCGTCGAGGCGCATGTTCATGAGCAGCGGGCGGAAGCCGCTCCGCAGGACGGCCCAGAGCGTCTCTATCCACTCCGGCCCGTTTTCGAGGTATATGCCGACGGCGGCGCCGCGCGGCGCGTCCGCGAGCAGCGCCGAGAGCGCCGCGGACTTGCCTATGGCGGCCTCGCGGGCCTCGCCGTAGGTCGTGCGGACTATCCTGTAGCCCTCGCTGACCTCATAGAGCACGTTGTCGGATTCGGAGAACATCAGCTCGAAGAGAGAGGCGAAGCCGGGCTCCATGCTCTCGAAGCGGCGGAGCTTGTCTTTTACGTAATCGTTGACGCGGGAAAAGCCCGCGAGCGTGGGGTTTTTCATTCGTTCAGTCCCGTTTTTTGCATCCAGGCGGAAATTTAATAAATTATATCACATTCTGTCGGAGCGTGCAATAAAAAAGCGCCCTCCGGCGCTGTCCAAAAGCAGGGAAAAGGGGCAAAAAGCCCCGCCCCCGGTCGGTGCCGACGGGGGCGGGGATGAATGACCTCAAAAACGCTTCAGTCCAGAAGCGAGAGGATGTATTTTCCGTATTTCGTTTTTTCCAGCTCCGTGCCGAGCGCGCGGAGCTTTTCCGCGTCTATCCACCCGTTGCGGAAGCTCTGCTCCTCTATGCAGGCGACGCAGCGCCCCGTCTTTTTCTCCAGCTCCGCGACGGTGCGCGCGCTGTCGAGCAGGCTGTCCTCCGTCCCCGCGTCGAGCCAGGTGAACTCGCTGCCCAGCGTCACGACGCCGAGCCTGCCCTGCGCGAGATAGACGTTGTTGACGCCGGTTATCTCCAGCTCGCCGCGGGCCGAGGGCTCGAGGCCGCGGGCGATGGCGACGACGTCGGGCGTATAGAAATACAGCCCGGGGACTATGTAGTTGGAGCGGGGTCTTTCCGGCTTTTCCTCGATGCTGACGGCCCTGCCCTCCGCGTCGAACTCGACGACGCCGAAGGCGCGCGGGTCCTCGACCCAGTAGCCGAAGATCGTCGCGCCGTCCTCATTGGCGGCGGCCTTCGCGAGCTTTTCCTCCAGACCGTCGCCGTAGAAAACGTTGTCCCCCAGAACGAGGCAGACGCGGTCCGCGCCGATGAAGTCCGCGCCGATGATGAAGGCGTCGGCTATGCCGCGCTGGACGGGCTGCTCCCGGTAGCATATGGACATGCCGAGGCGCGACCCGTCGCCGAAGAGGCGCTCGAAGGGCTCCGTCTCGCCGGGCGGGGTGATG
>JAEEGI010019248.1_pt1 | contig 13776 bp, 10 predicted proteins | sample 8958751 | NCBI WGS metagenome assembly JAEEGI01 (sample SAMN16246545, study PRJNA631951) | gut metagenome | biome: gut microbiome; feature: rumen; material: KS-attached | host: Bos | place: Iran: Karaj | collected 2018-10
ACAAGGCCGTTGACCGTAAGCGTCCCGCCAACGGCGAGCTTGATGATGCCGCCGCCGGCGTAGAGTTCGCTGTCGCCCCATGCGCCCGAGCCGTAGGAGAGCGGGTCGAGGATCGAGCCGTAGGAGACGAAGGAGACAGTGTTCGACGGGTGGCCGCCGTCGCCCGCGTACGAACCGCCCGCGTCGCGCTTGTAGCCGGGACCGTTGCCGCGCGCGAAGCCGCGGGAGCGAGAACTTGAGGAGTCCGAACCTCTTCCGGCCTGGATGGAGGCGTCCGCGCCGACGGTGAGGTCGCCGCCGATTGCGACGTTAATCATCGTGGAGGGGTTAGCCGCCGGACCGGTGTGCGTCCAAGTGCCGCCGTCAAGCGTGGCGTTCCCCGCGATGGAGAGGAGGTTCGACGGGGTGCATTGGAAGGTCACGGACACGTCGCCAATCTGCTTCCAGGCGGCCACGGTGGCGTCCGCGACGTTCCACTCGAGGTCGTGCTGCGCCTTTTCCTTGACAACGTAGACCGCATCCGACGCGCCGGGGACGACGCCCTTCGACCAGTTGGCCGGCACGGAGGCGAGGGCGGAGACGGTGCCGAGCCAGACGTTGCCGTTGGCCGTCGCGAAGAAGGACTGCGGAGCCAGCGAATCGTAAATCGCGTCAGCGCCATCGCCGAGGCGGAACTGGTAGTAGGTGAGCGCGCCCTCTGTGCCCGTGGCCGCGAAAGAGTAGGTTGTGGCGTCGGCGGCCTCGGCCGCGACAAGGGTCGTCGTGAGGTTGGCGGGATCGTCGCCGACAAGGGCGTAGAGGGCATGTCCGCCGCCGACCTCGACCATGACGGAGAGCGTCGCGGAAAGTCCGTTCACGACGGCGCTCGCCGCGTCTTCGAAGGATGCGGTGACGGCCGAGGCGAGAAGCGTGGCGGTCATCGTGTGGTCGGTGGTGTTGGTCGTGATGACGACGCGCGAGGCGTCCGTGAGGACGGCGCCGTCAACGAGGATGCGCCCCTGCGTGAAGAGCGCTGCGAACTCGTCGTTGGCGTCGGGCGCGTCGCCGGAGGGGTCATAGGTGTAAGTGTACGAGCAGGGCGCGCCGGAGTGGAAGTTGAAGAAGGGGGCGGTGGCATAGAAGCCTCGCGGAACGGCGTTCCAGCGGTCCGTGGTCGTCGCCGTGATGTCGGAGCCGCGCACCTCTATGGCGTTGCCGGAGCCGACGAAGACGGTGGCGGACAAGGTGCCGTTACGGATTGTGCGGGCTGCTGTCTGGTTGATTTCACCGCTTACGGCAAGTGCGGCGCCATCGACGGAAACGTTCCACTCGACGAGGTTGAGGTTGCCTGGGAACCAAGTGCAGTTCGTCTTGATGAGTATGGTGTCCGAGGAAGTTGGGACAACGCCTAAAGACCAGTTGCCTGCGGTGGCCGCCAGACCGTCGCCCGCCTCGCCGAGGAAGATGGCTGAGTAGTCCGAGGCGAAGAAGGTCTTGGCCTCTGTCTGCGCGACGACCACGTTGCCGGTGACGACGCCAAAGGCGTAATAGTAGAGTGTGTCCGCGACGAGGCCTGTCAGGTTCGTGGTGAAGACCGAGCCTTCGACGGCCGCCGCGCCGAGGGACGCCCCATTGGCGAGGTCGATGGCGTTGCCGCTGGTCCCGTATGAGAAGACAACCGTTCCGGCGCCCTCGCCGATCTTGCGGAGCGTGGTGGAGAGTATCGCGGACGATGAGGTGACATTGGCCGCCGTCGGGGCGGAGAGGGCGAATGCGGCCACCGCGTTGGCGAGGAAGAACCGCGAATGGTCGGCGTCGACGAGTTCGACGGTGAAGAGGTCCTCGAAGTCGGCCTGGGAAACCGTCTCGCCATTGTAGCGGAACTTGCCATTCGCGAAATAGGCCGTATAGACGTTGGCGGCCGCGACAGGCATGGTGAATGTCGCTGTGGAGTTGACGGGGATGTCGATGTAGACGCCCGCGTTCTGGTAGTATCCGTCGAAACCAGTGCCGGTGCAGGTGAGTGAGCCCGAAACGAACGACACAACGATGTCGGCCCCCTGCGGCGCGTAGAGGGAGCAGGTGATTGCCGTGCCATCGATTATGAGGCCGTCCACGGGGTGAAACTCGCCAGTAGCCGTAATCGAGCCGCCATCGTAGGCGTCGCCGGAATTAGAGGTGTAGACGCCCTCAACGGTCATCGCGCCGCCACTGAAAGTGACGGGAATGGTTCCGGGCCAGGCGCCCGTGCGGGTGATTGTGCCGCCGTTGTCGAGGACGATCTCGCCCGCGTCATCAACATTCTGCTGGCCGCAGCGCAGCGTGAAGACGCCTCCGTTCCTGATGGTCATGGTGGAACCGAGGCGGAAGGTGCCTGCAGAGCCAGTATCGTAGCTGCCGCCGTCGAGCAGGAAGTCGCCGCGGATAAGAGGCCAGGCTTCGCCGGTGATCTGCGTCAACGAGGCGCCGCCAGATATCGTCGTCGAACCTGTTGGGACCCAGTCGCCGCCCGGATTGTACGACACGGTCACGCCGGAGCCGCTGATCATGACATCGTCGGCGGGGGCGTTGCCAGGCGAGGTTGTTGCCGCTGCGCCATCGAGGTTCCAGTTCCCCGCAGTGAACCAGAGGCCGTCGTTGGCCGCTCCAGTCCAGGTGTAGGTGCCCGCATACACGGTCGCGCCAATCGCCGCAATTGCGCAAAGTGCCGTAACCAAGGATTTCTTCATGTGTTGTTCCTCGCTTGTTGTGCGTTGCCAGAAGAAGCGAAGTGCCTCATCCACTGTCAAAAATTATATCAAAGGCGGCGAAAACGCGCACATCCAAAAACGCACAAAAAATGTGACGAATTGCGGCACTAGCAACTTGCTCTTCAATTCATAATTAAAAATTGACATCCCGCAGTAGTTTATGGGATAATGCTTCTGTTATTTGACGAGGCTTCGGCCGTATCGGACGACAAGACAACATCAACGCTGCAAAAATCACCAATGGGCATAGTACGACGCTTCTTCTGCCTGGATGTCGCGGACGGCGAGGTTTCCCGCCTTTCGCGCGCCGCGCGCGTTGCACATGTCCTCACCGCACCCTGGGCGCTCATCCCCTGGGGCGTAGTCTTCTTCTGGTTCGCGTCCTGGCTTGACTGCTTGGTAAGATTCGCCTTCCCTCCGACAGAGGTTTCGCGTCGGCCCGAGGCGCTGCTCTTCCTCCAGGGTGGCACTGACTGGGGCGGCGCCGAGGAGTTTGTCCTCTCGGCAATCGCCCTGCCTCTCTTCGGTCTTCTCGCCGCCATACATCTCTCACTGCGCATGCGGACGCTTCCTACGGCTATGTCTTTCCGCCAACGTCTCGACATTTCCTGGCGCATCATCAGCACATATTGGGGCTTCTTCGTGATGGCGGCGCTGATTGTGCTGCTGCCACCTTACCAGACGCCGGCGTGTTCTTGCGAATATGACGTGCGCGTCCTCTTCATAACTGCGACAGTGGTTTTCCTTGCGACGCATTTCCTCATCGTCTGGCTCGCGGGGACGAGCCTCCCCAACTGGTTGAAAACGCTTCTTGCGCCGTCCTTCCTCGCCCTGTGGCTTGTCATGGGATCCGATGGCCAAACGCCTCGCGCGGGCCAGATGCTTGCCGCCGACGAAGAGCCCCTTCCCGCAACGCGCGGCCTGCGCCACGGCACGATGCTGGCTTGGCGTCGGCTCTGCCTCCTTACGATTGGCCGCCGCGAACGACGAGCCGATCCCGAAACGGCCTCCCTCTGGTACTGGACGGACGGCTCGCGGGAATTCGGCAAGGAAAGGGCGACATCGCGGTCGGCGCGCGCCCTGCGCCGGGAGTCCCTGCCGTGGCTTGACGGCCCCGCCTTCGTCGTCCCCGTCGCGACGGACGACACCCGGCCCTGCCGCTTTCCCTACTACACGCGGCCCGACTTTCGGCAGTTCTGCGGCTACATGCTCAAGACCGAGGGCCGTCTGCTGCCGCTTTACTTCGGCCGCATGGACGTCCCGCGCTTCAGGTCGCGAGACATCTGCCTTAAGGAGGGACAGCCTTACTGGACATTCTCGCTGACTACGGACGGGGCGACGGCGCGGCTGATGCCCTTCTCGCCCGTCTGTTGGTGGGAGGACCCCGTCGACGAACCCGACATCGGCGCTCCCGCCATTCTCCATCCCCAAACAGAGCCTGTCCCCACACAGCTCTGCTTCTCGCGTGACGTTCCGTACGCATCCCTGACCAACTGGATTCTCCGCTTAAACGAAAACGGCTACCGCCCGCTGCACATCTGGCTCCGCGGCTTCCGGCACCGCGAATAAGTCCGTGGTCAAATCAGGTCCTTCAGCGCGTCCCTGCGCCATTGCCTCGGGGTCATCCCCGTGCGGGACTTGAAGACGCGCTTGAGGTAGGAGTCCGACTCCCATCCGCAAAGGTTCGCGATTTCCCCGATCGGAATGGTGGGATCGCGGAGGAGCTGGCAGGCCTGGGAAAAACGCACGTCGGCGATTTCGTCGAGAATGGTGTGGCCGGTGGCTTTCAGGAAGCGTCGCTCCACAAGCCGCCGGGAAAGGCCCGTCGAGGCGATGACGTCCGCGGCCCTGAGGCCGCCGCAGGCGTCGCGGCGGATGCGCTCCACGGCCTTGACGATGCGCCAGTCGTTGGAATCGATCAGGCGCGTGGACTGGCGGCGGTGGAGGATGGTCGGGCCGAAGGCAAGGTGCTTGGACTTCATCTTTGGCTGGGCGATGGCCTCGGCGAGAAGCTCGATGGCGAGACGGCCGGCAATCGAGAAATCTATCGCGATGGAGGAGATTGTCGGGAAGTTCGTCTCGCAGATGAGCTCGTCGTCGTCCACGCCGACGACGGCGCAGTCGCGCGGACACTCCAGTCCCGCCATCTCGATGGCCGTCAAGACCTGCTTAGCCACGTAGTCGTTCGCGGCAAAGACGCCAACGCGGTGGTCCAGGCGGCCGAGTTCCGCAGTAAGTGTCTTTTGCTCCTCGAGTTCCTCGCTCCAGGGAGCGTCGATCATCGTGCAGTCGCATCCCCTCTTGCGAAGGGCCTCGGCAAAGGCGCGTCCCCGTTGCACGCTCCATCCCGTGCGCTTGCGCCAGCCGGCAAAGGCAAAGGTGCGGCAGCCGGCCGCGACCAGTTCGCCAACGGCCATTTCGGCAATGGCGGCATCATCGCTCGCCACTTCCAGGCGCCGCAGCTTCCGCGAGGGAGGCGCAGGGTCGAGAATGACAGTGGGGAGTTTCGCCGGAATATCCGACGGGGGCGACGCAAGGCCGCTGCACTCGTAGATGCAGCCTATCGGCTTTCTGGATTCGATGAAGTCGGCGACGGGGCGCGTTGTGCGGTCGCGCTCGATTTCGATGACGTGCCAGCCATGTCTTCTGGCCTGCGAGAAGACGCCTGAAATCTTCGCGATCTGCGCGCCGATGTGAAGCTCGGTTATGAAGAGGACCGTGTCCATTACAAGGCGCGAACAAGGTCGTCCATAGTCCCGACCACGCCGTCAAACAATTTGTACATCAGTTCCGGTTCCACCATCTCCGGAATGTAGGCGATGACTTTCCTCCCCGCGCCGGCCAACCAGCCGGCCTCGGTGTGGGCGCTGCGGCCGCAGGGCAGGACGAGAACGCAGGTGTCAGCCCACTTCAGCGCCTCCAGGTCTGCCGCGAATTGCCGTTCGGCGAGCGGATGGCGCAAGCCCTCGGCATACTGATCAAAACTCCAGTTCGGGGCGTTTTCGTCAATGTCGGTCCAATGGAATCCTTTGCCGCCGTGCGGTGGGTTGCGGAAGTCGTAGACGTCGTGGCCTTCGTCTCTGAGTCGGCTCACGACTTCGGGAAAGTACTTGTTCCTCCAGCTGGAGGCGACATAGATTTTGGCCACGTTCGCCTCCGGGCGCTACTTGTAGTTCCTGATTCGGACGTCGATTCCGGTTCCGGCGAGGAGGTCGGCGACCTTCTTGACGGGCGTTTCGGAGTAGTGGTACGGGAAAAGGACTTTCGGCTTGATTGTCTTAGCCGCCTTAGCGGCCTGCTCCGGCGTCATCGTGTAGGGCTGGTTGCAGGGGAGGAAGGCGACGTCGATGTCTTTGATCGAGGCCATTTCGGGGATGTCCTCGGTGTCGCCGGCGATGTAGATGCGAAGGCCGTCAAGCGTGAGGATGTAGCCGTTGTCGCGTCCCTTCGGGTGGAACTTGTCGCGCCCGGGAGTCGTGTTGTAGGCGGGCACGGCTTCGATGGAGACGCCGTTGTCCAACTTGCGGCTGTCGCCGTTCGCGAGCGCGGTGCCTGCGCCGAGCATCTTGCGCACGTTCGGATTGGCGATGATTTGCGTCCCTTCCTTCTGCAAGGCGGAGATGGCATCGCTGTCGAAGTGGTCGAAATGCTCGTGCGTGACGAGTATGAGGTCGGCCTTCGGAAACGCCGAATAGTCGGTCGCCGGCGCGCATTTCTCGCCGACAGGGTCGATCTGGATTTCAAGCCCGTCGAACTGGATGCGAAGACTGGCGTGCTTGATGGCCGTTATCACGACCTCCTTGCCGTTCGGCGTCTTGAATGTGTCCGTGGCGAATGAGTTGTTCATGGCTGTGTCCCCTTTGGGTGTGGTGGTTGCCTCCTTCGCGCATCCGCAGAGCGGCAGCGCGGCGAGCAGTGCTACAAGTGAGGAGTGAATTTTCATGGCGTATATTCTACCAGTTTTACGAAAAAGTTTCCTTGGTATGCAGCAGCAGCTTGTCGCCGGCCTGGAGGCGGGTGGAGCCCTTTGGGATGATGGTGCGGTTCCCGCGCTTCACCATGACGATCATCGTCTGGCGCGAGAGGTCGAGGTCGCGGATGAGCTTGCCATTCCAGGGGTTCTTCTCCAGCAGCACGATTTCCTTAAGGTTGATCTTCGTGCGGTCGAGAACCGGTTCTGCGCCAAGCACGATGATGTCGCCAGTCTGCAGCACGAGGCTGCCGTTCGGGACGAGCACGTCGTGTCCTCTATGGATTGCGGTGAGGATGATGTCGTGCGGAAGCCGCAGCGAGGCGATGTCGCGCCCCGCCCAGTCGTCGTTCTCCTCCAGTTGGAACTGGATGAAGTCGATGTCCTGCTCACGCGCCTTGTCGAGGCTGGCCTGGATGCGCGCGTACTGCTCGACGAATCCCGCGCTGATGATGCCTGTCGGAATCGCGACCATGCCGACGCCGAGGAACGTGATTATGGCGCCAAGCATCTTGCCGAGGGTGGTGATGGGGTAGATATCGCCGTAGCCAACGGTGAGCAATGTGGAAACGGACCACCAGATTCCGGAAAAGGCGTTCTCGAACATTTTGGGGTTGCTCTCGTGCTCGACGCTGTACATACAGAGGCTGGAGGCGAGCATGAGGACGAGGATGATGAAGAGCGAGGAGAGCAGCTGCTGTTTCTTGCTTCCGATGACCTCTGCAATGGCGTTGAGGGAGTCGTAGTAAGCGGTGATGCGGAAGAGGCGGAAGATACGGACTACGCGGAAGATTCTGAACGCGACGGCGCCGGCCGGGAAGAAGACCGGCATGTAGTTGGGCAGGAAGCTCAGGAGGTCGACGATGCCGCCGAAGGAGAAGACGTATGCGGCGAGCGAGCGCAATTCCCCCTTGCGGGGATGGGTGTGCTTCGCGGCGACGAGCCGGAGGAGGTAGTCCACCAGGAAGCAAAAGGCCGTAACGGCTTCGATTCCGTCCAGCAGGCGGGCGTATGCCGCATTGACGCTCTGGAAGGTGGCCAGCACGACCGCCACCAGATTGACGATAATGACGCCTGTGATCAGGAAGTCATAGCCACGGCTTAGGAGATCGTTCGACGCGCCGATCTCCACCATGCGAGCCAATGACTTACGTACGGATGTAAATGATGTCTTATTCATGGCGTGTTATCCCTCCCATTTAGAACAGCGCGGCCGTTTTCTTCGCATAGTCATCCGTCATTCCAACGATATGGTCTGTTGCGGCATGCAGCCACCATACGACGTCGCCATGGTGCGCCGCGATGGAGTCTTCCGCATACTTGCGTCCCCAGGTCATTTCGGAAAGTTTGGCGTCGCCGCTGCGCAGCGACCTAAACTCCTTTGCCGTACTCAGGTTAACAGCCAGCTGCGAATAACGGGTGAACAATTTGTCCATGATCCCGAAACAGGACACCTCCGTCATCACTTTGCTTCGCTCGCTGAAAATGGCCGCATACTGCTTTTTGAGCGTGTCAAAGGCCTCTTTTTTGCTGAAATCCGAGGAATCGGTCAAGGCGCATGGGAAACTTCCCTCCATTATGCGGTCGTAATTCCTCGTGAACGCCGCAAAGGCGCTTTCGCACAGCTTTCTGACCGCATTCCCGCGGAGGTGCTGTATCGAATGGTCCGCGACCGATTCCTCCGCGACTTCCGCCAGGCAATTCTTCATGCTGTCTTCCGACAGGATGTGCAGCGTCACGGCATCCTCGACGTCCATGATCTGATAGCAGATGTCATCGGCGGCCTCCATAAGGAATGAAAAGGGATGTCGCGCATACTGTTGCCCGGAATTGTCCGTTTCCTTCAGGCCCAGTTCGGACATGATTTTGTCGAACCGGTCCGCGTCAAATGCGAAGCAGCCGGCCTTGTCGGGTTTCGGCCCATGCCCGACGACCCAGGGATACTTGACGAGTGAGCCACAGGTCGCAAATGTCAGGCGGAAATAGGCGCTGTCCCGCGGCGTCGGGTTGGAAACCATTCGGAAAGCCTGCGCATTGCCGTCGTAATGCTGCCAGTCGGCCGGGTCGATGCCGCCGGCCTCGCTCCAATCCGCGCTTTCCGCCCAAGCCTTGATGGCGTCTTCCCCGGCGTGGCCGAAGGGGGGATTGCCGATGTCATGCGCGAGGCAGGCGGCCTCTATGACGTTGGCGACGTCAATCGGCGAAATATCTTCGGGCAAAGCCCCTTTTTCCTTTAGAAACGCCGCGAGACTCAGGCCGAAAGTCTGCCCGACGGATGCCACCTCCAATGAATGCGTCAGGCGATTGTGGATATAGTCGATGCTGGCAAAGGGGTGGACTTGCGTTTTCTTTGACAATCGCCTGAAAGGCGTGGAGAAAACCACGCGGCTATAATCCTGGCCAAACGGGGAACGGGCTAAAATGGAGGGGGTGCCACTCTCTAATATGCCGCCTTCCGCTTTGTCGCTAGGCCGTTTCTTGCACAACAGCTTTTCCCAGTTCAAGTGCATGGTTTACGTGTTCTCCGTTTCATTTTGCAGTGGCAAGCAGAGATTTCGCCGCTTCGGCAGGCGAGGCGACATCGAAGAATGCGATGCGGATTCGCGGCGATTCCGTTTCATGGAGATAGAGAGGCTGAGCAAAGGACAATTCGCCAAGTGCGGAATGCCAGGGGTATACGAGGACTGCCACGGCGGCTTCGTGGTGTCGCTGGTAGGCCGCCAGCTGGTAGAAGTCTGCCTGGGAAACACCTGAATGCGGACGCGAAGAATCAAGTAGTTTCCATTTCGTGTCCATAACGGCGAGAATGGCGTCGTCATCATCGCGGCGAAGCAGAATGTCTGGCTGTATAACCAATGAATCGACTGGCACGGTTGAACGAAGCCAAATGTCCTTTGACTGTGCGACAACTCGGATGTCTGGCGTTGCGGCTTGCCGCAATGACTTTGCCACATAGCGCTCAAAGAGGGCTTCCATCGGGAAGAGAAATGCCTGTGCGCATTTTGTGCCGGGAAGATTCGCAAGTGAATGGCCACGGAGGAATACGCCGCACCATACTAGCGCCTCGCGGTAGCGGATGTCTCGCGGCGGCGGGGTGCAGGCGGCAAAATCGGCGGCAAGATTTGCCGAGACCGGCACATCCTCAAACGCGGCGACAAGGCGATGGGCGGCGACTTTGTTCTCATCTGAGGCGGAATGCGCCAGTACGAAGTCAAGGCCTGAACGGAGAAGCCGATTCGCGGGCGTGTCGGAGCGGAACGAATCGTATGCGACGAAAAAGCGGTCCCGCCGAACAATGTTCTCGTGCAAGTGCTGTGCGACGAGCAGCTTTCCCTTGAAGAATGGCTCATTGCCTTCCATGCGTGAATACCCGCCTGCGAGTCCGTGACGGACGATGTCGGACACGCATGCGAGAAATACCTTGAAGAACGCCTCCAGAACGGGTAGCCTGGCAAGCCTTTGGTCAGATTCGGAAACGCTCTTTGCGTCAAGGTCAAAGGCCGCCCGAAGCATCTTGAGCAAAATGGCGCGGAGCCGTTCCTTCTCCTTGTCGGAATCACGTTTGAACGTCCTGGCCAGTTTCGGGAGTATTTCAATCTGGTCGCCGTTGGCGAATGAAATCGTACCGACATAGTTGCGGGACGAAACGACGTCACCAATCCCGCGCCGGTGCGAAAGCGAGAGAACGGCTGCCGCATCGTCGGCGTCACCCTGCTGAGGCTGCGCCGCAATCAGGTCCTTGAGCGCCGCCAGGTGCTTTTGCGGAATACGGGTGAGACCGATAGGTTCGGAAGCGTCGGAAGCCGCCTCGGAACTGTAAACACCCTCGAATTCCGCAATGGACCAGATCATGCGTAGATTCCAATGTACGATTCGGCCCTGCCAAATGCGTCAGGATTGATTTTGTATGTCGGCTTGTCAAGGTCGATGTCGGTTGGGGTGCCAGCGAAGAGCGAGGAGTGCTTTGCCACCTCCTGGACAAACTGGTTTTCCTTGGGCTTCGCGTTGTCGCCTAGGACAAGCCGAATCTTTGAATAGTCATCAAAGAAGTACTCCTGCAAAAGCGGCACGACCTTGTTGCGGAAGATGTCCGCGAGAGCGTCGAGCGTCGGATTCTTATGGAAATCGCCCATGAAGTAGGCATGGCCTATTGTGTGTTCGCGGTCAAGAAGGAACTCGATGCGGTCGTTAATGGTCTGGAGCATTTTTGGGAGGTCAATGCCCGTTTCTTCAACCTCGATGTCTTCGAGTTTATCTGGCTGGGGCATCATCTCTACGAAGTTGAAGCGGCGGCGCAAGGCCGTGTCAAGCAAGGCAATGGAGCGGTCCGCCGTGTTCATCGTGCCGAGAATGTAGACGTTCTTCGGAACGCCGAACTCCTCGCCCGAATAGGGCAATGTGGCCTTGGTCTCCTCGTCAGCTCCCAGTCGCTTGTTCGGCTCAATGAGCGTAATCAATTCGCCGAATATCTTCGATATGTTTCCGCGGTTTATCTCGTCGATGATGAAGATTCTTGAGATGTTTAGGTTTGTATCTTCCGTAACCGTTTCTTCTGAATCGCCGTCATCGGAAACTTTGTCGGCAGTATCAGGAACAGTTTTTGCGAATTCAGTTTGAACTAGCGAAAGAATTGCTTGTTTTGTAATGTTGGTTTTGTAAAAGGTTGATTGTGCAAGACGCTTTCCCCCATTTACGTCAAGGATATTTATCCGTACATTAGAGACAACCCATAAGACCTTTCGAACACGGTTGAAATAACCATATTCTGGTTCGTCAAAGAGTATCGATTTTCCTGTCCACTCATAATTCCCAGTTATTACGCCTATTCCATCAATCTCAGTGTCGGAGCAAAGAGAAACGACAATGTCGCCGATTTGGGCTGTGTATATAAAGCTTTCAAGTTCAGATTTGCCACCAGTGCAGTCGCCTATTCCCTTAGCATAGTCAAAGTCTTTCTCTGGTATGGAACCATATTCATCCCATCCGATACGCATATTACCTTCGCTAAAGCAGTCGAAATGTAATTGCTTCAAGTTTTCAAGTTGTCGCTTGCCCCTGCTTTCGCGAAGGGAACCACCAAGGGAGACTTTCCACACGATGTCGTTGGCACGATTAAGCACATTTAAGGCTGCAGTGCTAAACTCTTCTTGTGAAACTGGAGATTCTTCGATAACAGGCAGAGGAACGGAGGGCGGTTCTATTAGGTCAATGTTGCAAAAGGCCTTAAAGACGCCGTCGTGAATTGAGTATTTCACATCTCCCGAGGTGTTCTTTGTTACTTCGTCATCGATTCTATTCTTACACTGCCCTAAATCGTCCTTTTTGCTCGAAGAATCTCCTGTTCCAAGAACAGGCCTAATGCCCTCGATGAAGTCTTCGTAGCCATACGATTGGTGGAAAGTTGTAAAGGCTATGCGGCCCAGTTCCTTGTAACGATCAAAACGGTTTTTGACTTCGGCGTATTTGTTTTCTGCCTCCGCTCGGATGGTTTCGATCGTTTTGTCTTCTATGATGGCGACGGCATAGACTAGCGCGTTGAATGTCTTCCCTGTTCCGGGAGGTCCGTAGAGGATGGTGTTGAGGGAACTTGCGGCCTTCATGGCATGCTCTTGGTTTTCGCTTGTGGTGGATGAGGTTTCCTTGCCCATGGAAGATTCTGTTTTCTTGAGCTTGAGTTCTTGCTCCAAAAACGCTTCAAAATCATATTGGGAAAAGTCTGAATTCGCCATCTGTTCTTTTTTGCGATTGAAAAACAACCGCAAGGACCGATTGTTCTCGTAGGGATTGGTTGGTTGCATGCCAATTGCGGGAAGGATTATTTCCAGCCATTTGGCACTGTTGATTACGAAAAACTCATCGGGAAAATAGAGGGTTAGTAGCTTTAGAATAAAGCTGTCGCCAATTTGAGCGGGACGTGCCGCCAAATCCTGGCCGTGCGAAACAAGAAAGGCATGCAGTGGTTTAAGAATGCATTCGCGAAGCGCGTCGGTGTCCGTGGCACGAGGATGATTGGTTAGAAAGATGGATAGTGGTTGGGTTGTGTGGTAACGGTTGTCTTTCCGGCTGAAATACATTCCGTATGCTCTCGACGAACCGGGAAAATAGGAATTGTACCCTGTGGTCCCTCTCTCTATCCACCAGCAAAAGTTGTCTTGATCACCCCGCCCAATGCAATACTGCTCAGGAGTGAGGGATGGTAAGCTGTCTATTGGAAATCGGCGAACGAATTCCTCGCGGAGCGCGTTGCCCTTTTGCCTTTGCGCCAATATTTCGGGTGTTGGCTGGAATGAAGCCAGAAAGGCATCAAGGTGCGCCTCAAATTCGTTTTGCGTGTTGGGTTCGAACGTTGTCATTTCGCTCCACCTTTCTTTGCTTTGGCGATCTTCTTTTCCGCATCGGCAACGCATTTGGCAAGCTGCGCCTGAGTAGGAAGGACTTTCTTGAGTTCGTAGTCCGTTATGCCCATTGGCATGCCCAGTTCCTCAAGATGGTATTTCGCCAGAACGCGGTTGTGCTTCCTGGGTCAGCAAGTTGCAGACCTGAAATCAAGCGTGAATACAGCTTGAAGAAATAGCCGCTGTATTTCAGGTTTGTCGGTGAAAGGCCTCCGGCATTGGGGCTGTCCGTTTTCAAGTCCGCGCTCAACCGCCTATAAAACTCGTTGCCGAGCTGGCTTTTTGCGTACCGCTCGCTAATGTCCTTGCCGAGGTTCCAGTAGAACTCGATCAAAGCGGAGTTGACGGCGATTGCGGCCTTGATTTGCGTGGCGCGATAACGGCGCTTGAGGTCGGCAATCCACGCGATGTAGGATTGCGCCGAGCTACTTCCGCCGTTCTTCGCAGGTTTCCTGGCTTCCTTTTTGATGTTGCGGTCGTTCATGTCGGGACAATCCAATTGTCAATGGTGCGACTTCACATACGCCGCGCCCTGCGCTATGCGTCGATATCCGCCGAGAGGGCGTTTTCCTCGATGAAGCGGCGGCGGGGTTCGACCTGGTCGCCCATGAGTTTCTCGAAGATCTTGTTGGCCTCGACGGCGTCGACGAGCTCGGCGCGGCGGAGGCGGCGGTTGCGGGGG
>JAEEGI010019249.1_pt1 | contig 13776 bp, 7 predicted proteins | sample 8958751 | NCBI WGS metagenome assembly JAEEGI01 (sample SAMN16246545, study PRJNA631951) | gut metagenome | biome: gut microbiome; feature: rumen; material: KS-attached | host: Bos | place: Iran: Karaj | collected 2018-10
GGGTATAACAGCCCCACCCCCGACCCCTCCCGCAAGGGGGAGGTGAGTATATACTCTCAAGCACAGAATACTGAAAGCGGACAAGCACAAGGAGTAACCACTCCCCTCCCCCCCGCGGGAGGGGCCGGGGGTGGGGCATGGGTGCTCAAGGACATCAACCTCGTCATCCCCAAGGGGAAGACCATCGCACTGGTGGGACAGAGCGGCGGCGGCAAATCGACGCTCGTCGACCTCATCCCGCGCTACTACGACGTGCAGCAGGGCGAAGTGCTCATCGACGGCATCAACGTGAAAGACCTGGGGCTGCACTCGCTACGCCAGCTCATCGGCAACGTGAACCAAGAGGCCATCCTCTTCAACGACTCATTCCGCAACAACATCGCGTTTGGGGTAAGGGATGAGGAGCAAGAGGTGAGAGATGAGAAGTCAGGCCAGGCGCAGAACCATCCTCTCGCCCCTCACCCCTCACCCCTCACCTCAAAGATTGAAGAAGCGGCCAAGATTGCCAATGCCTACGACTTCATCATGGCATCGGAGAAGGGCTTCGACACGAACATCGGCGACCGCGGCGGACGCCTCAGCGGCGGACAGCGCCAGCGCGTCAGCATAGCCCGTGCCATCCTGAAGAACCCGCCCATCCTCATCCTCGACGAGGCCACCAGCGCCCTCGACACCGAGAGCGAGCGACTGGTGCAACAGGCCTTGGAGCGGCTGATGAAGACTCGCACCACCGTGGCCATCGCCCACCGTCTCTCCACCATCAAGAATGCCGACGAAATCTGCGTGCTACACGAAGGCCGCATCGTGGAGCGCGGCACCCATGACGAGCTTATCGCCAAAGACGGCTACTACAAAAAGCTACACGACATGCAACAGGTGTAGGTTTTCGACTATAAGAGGACTGGAGAGGAGAGGCTATGAAGGGAGAGGACAGTGATGGGTGAAGAATCGCTCGAGCTATGGTCACTACTGAAGGGACGCAAGAACTACAATATCAACAAAGGCAGGGGCTCCACCATTGCGTGGTGAAGCCCCTGCCTATATTGATTAGCATGTCAGACTATTGCACAAGCACCTTCTTGCCCTGGCGGATATACAGACCCTTCTTAAGTGGAATGGCTTTGCGGCCCTGCAGGTCGTACGTTGAACGTTGAACGTTGAACATTGAACGTTGAACGTCGCTGATGTCAGCGGTGATGACATTGCCCTTCAGACCGTCGCGGGTGTAGTAGCCACCGTTCTCGAAGGCGAGGTCGTCGGTCTGTGGCGAGCCGTTGTTGTTGAAGATGATGCCCGTGGGCTTCGTGGTGCTGGTGCCTTGATAGGTCCATTTCCACACTTTGTTGCCATTGTTGGCTGTGCCCAAGAACTGGCAATCTTGTCCTGGCCATGAGCCGCCCGTGAAATTCTCCTGGTTGTTCCATGCCCAGCACTTAACGGTGTTGGTCCATGTGGACGGTGCCTCGAAGAAGGCACACATCTCGCCGTCGTTGACCTGACAGAAGGTGGGGATGTCAGCGGGCTTCTCCGATTCCTTCTCCTTCACCACGTAGGTGCGCTCAATGGGTGTGCCCACCTCCTTGCCGCCCACGACGAGGGCAACGCTCAGCGTGTTGGTGCCCACGGGCAGCTTCACAGTAAAGCCGCTATTGACCACATTGAAGGTCTTCTCCCCGTTCAGGATATACGTGACCTTTGCATCGTCGCTGGCGCTGACGGCAGCGAGGCGCACCTGCTGCTCGCCCTCGTAGGTGCCCGACGGCAGGTCGGCATAGGCCGTCTCCATGGTGGTGGGCAGATAGTAGGCATAGTGATAGCCCTCGACGACCTTCGCCCACTGCTGGGCGTTGACGTTAGTCTCGTTCTGTGCCACGTTGCCCACTACGACGAGCAGACGGTTCTCGTTGTTGGTCTTGATGATGTTGGCGTAGTAGCCAGCGGCACTGCGGAAGTTGGCGTAGTTGCTCTCGTTGTTGATGCCCGCCACGCGACGTGCGGCCACCATGGCCTTGATCTGCGAGGGATAGGCCTGCCAGTGCTTCAGGAACACGCACGGTGTGCCAGGCATGGCCAGCATGTAGGCGTTGGCGGCCAGGGTATCCTTCCTCAGCGGGTCCTGAGCGGCATTGCTGCGGCGCTCGGTGTCGTGGTTCTCAACGAAGGTGACGGCATAGCGGCGATATTTGCCCTGCTCGTAGCTGCTGCTGACGAGGGGCCAGTTGCCATCGTTCTGCTGACTCAGCCGTGCGTAGTTGGCATTGTTCATGGCATTGCGCACGGTGTAGCGGAACTGGAAGTCGAAGGCGGCGCTCTGAATGACGTCGTTCACCTTGGTACCGTCGATCCAATTGCGGATGGTGCTGGTGCCGTCCCAGCACTCGCCAACGCTGAATTCGGGGTTGGCCGAGGTGTTATACTGTCCAGTGAACGAGGCGGCGTAGCCCTTCACCATGTCGTAGCGGAAGCCGGCATAGCCCATGTCGTTGAGGAGCATGTCGAGATAGGCCTTCACGCACGTCTGAACGTTCAGGCTCTTGTGGTCCAGGTCGCGCATGCCGTCCCAGCCCTCACCGGTGTCCTTGTTGGGTCCCACCTTATGCCCATTGCGGGCGGCCTCGTCGTCGGCGCAGATGTCGTTGTAGGTCATCTGGTAGATCACGCCCTTGTAGGTCTCAGCAGGAAAGTCGGTCCACGTGGAGAGGCTGCGGCGGTGGTTGATGACCACGTCGGCGATGGTCTTGATGCCGTTGTCCTTGAAGGTCTTGATGAGCGTGCGCAACTGCTCCTCGGTGCCGAAGCTGCTGTTGTAGTGTCCAGGGAACCAATAGAGGTCGTCGTAGCCCATAGACTGCCCCCCGCAATAGCCGCTCTGCGGCAGCCACACCAGGTCGACGGTGCCCTTCAGCTGGTCGGTTTGTGCCGTCAATTCTGTCCACTGACTGTCGTCGTAGCTGTCCCAATAGAATCCCTGCAGCATCACGCCACCGTATTGCGAGGGCCAGCCCTGTGCCAGCGTCCATACTGGGCTAAACGACAAACAACAAATGATAAATGATAAACTGAATAGAAAGCGCTTCATAATGTTCATATTGTTTTAATGGTTTTCCTTTATTTGATGGCAACAGACTACATGCCCCACACCTTGATAGTACGCCCAGCGTAGGTTCTCGTGTCGCTCCAAAGACGCTCGTCCCACGATTTCTGCTCGTCGCGGTCGAAGATGACGAGATGCCCCTCGTCGACGCTTCCCACGATGTCCATGTATTCCGCTGTCTGCTGCAGTCCTTGTGCGATGAGGGTTTCGATGCTGTCCCTTCCCCTTACCTTCAGCTCGATGACCACTCGCTGCACAGGCCCTCCGTAATGGTCGGTGAGGGGTTTGCGGATGAGCAGGTCGGTACGCTTGCAGCCCATACTCGCGCAGGGCCAGCAAGCAAGTGGTCTTACCCGTCTGTCGGGAAGCATGCAGCACGAAGTACTTGCGCTGCCTTATGAGCAACTCCATCTCATCCACATCGATGCGCTTCAACGGGTCGATATAGTAGTTGATGTCGGCCATGATAGGGCCTGCCGTACAGAAGAATTTCTCCATGGTGCCAATATTTGGGACAAAGATACGCAAAAATCTTGTAACAGAAAAGCGATTTTGAAAGATTAACGTTGGGGGGCCTGAAATGCGTTTCTTGCTGGTTTGTGTGAACATTTTGTGCTACGGGGCCAGCCGAATTTCAAAACACTGCGCCCAGCGAAAATTTGGAGCGCTACTTTTTATTTTTTGGCGTTGACTTTTGAAAATTTGGAGCGCTCCAAATTTTTGTCCCAGGCCCTGGGATTTTTATGTCCCAAGGCCCTGGGATTTTTTGGTCCATCCAGACTACGACAGGAGCCTTATTGGTTGTCGTTTTTCAAAACGAGATACTCATAACGGGGCCTCATGGCGGCTACTGGCCGACTGCTGTGGATAGACGTTGGCTAAAGCGGCCCGGCAATGCCAACAATGGTGAACAATCTCTTCAATTATTAGAGGGGAGTGATGGGAACTCTTGCTTTCGTGCCACTGCGGGCAAGAGCAAGAGGTGAAGAAAAAGGGAGTCAGAGGAGATTTGGAACATCCTCTAACTCCCTTCAATGATGTGTGAATGTTTGTCGAGCTATTACTCGCCCACGACGATGACGCAACGGTTCTTGTCGTTTTCGGCAAAGGGCTGCACGGTGTCGCCGAAGCTCTCGACGGTCATGCGGTTACGTGCCACACCCTTTTCTTGCAGTGCCTTGGCCACCTTCTCGGCGCGAGCCTTGGCATAGCCCTCGTTAATCTTTGCGTTGCCAGTGCCACGGTCGGCATAGCCACGGATGCTTATCTTCTTCTGCGGGTACTTCTGGCACCACTGTGCAATCTTGTTCAGACGAGGCTCGGGGTCGGGGTCGCTGAGTCGGATATCGTAGAAGAAGGTCTCCTTCAGCGGCTCGTCGGGTACCACGGCGGGCTTGGCGGTCTCGGGCTTAGGCTCGGGCTTCACGGCAGGTTTCACTGCTGGCTTGGGTTCGGGCTTGGGCTCGGGCTTCTGCTCCACCACGGGAGCCACCGGTGGGCGCTTTACCACAGTACTCTTCTTCTGACCGAACTTATAGGTGAGGCCAAGGAGTGCCTGTACCTGGAAGTCGGGATTGTAGTTGCGCTTCAGGTTGAACTCGTCGTTCTTCATGTTGCCGTCCACTTCGAGGCCAAGGGCGAGCTGGTCGCTGAGGTTGAAGTTGAACTGCATGCCCAAGCGGCTGTTGAAGGTGCTGTGCTTGCTGCCACAGAGATAGGGGTTGGGGTTGATGGCCAGAGCGTCGTTCTGGGTGTTGAACTCGTCGAAGTCCCATCCGTAGTTCACACCGAAGCCAGCCAGCAGCACCCAGTCGAACTTGTTGCAGGCGCGGTTGGGGTCGATGATGTTGGTCATGTTGAGCAACAGGTCGACGTCGCCAGTGAGTGCGTTAAACTTGTAGGTGTCGGTGATGGCGCTCTTGATTTGCCAACCTTGCACATGCAGACGTGTGCCCACCTTTGAGTTGAAATAACGTCCAAAAGAGAGGGCAACCTGTGGTGTGATGAGGTCGGTGAACTTCTGGTTGGTGAACGTGGCCTGTGCACCGCCCTGCAAGCCGACGAAGTTGTAGGGATAATTGTCCTCTACGGTCTGTGCCCCAGCAGTGGTGGCCACTCCCATGAGGAGTGCCACTGCTGCGAGGATATTCTGAATTCTTTTCATAGTCTGAATCATATTTAAGTTACTGCTTCGTTATCACAACTTTGTTGTTGCCTGCGTAGCTGATGTAGAGCTGGAACTTGTAGGTTCCGGCCTCGATGTTCAGGTTGGCTCCATCCTGCGTCAGGTCGCCTTCGGCACCGCCCCAGTTGATGCCCCAGTCGTGGTTGGCACGGAACTTGAATTCGCCCGACACAGCATCGGTAGTCACCTCCCAGCAGCCCTCAGCTGCATTGTAGGTCATCTCCAGGTCTTCGCTCCATCCGTTGAAGCCGCCAATCATGCTGATGCTCTCAATCTTCAGCAGACTGTAGGTCATGCCTGCTGCGTCGAGGTTGATCTGGTAGAAGCCAGCGCCCGGATCGGGGCAGTTGGGGCCACCACCGTCGGTGAGCGTGCCACCCATGGCGTTGCCGCTGACATACTCCAGATCATTGTCCCAGTTGTCGGCGTTAGGCTTGAACTTGAACTCGCCGTCAAGCCAGTAGTAGCCCTGGTACTGTCCGTTGCCATTGCCACCCAGCTTGTGGCTGGTGCTCCAGCCGCCTTCGTTGCCAATCTCATAGAAGAAGTCGGGATAGCCGCTGTCTTCCTTGATAGTGCAGTGGGCGGGGCCATCGCCATTGATGAAGAAGCGGATGATGTAGGCACCTTCAGCAGGCAGCTGTAGGTTGGCACCGTCCTGTACAAGGTCGTCGAGGGTGCCACCCCAGTTGACAGCCCAGTCGTGGTTGAGACGGAACTTGAACTCACCGGCGTTGAGGGTCTCGCGAGCCTCCCAGCACTTGAAGTTCTCGTTGTAGGTCATGTCGACATCGGTGTCCCAAGCGCCACGGACAGAGCCAATGATGCTGATGCTGGTGACGGGTGTGATCTTGTAGGTCATCTCCTTCAAATCCACCTGCACATAGTAGAAGCCAGGCGCAACGCCATCGACGTTAGGACCGCCGTCGGCAGTGAGCGTGCCACCGGTGGCATCGCCGCTTGCCTTCTCCCAGTCGCCGTCCCAGTTGTCGGCATTGGGCTTGAACTTGAACTCACCGTCAAGATAGATGATGGCACTATACTGGCCGAGGCCATTGCCATGGAGAGGATGAGGCTCGCTCCAGCTGCTCTCGTTGCCAATCTCGTAGATGAACTCGTTGAAGCCTACGGGCGTAGCCGTCCACGTCTGGTCGAGCATGTTGAAAGTGAGGTCGTAGAAGAGAGCATCGGGGTCGGCAACGATAACGAAGTTGGTACCATTGCCACCGCCATTGTTGTAAACGAACTTGCCATCCTCGGCACCAGCAGCCAGACAGCCACTCCAGTCGCCTCCAAGGCCACTCTCGGGAGTCATCTTGAACTCGATGTTGCTACCGTCCTCGGCGGCAGGGATGCGCACCTTGAAAACGGGGTTCTCATACGGGTCGCTACCGTCGTTGGTGAGTTTGTAGGTGGTATCGGTGTTGACCCAACCGTTAATGGAGCCTGTGAAATAATAGGCTGCCTCGATGACAGGAGCCTGCGGGATGGCCTTAATGACGAAGGGTGCCGAGGTGGCGGTCTTCACCGTGGTAGTACCGTTGCCAAGCCACATGCTGACGGTGGCGTTAACATCGCGCACCACGGGTCGGCGCCCAAACTGGGCGGCTACATAGCTGTGCAGGTCGGCGGCCGACATGATGCCTTCGGCATTGATGCCGAAGGTCTGGTTGCCCAAGTTGATGGAGTATGAAGGAGTATAGCCCTCGGCACTGGATGTGGGAGCGGTGATGGAGCACACTTTTACAATGGTGTCGCTGTAGCTATTGAAGTCGATGGTGCCCACCGTCGAGATGCTGCCGTCGGCAAAGCTCACCTGCGTGGGCTGAGGGACGGTCTGTGGCTCGGCCCAGTCCTTGTAGTCGTCGGTGCAAGCTGCCACCGACGCTACAAGTGCTATCATGGATAATATTTTCTTTGTCATAGTAGTTTCACATTATTGGTTATTGTTTGATGAAACGGATGTAGCCCGTGATGTCGTTGAAGAAGATGAGGTAGGTTCCAGCCTCGTCTATCACGAGGTCGGCGCCGTTGCCTTCACCATAGACATACATGCCTTGGCTGTATTTGACGAAGGTGCCGCCCTTGTTGAAGTCCCAGCTACCGGCCTGCTTCACTTTCACCTTGTCGCCAGCGGCGAAGGTGTGGGTGACGTACCAGTCGTGGTTCTCCCAGCCAGCCGAGCAGGGGGTCATCGGGGTGTCGCCCCAGTCGTTGAAGCTGCCAGCGATGGCCATGCCGTCGAAGACAGGTGCTGAGCCGTCGTACTTCTCAATCTTCAGCTCGTCCTTGGCGGTGTTCAGCGTGACGGTGTACACACCTGCCTCGGGTACAGTGATGTTGCCCGAACCGCCGTCGTTCTTCTTGTAGCTGCCGAAGGCGTCGCCCTGACCCCACTGGGTAGCCCAACCGTCGTCGAGCGCGCCACGGAGTTTGAAGCCATTGCCGCCCAGATAGCCAATCCACTGGATTTCGCCCTGGCCAGTCTTCTTGTCGTATTCGGCACCGTTGAGGGTCTGCATAGGAATGACGCACTTGCCCATGTCGCCGCCCCAAGAGCCGTCGGCAATGTCGGCACCGATGAGCCACCAGATTTCAGGATCGGCGGGTTTCAGCTCTACGTAGTAAGGCACGGTGCTCAGCGTCACAATGTTGGAGTAGATGACACTGTACTCGTTGAACGAGGCGTCGCGCAATGCCGATTTCACGCGCACGCTGACCTGCTGAATGGCGGGCGTGGTGGTCTCGGTCCATCCTTGCAACTGCAGCAAGTTGCGGTTCAGGGTCTGGCTGTTCAACTCCACGTTCATGCCGTTGCTATAGGTCTCGTCGAAGGTGAAGTAGTCGGCACCCGCGTTGTCCTCAGCATTGGCATCGAAGGCTTTGGTGAAGTTGCCCGTTGGCGACATCTCCACCCAGTAGGTAGGCACCACGGGGGTGTTGAAGTTGGTATAGGGCGTGGGCTGCGACCAGGTGAGGGCGATGGTAGCCGTCTTCTCCAGGTCGATATTGCCCACAATAGCCGGTTCGTTGAGCACGAACTTCGTGGGCTGGGCGATGGTGGGGTTCGAATCGTTGTCGTCCTCACAGGCCGTGAAGGCAACGAATCCCAGCGCCATTATCATCGTTGATTTGAATATTGCTTTCATATTTCTATATTCTTAATTGTTATTCGCAAAGCGACAACTCTTAATTCTTAATACTTAATTCTTAATTGCTACTCGCAAAGCGACAACTCTTAATTCTTAACTCTTAATTATCAATAGCCTTCGTTCTGCTTCAGATTGGGGTTGGCAGTCATGTCAGAAGCGGGGATGGCGAAGAGGTTGCGATAAGCGGCTAGGCTGGCACCGTTCTCAGAGCCGCCTTTCCAATCCCACAGGTAGTTGCCACTGTTCTGTCCGCCATAGAATCCATAACGGATGAGGTCGGTGCGGCGATAGCCCTCGAAATAGAGCTCGCGGCTGCGCTCGTCGAGAATCTGCTGCAGGCTGTAACTGCCAACTGTGGTGGCGTGGGCGCGCTGGCGCAGGGCGTTGATGTATCCAGCACCTGTTGCGCTGGTGGAGCCATTGTTCAGGCGAGCATCTGCCTCGGCAGCGATGAGGTAGGCTTCGGCCGAGCGCATCAAGAAGAAGTCGGCATCGGGGAAGTTGGTGCTATGGGGAGAACTGCCCGTGGAGTAGGTGTTGCGGAACTTACCCACCGAGAAGCCTGAGGCAAACTCACTGGGAGTGGAAGCGCTGATGCTGCGGTCGATGCCAAAGAACAGGGCGCGATCGTCGCCAGCGGCGCCAGGCATATCGTTGATGCCTACAGCGGGAGCGTCGTCGTTGGGGAAGAACTTCAGGATGAGCTGATGGCGTGCGCGGTTGCCGGCCCAGAACTTACCCACCATGCCGAAGTTGCCATCGAGGTCCATGTCTTCCTTCCATGTCGACGACATGAGGAACATCGACGTACCGTAGCTGGTGGTGGTGATGCCGTCGCCCAGCAGAGGAAGAATAGCCTCCACGCTGGAGCCGTTTTCGCCATTGTCGCCCATGAAGAGCATCTGGTAGGCAGTCCAGGTGCCCTTGCCAGTAGTCCACAGCTTGTGGGGGCCGTTGATCACCTTCTCGGCATAGTCCTTGGCATCCTGCCAGCGGGCGGTGCCAGTATATACCTCGGCATTGAGGTACATGCGGGCGAGCAGCAGGTTGGCGGCGTCCTGGTCGGCACGGCCATAGCCGTCGTCGCTGCTGGTGCGGGCAACGGGAGTCTGCATGCTGCCGACGCAACTCTTCAGTTCACTCTCAATCCAAGCGAAAAGGTCGGCACGCTGGATTTGGCTGGGCGAGGTCGACATCAGCTCGGTGGCGAAGGGCACATTGCCAAAGCAATCCATCAGATAATAGTAGTAGAGTGCACGCAGGAAGCGCACTTCAGCCTCGCGGGTGGCATCCTGGCCGGCACACACGTCAAGATAGTGGTTGCAGTAGGCGATGCTGGCGTAGAGGCGGTTGTAGAAGCCTTCGAGCATGGGATGGCTGGCTCCCCAGGTGTTGTAGTTGAACTCAGGGATGCCCGGGTCGCCCCAAGCGCAGATAGCTTCGTCGGTGGTCAGCTCGTTGGCATTCCATATCTGGCGCACGAAGCCCGTGGTACCACCATCCAGACGGTCGATGTCGCAGTCGCCATCGCCGCCATAGTTGCCGGCCAGTGCCATCGTGGCGTAGCACTTGGTGAAAAGCTCCGGCTCGCTGGGTGTCATCGTGGAGCTGGGGTCGATGGGCGTGACGTCAAGGTCGCCAGTGCACGAACTCAGCCCAGCGCCGAGCAGGATTGCTGCGGCAGGCACCATATTCTTGAAATATCTTAAATTCATCATTTTATTTATGATTATCGTTATTACGTGATTTCGTTATGACGTTATTACGCTATTACGTGATTTCGTTATGAAGCCATGAGGAGCTTTTTAGAAATTGAGGTTCAGACCACACTGGATGGTGAAGGGGCGGGGATAGATTTCGTTGTCGATGCCGCCGAAGACTTCAGGATCCAGTCCGTCGTACTTCGTGATGGTGAACACGTTGGTGGCAGCCAGATAGATGCGGCCTGTCAGGCCGTTGTAGTTGCCAGCCTTGAAGAGGTCTTCGAAGGAGTAGCCCAGCGTGATGTTGTCGCACTTCAGGAACGAGGCGTTGCGCACGAAGTAGTCGGTCTTCACATAGTCGTAGGTAGTCCAGCCATTCTCCACTGCCTGCGGAATGACATTCTGCAGATAGTTGAACGAGGCATCATAGCGCATGGCAACGTTGGAGAAGCCGGCACCACGGTCCCAGTAGTTATAGTTGTCGAAGCTGGCGCGCAAGCCGAGGCCCAGATCCCAGTTCTTCACTTGCAGACGAGTGCTCAGACCAGCGGTGTAAGGAGCGGCGGGACTCTTGTAGAAGTAGCGGTCGGCATCGTTGATGACGCCGTCGGCATTGCGGTCGACGTAGACGCCTTCCAGTGGTTTGCCGTTCTGGTCGTAGACCTGCTGGAACACATAGAACGATGATGCGGGATGGCCCACGGCATGTGCCTGCACCTGGTTGCCAGTACCGGCCGAGATGCCGCCCGTCATGATGATGTCGCCCTCGCCAGTAAGCTCGGTAATCTTGTTCTTGTTCCAAGTGAAGTTGGCGGTCAACTCCCACTGCACGTCCTCCGTCTGGATGGGACGCACGGTCAGTGCTGCCTCAATACCCTTGTTCTCCAATGAGCCGATGTTCGAGCGCACCTGGTTGCGGAAGTTGGAACCTGCCGACACGGTGGCATCGTTGATCAGGTCGGTGGTCTTGCGATAATAGTAGTCGACACTTCCCGACACGCGGTTGCGGAAGAAGGCGAAGTCAAGACCCGCATTCCATGTGGTGGTGGTTTCCCACTTCAGGTTCTTGTTGTAGGCATCGGGACGATAGAGCAGACCGCTGGGGTTGACTCCGTTGATGGGATAGCGTCCGTCAACGCTGGTGGTGTTGACGTTATATGAAGCAAAATAGTTGTAGTTGCCAATGCCGTCCTGCTGTCCAGTCTTACCCCATCCCAGACGCAGCTTCAACTCGTCGAGCCAGTTGACATTCTTCAGAATGGGTTCTTCGCTGATCTTCCAGCCCAAAGCCACCGATGGGAACGTTGCCCAGTGCTCGAAGAAGCGGCTGGAACCGTCGCGACGCACGGTAGCGGTGACCATGTAGCGGTCGAAGGCAATGTAGTTCATACGGCCGAAGAAGCTCACGAGGTAGCTCTCCTGCTTCCACTCGCTGTTGCTCTCCTTGAAGGCAGTGCCACGCAGGGCAGCCAGTGCGGAATCGTCCTGCACCTTGCCTGCGGCGTCGATATAAGTGCCGTAGGTCTGGGGATAGAGGCTCTGGTAGGCCGAGTTGCCCCAGTACTTGTTGTGGCTCCACTCATAGCCGCCCATGATGTCGAAGTGCTGTGTCTCTAAGAAGTCCTTGTAATACTGTGCGTAGGCGGTAAAGGTGAGATTATACTTGTTCTCCTTCGAGAAGCCACTGTTGCCATAGTAGAAGTTCGACGAGCCCCAGGGAGCGTAGTCGGTGTCCTGCTTACCGTTGGCCCAGTCGCCGCTGGCGTTGGCGTGCAGACGCAGGTCTTCAAAACCGTGAATCTGATAGTCCACCTCCACGTTGCCCATGTAGTCGAAAGAGTTGGCGCGGTCGTTGCGCTCGTTGAGCATGGCCACGGGGTTCTTGCCAGGGCCAGTGGCGATGATGGCACTGTTGATGGTATAGTCGTTATAGCCTGAGCCGTCGCCACCCCACTGCCAGTAGCCACGGAAGTCCTTGAACTTGGGTCTGTCGGTGCTGACCACCTGTGTGGGGTCGAAGCGCACGGCCTCGCTGATGGCACCCGTGTTGGCATAGCGGTTGTGAGAGTACATGAACTTACCGTTGACGTTGAACTTCAGGTGGTCGTCAAACAGGCTGGGGTTCAGCGTGACGCTGGCGGTGGTACGCTGGAAGTTCGAGGTCTTCAGAATACCGTTCTGGTCGGTGTAGCCTACCGAGAAGCGATAGGGCATGTTCTTCAGTCCACCCTGCACGGTGATGGCATGGTCGCTGCTGACGGCTCCACGGAAGATTTCTTCCTGCCAGTCGGTATTCTCCATGCCCAGCAAGCTGGCGGCGGGAGAGTCTACGCCATAGTAGCTGGTGATGAACTTGCGGAACTCGTCGCCAGTGAGCACGTCGAGCTTGTTGCGCTTCACCGAGTAGCTCACGTTGCCGTTGTAGCTCACCTTCGGAGCCTGGCCCACGCGGCCCTTCTTCGTGGTGATGATGATGACACCGTTTGAACCGCGACTACCATAGATGGCCGTTGCCGAAGCGTCCTTCAACACCGTGAACGACTCGATGTCGTTGGGGTTCACCATCGACAGCGCGTTGGGTGCACCCTTCACGCCCTGTCGGTCCATGGCCAGTCCGTCGATCACAATCAGAGGGTCGTTAGATGCTTTCAGCGACGAGCCACCGCGGATGCGGATGGTGGAGCTACCGCCAGGGGTACCACCGTCGCTGGTCACCGACACACCTGCCACCTTACCCGAGAGCATGTCCTGGGCGCTGGTGATGAGACCGTGGTTCTTCTCGTCGGGCTTGATGGCCGTCACACTACCGGTGAGGTCGTTCTTCTTGGCCACACCGTAACCGATGACCACCACGTCTTTCAGCACCTGCGAGTCGTCCTCGAGCGTCACCACCACATTGGGTGCCGCGCTGACGGTTGCCGTCTGATAGCCCATGTAGGTCACGCTGAGCGTCTGGCCCTGGCTGGCCTGCACCTGGAAGTTTCCGTCGAAGTCGCTCACCACGCCTGTCTGCGTGCCGACCACACGGATGGTAGCTCCGATGATGGGTTCGCCAGTGGCATCTTTCACATGGCCTTTCACAGTTATCAGCTGAGCAAAGGCCCCTACCGAAAGGAAGAGCCCCAACAAGAGGGTCATCATCCTCAGCGGTAATTGAATGTTTACCTGCTTCATCATTACATTTTTAGTTAGTTAATATTATTGATTCAGTTGCTTGTTTGGCATATTAGGCAAATTCGTTGCAAAGATAGGATATTTATAATATTGTGTGACAATTTTTACAGATTTTTCTCGTTTGTTATGCACGCAAACGTTTGCGCAAGCATTCCCCTATATTTATTATAAATGTATCGCGCGCGGGCGAAAAGTTTGCACTATCTTTGCATGACGAAAACTTGACAATAAAAAAACACCATCACCATGTTGACGATGAAGGACATAGCCCGCGAGCTGGGCATCTCGGTGGCCACGGTGAGCCGTGCGCTGGCCGACTCGCCGCGCATCTCTGAGGCGCGGCGCAAGCAGATACAGCAATATGCGCGCGAGCACAACTTTACGCCCAACATGCTGGCCGAGAGCCTACGCCACTCGCGCGTGAGGCCGATGAAGGTCATCGGTGTCATCGTGCCCGAGCTGGTGCAC
>JAEEGI010019250.1_pt1 | contig 13775 bp, 5 predicted proteins | sample 8958751 | NCBI WGS metagenome assembly JAEEGI01 (sample SAMN16246545, study PRJNA631951) | gut metagenome | biome: gut microbiome; feature: rumen; material: KS-attached | host: Bos | place: Iran: Karaj | collected 2018-10
TTTGGTTGTTAAATATTTATTTAAATCAAAAAATGTTTTTATATTTAAAGTAAATAAAAATGTTCATTTCTTTTTTGAAAAAGAAAAAATAATTTAAATAAAATAATTTAAAATGAATCCTATAAACAACGATAAATTATTTGGATTAGGAAAAGTAACAAATAAACATTTATTAATATATATATTTTCACCTTTGACATATTTTTTTGCAAATTTATATTCCGATTATTTTAAAAAATTGAATAAAGAATGGTTTACTCTATCATTAAATTATTTCACAATTTATTTGGGATATGCTTTGATTGGCTTAATTTTAATTTCTTATGAGAAAATAATAGATTCAAAGGAAAATAAGCAATCTTATCAGAAACAATTATGTTTCTCAAAAATTAATGTGTCAAAAAAGTTACCATCTTTTTCAAATAAAAAAGCTGTTTTTCTTTTTTGTTTAATAATAATATCAGATTGTCTTGCTACATATATTGATAATTATTTTCAGAAATATAAAAATTTTTATAATTATTGTGGTTATTTATATCCATTTGAAATAATAACTTTTGTAATATTATCATATACTTTATTAAAGATACAATTATAAAAAAATTAAAAGAAGAAAGAGAAAAAATTTTAAAAGAAGAAGAAGAAAAAGCTTCTAAAGAAAGTTTATATAATCAAATTATGAATATTCAAAAAACAAATAGTGATTTACAAAAAATTGAAAAAGACTTTCTTATTTTTCATTTTAAATTTTCTCTTATTCAAACTATTTTAATTGTTTATGAAGAAATAAATAAACCTTTAATTAATTTTGAAATAAATAATTTTATCACTGAAGTTAAAATAAATTCAAAAAGTCAAATAGTATCATTAATATTAGGAGCAATATCAATTTCACAATATTGTTCAAAAAATCCAAAATATAAAAAAATATTATATTCAGAATCAAAAGAAGAAAAAAATATCTTATCAATAGTATTCGAGAATAATCCTCAATTTGAAAAGTCAGATTTTAAATTAGAAATAAAAAATGAAAAGCAATTATATATAATAGCAAATATGTATTATTTAAATTATATTCAAACAATATTATTAAAACCATTTGGAGGATTAGATATAAGTCAAATAGTTTTAAATCTTTCTGAAGAAGCTTCAAAATATATTAAAGATGGATATACAAATTTATTATTACCTGGAAATCATACAAATATAGATTTAAATATTGATTTAAAAAGTCCAATGATAATTTTACCTATTAATTTCCTTTCTGAGAATAATAATGATATTATTTATCTTTCTATTGGAGATATTATTATTAAAAGTGACCTTCCTCCAAGAATGCAACCAAATATTGATTATGTTACTTTAAATGATAAAAAATTAATGTTTGATAATTATTTAGTTGATTTAGAAAATATGGTTATGGGAACAAAAATTAATTATGATTTTAATAGTAAATTAAATGGGAAAGAAATTATCACTAAAACTAATTGTTCTATTAAAGCTAGTACTATTATTGAAAGTAAAAATAAAAATTTTGATAATGTTGAAGTTGATATTGATTTAAAAGATATTAAAATTATTATTAATGAAGAACAAATTGTTTTATTAGTTTTATATCTTGAAAATATGAATAGAGAAAATAGAATAATGAATAATACACAAAAGAAAATTAATGAAAGTGAAAAAGAAAAAAATAAAGAATTAACAGAAGAAAAAAAAGAGGAAAAAAAAGAAGAAAAAGAAGAAATAAAAGAAGAAAAAAAAGAAGAAAAAAACGAAGAAAAAAAAGAAGAAATATCAAATTCAACAAATATAACTTTTCATTTTGGTTTATTTAATATAAAATTATTAAAAAGTTTAACTCAAAATGAAGAATTAATAACTCAAAAATTTAAAGATATAGAATATGAAAAAGATAAACTTTTTTTAGAATTTTCTTTAAAAGATTTTAACACAAATATAAATATGAAAGAAAATATAATGGAAACAAAAATAGAATTAGGTTATATATATTTATATGATAATGATTATGAAATATTAGAAGATGGAAATAAAAGAAATTATTTAAATGACGAATTTAAATGTATTTTAGGAACATCAATTTCAAAAGAATTAAATGAAAATAGTTTTAAAATTACAGATTTATTAAAAAATTCAATTTCTGATAAAGAAAAAAATAATAATAATTATACAATTCACTTATCATATATTTCAAATTCACAAGATAATTCTTCAAAAATGAATATTTCAATTGAAGAAGTTTTTATTTCTCCAAATTTTTCTTCTTTAGTTAGAATATATCAATATTCAATGTATTATTTAAATGTATATAATGAAAGTCAAAATGTTTTAAAAGGAGAAGAATTAAAAGAGCAATTGAGTTTATTAGAATTAAGTAAAAATGAAACTACAGGTTTATTTAAAGATGAAAAATCTCAAAAATTATCTAGAAGAGCTTTTACTAAACAATTAAATTTAATTGAAGAAGAAAAAGATAAAAAAAAGATTATTAAAAACGAGAAAAAAGAGGTTTTAGAAAGTAAAAGTGAAATTACTTTTCAAATGAATAATGTTGATATTATGTTTCCAATTGATCCAAATAGTAATTTTACTCAAGTTATTTCTTCTCAAATTCAAATAAATTTAATAATGATTTCTTCAAGTAAATATGAGAATATTTATCATAATTTAATTTTAGTTGAAACAAATTATGAAAAAAACGATTCTGAAATATCATTTTCTATAACAAAGGGAACAATTGATGTTTATAATTTTAATGATAATTATATTGAAGTAACTAAATTTAAAGGATATAATTTTGATAATATATTAAATAATTATGCTATAAGTGTTAAAATGAAAAGTTCAATTGATCATCAAAAACAAATTCAATTAACTAGAATTGATTTATTAACAAATCCTTTTAATTTTGTAATGAATTTTTTCCATGTTTCAACTTTTATAACTTTATATTATAATATGATGGATTATTTAAATAAATTTTCAACTGAATATTCTTCAATTACAACACAATTAATTTCAAGACAAAAAATAACTGAAGAAGGAACAATATCAAATGAATTAAATAATTTAAATAAGCCTGTAAATTTAGTAAAAACAAATATAGATAATTATTCCATTTGTCAAGAAATAAATGGTAATTTATCAGACATTAAATTTGATATTTGTGATTATTTTAGTGGTCAATATAAAAGTTTAGTTGATTTATCTTTAACTAATTTAAATTTATCATATTGTTCTAATAATGATCCTAAAGATTCAAAAGATTTTGCTTTGGCTTTATTTGAAATGATTTCTAATAAAAAATATCCTATTGATAAATATGATCCTAAAAATATTTTTCAATATTTAAATCTAATTATTTGGATTGAAATGAAATATTTTAATTCTAATATTAATCAATGGGAAAGTTTTATTGAACCTTATGATATTAAAATTAAATTAATTCAAGTTATTAAAAGAATGAGACAAAGAATTGAAATTAGAAGTAGTAGAATATTTAATGTTAATATTTCTTGTAATGTTTTGAAAATATTAAAAATATTAAAAGATAAATATGAGAAATTAAATAATAAAATAAAACAAGAAAAAAGTTTTGGTATTACTAAATCTTTATCAGGAATTCAAACTAATGAAATTTCACTAAAAATATTAAATAAAACTGGAATTTTATTAAATATATATTTTGATAATAGTGATAATCCAAATTATATAGAAATTGAAAGTGAGAAAGAATTTATTAAAAATGAATTATTAAATTATAAAGTAAATAGTAAAAATGATAATTCTTTAAATACAACTTTATCATTTGGATTTGATAAAAAACAACCAATTAATTTTTTTAATTTTAATCATAATCAAACTAAGAATTATTTAATAAAATATAATGGAGAAAATTTAAATATTTCAGTTTCAAGTTTTGTTAATGATGAATTATGTAAATGTATATTATTCTCATCAACAGTTAAAATATATAATTATTCAAAATTTGATGATTTAAAAATAGTAAATTCAAATAATGAATTTCTTGTAATAAATTCAGAAGAAGATATTTCAATTCCTTTAAATTGGTTTATTTTACCAGATAAAAAAATATATCTTGAATACAAAGGAGAAAAATATGTTTTATTAAATAATATTTCTAAATCAAAAGAAATTATAAAAAATATATCATTTAATGATAAAAATTCAATTTCAATTGATATTCAAATTTTAAATACAAAATATGATAACAATAATAATATAGATTTAATAAATATTATATTAAATCCAACAATAATAATTCATAATGAAACTCCTTTTGAAATGAAATGGAGTAATGAAATAAAAATAGAATCAACAATGAAAAAAAGTTTATATAATATTATTCCAAGTAAACAAGATTTAATTCATATTATTAAAGAATCTAAATTACAAATATTATATGATAATTTATTATTAAATCCAATGAAATTAGTAAAAGATGAAAAAGAAGAAAGATATTCAATATATTTTTCAAATGGTAAAAAAACAATATATTCAAGAATAGAATTTGAAGAGAAAACTCCTTTAAAATATTATAATTCAAAATTATTTAATGTTTCAAATTATAAATTAAATAGTATTAACATAGTATTTTATTTTGATTTCATATTTGTAAATAGAACAAATAAAATAATATCAATAAAAAATGAAGAAAGTTCAATTTTTGATAAAAAAGAAAATGATATTATAAATATAGAACCAAAAAAAATTTCTTCATTAATATCATCTCAATTAAAAGAAAAAATACAAATTAAAATAAATGATAGTGAATATAGTGAAAAATTCCAATTAGATACAATTGGAGTTGATTTTGTTTTAAAAATTAAAAATGTAAATAAAACTTATTTACCTCTTGGAGTTATAATAAAATCTTCTTTCATTTATCCTAAAAGTACTATTATTATATTTGAAAATAGATATAATTTTATAAATAAACTTGGATTTGATTTATCTTATAAAGAATATAATGAATCAAATGAAAAAATATTAAAAAATAATCAAGAAGATTTTGTTATTTTAAAAAATGAAAAAAATTCTTTTTTCCAAATTGGAATTGGAAAAGAATTTTCTCAAAAATTTGATATTGAAGTTCCTGGAAGATATGATTTATCAATTAAAGTAAATAAAGATATATCAAATGAAAAAATTAAAAATAAATTATTTACTTTAAATGGTAAAGAATTTTATTATCCAATAAGATGTGTTATTCAAACTTATAATAAAGGAATTATTTATATTATTTTTACTGAAGTTGAATATCCTTTATCTAATATAAATAATAAAACTAATTTTGCTGTTAAATTTAATTATAATAAAGGAAAAAAACAAATTATTATTCCTGGAAATAAAGAAATTCCTTTTATTGATCCTGAAGAATTAAATATCGATAAAATATCTTTTGATTTATCAGGAAAAAATTATGATTTTTCTTTTAATGAATTTGAAACTAAAAAAATTAAAAGTAAAGATAGTGTTTATATTATTAGATCATTACCTACGAATTCTAATTTAACTAAAAGTATTATCATTGAATCTAATTTTGGAAAATCAAAAACTTTAAAAACAAAAGAAAAATTATTAAAAAGCTTTTCTAAAATATCAGGATATAAATTATATTTAAAATTAATTGGATTAGGAATAAGTATAATAAATCAAGATCCAAAGGAAATATTATATATATCATTATATGATTTGCAATTTAAAAATAAAAACATAACAAAAACAAGATTAAATGGAAATAATAATATTTCAAATATATATTTCATCCAATGTAAAAATTTCCAAATAGATTATTGTTTAGATAATTCATTTAAAGTAATTTTTAGTCCATTACAGCAAATTTTACCTAAAAATGAATTAGTATTAATAAAAGAAAATGATAATGAACCATTAACACCATTTATTCAATTTTGTGTGGATCAAGAATCAAAAACATATTTAAATTCATCTCCAAATGTAAGTTATCCTTCAATTGAATTAATAATTCAGCCAATAAATTTAAAAATAGATCATGTAGTATTAAATCAAATAATATCTTTATCAAATGAATTAATGGAATCTTTCGGTTTAATAGATTCTTTAAATAATATAAATTCAAATTCAAAGGAAGAAAATATAATAACAGAAATAGAAACACCAATAAATAAATTAAATTTAGAAAACAAAATAGTAGATTCCTACGCAATAAATCTTTTAAATATAGGTTCAATACATATAAACTTAACATTTAGATTAGATAAAAATTCAATAAATTTATCTAAACTTCCATCAATAATATCTGGTTTAATAACAACATTATCAACAACAATAACATCAATTTCAGATACATCATTAAAATTTAATGAAATAATAATTCAAAACTCATTTACAACATTTAGTAAACTATACCCAATAATATATGATAATTATAAGAGAGAATGTATATTCCAATTATATAAGATAATAGGAGGAATAGATATAATAGGAAATCCAATAAAATTATATGATTCAATAGGAACAGGATTTTATTCATTATTTAACGAACCAAGAAAAGCATTTTTAAAAGGACCAAGTCAATTTGGTAAAGGAATATCAAAAGGAGTATCATCTTTATTTTCAGGAATAATAGGGGGAACATCGGATTCAATGACAAAAATAACAGGAAGTTTATTAAATGCATCAAAAATGATTCAAGGTGAATCAAATAATAATAATAATGAAATTTATAAGAAAGAAGAAGAGCCAAAAGGATTTTTTAAAGGAGCATTTTCAGGATTAAAAAAAGGATTTAATGAAATTACAAAAGGAGTATCTGGTATAGTAACAAAGCCAATTGAAGGAAGCAAAAAAGAAGGTATTGGAGGATTTTTTAAAGGAGTTGGACAAGGTTTTATGGGAGCTGCTTTAGCTCCTGTTAATACTGTTCTAACTGTGGGAAATGAAACTACTAAAGGCATTTCTAATAGTAATCTTATTAATAAAAAAATCACTTATGAAAGATTCAGGGAACCTAGAATTTTAAGTGACAATTTACCTATATTAAATTATGATAATATGGAACATAGAAATTATAAAAATTTATTTGTTAAAGATTTGAATGGAAATGATGTTGAAGTTAGTGTTCAAAATAATTTTTTAAAATTGGAAAATTCTAAAAAAATTCTGGAAAAATCTTTTGTTTATGATATTAATGGTAAAAATAATAATAATTTATATGTCATTGTTAGTGATGTTTTAGTTGTTCTTTTAAAAGATTTTAAAAATGAAGTCTTAAAAATTTATTTAGATGATGTTAAAGATGTTTCTATTCAAAGTGAAGGTAAAGTTATTAAATTGAAGGTTTCTTTGTTTAATAATATTGTGAAATATGTTGATTTTTATCAAAAAAATGATGCTGAGAAAATTGTTAAAGCTATTAATAAAGTATTGAAGAAATAAATTTATTTAACTTTGGAAACTTTAATTTATTATTTATTTAAATTTTAATTATTTATTTAATATTTTTAATCCCATGATTTTATTAACTTAAATATTAAAAAATGGTTGAATGTTAAGATGTTTTTTCTTTTATCAATAATATGAATGATAAAAAAAAGAAAATTTAAACATTAATTTAAATGATCATTTATTTTCAATAAAATAATATAAATATTCAATTTTTAAATAATAATAATAATGACAATTCTTTTATTTCATTTAATAATGATATAATTAATCAAAACAATAATTCAAATCACTTTAAAAATAAAAATCCTTTTCTTTTGATTTTAATATAGAAGATGATAATAATAATTGTTTAGATTTTATTTGTTCAATATGTTATTGAATAAGTAATGTTGATTCCAAAAATTATACTTTTAATGATGATAATATTGATTTTGTTAATATGACTAATCAAGAAATATTAGAATTAGAAAATAAACTTAGAAATGAGAATAAAAGACTTTTATTAGAAAAAAAATTATGTTTAAAATTTGTTCAATATTCTCCTCAACAATTTGAAAATAAAGAATGTGTTATGTGAAAAGAAAAATTAAATGAAAAAGAATAATATTAACTTATAATCATATTTTTCATATTGATTGTATTGATATATTGGTTTAAAGATAATAAAACTTGTCCTTTTTGTAAAAAAGAAGTTGAATTTTATAAAATAATTAACTAAGGAAAAAAAAACATTTAAAAACATAAGCTCATATTTATTAAAAATAATTAAAAAATAAAGAATAATACTTTAAAAATAAAAAAAATATTCTTTCCCCAAAAAAAAAATAACTCCAAATATCAAATAAAATTCTATTTCTCTAAAATAATAAAGTTATTTTTTCATCATAAAAATGCTATTTTTCAAATTGATAAGCATCAAAAATAGAATTTTCATTTTTTTCAATAGCTTGACAAAAGAAATATAAATCAAATAAATTTTGTTCACTAATAACTTGTCTATAATACCATTTAACAATATCAACATATTTTCCTTTTTTATTATTTAAATGAAATATTTGATACCAAATAGAAGAAAAAATACCAATTGATTGTCTTATATTTCTATTATTTTTAATATATGAAAATGACAATCTACTATTTCTACTTTTGAAATTATTATTCGTATTTTTTATTTTATTTGTTTTTTGAGTAAAATTATTTGTTAAAGGAAAATTACTATCATTTTGATTTATTTTTTCTTGACTAATATCTTTTTTCATTAAAGTAGTAAATTTATTATTATTATTATTATTATTTTTATTATTTATACCATTATTCACATTATTATTATTATTTTTATTATTGAAACTATTATTGGTATTATTATTATTTTGTTTTTCTAATAACTCATTTATTCTCTTATTCATAATTTTTTCAATATCAACAAAAGTTTGATATTTACAAAAAAAATAATTTAATACTTTAGCAATAGAAGTAATAGTTTTAATAGTTCCTCCTATATCAGCGAAAAAATTTTGAATTTTTTTATAATTTCTTTCATAAATATAAACTTTATTCTGCATCCAAAATTGATAAGCAGTATAAATATTAAAAGGAGTTTCGAAATTTTTTAAATCATTTTGTTCAAAATAATAAGAATAATCTTCTCTATAAATTCCATCAAAAAGATAATGATTATAAGTCATAACTCTTAAAGGTTGAAAATTTAAATTAGAAACAGTATAAACATTAGAACCAGGAGCAAAAGTCATTCTAACTTGGAAAAATTTATTAATAATTGGATTTTTATAATTACTAACATCAACTTCTTGAGTTAACATTGTAATAATAGAATCGACAATATTTTCAGTCATAACTTTATCAATATAATCTTGAGACTTACAATTATTAAATTTATGAAAAGTATCATTTTCACAACTTTGAATAATAATTTGATATGAAGTATAATTAGGATGTGAAGTTCCTTTTTCATCTACGGGAAAAGGAAAATTTTTTTCATTAATACTAATATAAGTATCACTACTTTTATTATAATAACCACTAATACAATAACCATTAATAATAGAATATTCTTTTATTAAATTATTTATATTATTTAAATTATATTTTTCCGATTTCTCAGGACATTTATCATAAGTATAATGTGATATTAATAATCTTGATCCTGTATTATCTTTATAATTAATTACTGTATCATCAAAATCCATAAATCCAAATATTTCCATTATTGAATCTAAATTTTCATTTTGTGGAAACCCTTGAAATTTAAAAAAATGAAACATTGATGATTCATTCACTGGAAAATCCCCTATATCATATTCTTGACGAGTGTAACAAAAAGATGATGGATTTAAATGATTTATTAATCCAAGAAATGAATATATTCCAAACGCAAGGCTTATTAGACTTGCTATTATTGATAAACAAGATGATGGTGTTGATACGTGACTATGAAAATTTTGGTAGTGAAGTGTTAATGGATCTGATAATATGTCTAAGTGCTTTAAAAACATTTTTTTTATTATGATTATATTATATTTCTTGTTTAGATTTTTTTTTATTTTTATTATTATTATTTTAAGAAATTATATCATCAAAAAATAATAAAAATTCTTTTGAAAAAAATTTTAAACCTAAACATTTTTAATAAAATTATAAAAAAAGAAGAAAAAAAATGTATAAAAAAATTCAAATAATCCTAACAATAATATTAATAATAAAATCGGAATCAATACTTCACCGAAGATCATTTTCATATTTAAATCCTCATAAAACATATATTACAGCACATAGAGGAGTAAACAGAGAGCTTCCAGAAAATACATATTCAGCATTTAAAAGAGCGATTGATTTTGATGTTGATGGAATAGAATTAGATGTATGGTTAACAAAAGATAAAATTCCTGTTGTTATTCATGGAGGTTCCAATGGTGAAATTTCTAGTACAATGGATCATTCTGGTTTAGTTACTGATTTTACTTATGATGAATTAAAACAATTTCATACTAAAATTGGATACGAAGTTATTCCTTCTTTAGAAGATATTTTCAAATTATGCAAAAATAATATTTTCATTAATATTGAAATTAAAGATAAAAGAATTGATGAAGTTTTTAATGTTTTAATTAAATTAATTGAAGATTATGATATGAATGATCAAATTCAAATATCTAGTTTTCATTATGATTATTATGATAAAGTTAAAAATTATAATGAAAAACATGAAAAAAAAATTGAATTTGGATTTATTTATTCTCCTGGTGCTATTCCTGAATTAAAATACAATTTAACTACTATTAATATTCATCATACTGATGCTAATGAAGATATTGTTAAAAAAGCACATAATATGGGAATTGGAGTTATGACTTGGTTTTCTATGACTAATGTTGAAGATACTTTAGAATATGAAAGATTAGTCAAAATGGGTGTTGATATTATTTGCTCTAATGATTCTTTGTTTGCTAAAAAATTCAGAGATCATTATTTTACTTTTAATAATGTCAAATAATTTTTTATTTAATTTTTTTTATTCATTTCCATTATTTATAATAAAAATTATAATTAGATATTCCCTGAATGAAATATTTATATATTATAATAAGAAAAATTATAAGGAGAATAATCAAATAAATAAAAAAAAATTATTATTAATTAAACACACAATTTAAATATTATCTTTGGAAAAAAAATAAATAAAAAATAATAAAATAAAATTATAACTTTCATCCCAAAAACTGATAAAAACATAGAAAAAAAAAAAAAAAAAAAAAAAATGAATCCCCCTCAACAAACTCAAACAGAATCATCAAAGGCTGAGACTCCGTCTCAAAAATTAAAGCCTTTAATAGTAGAAATGACAACAGAATTAACATCAAATCATCCATCAAACATTCCAGAATTTCTATTAAACTATCTTCAACAAAAAAATGGATATTCAAATTCGGGATTAACACCATCTCAAAGATTTGAATTGGAAAATCTAAGAAGAGAATTGTTAAAATATAAAAAAATGGAAGAGCATGAAAAATTTATTCAAGAACCAAAAGAACAAAAAGAAAAAGGAAAAAATATTCCTCTTCCTTCAAAAGAAATTGAAAGTGAAGATGATGATGATGATATTGATTTTGAATTGGATGATGAAGCAAAAAATAAAATTAGAGTTGGTGATAAGAAAAGAAATGCAGTTTGTGCTGAAGTAAAAGGAAGTGGAATGATAAATGAACCAAAAGATAATAAAGATAAAGATAAAGATAAGGATAAGGAAAAAGAAAAAGAAAATATAAAAGAAAAAAAAAATGAAATTAAATTAAAATATACAAAAAAAAATCCAGAAGATGAAAATTTCATAAAAGCATATTTATTAAGAAATTGTTTATTTGATTCTCTTGAACCTGATGATATGAAAAAAATAATAGGAGTAATGGAAGAGAAGGAAATAACAGAAGGAACAATAATAATAAAACAAGGAGAAATAGAAAAAAATTTATATTTTATTCGTGAAGGAAATGCAGAATGTACTTTAAATTTTGAAAAACCACAAATTAAAGATCCAAAAAATCCAAAAATAAAAAAACCAAAAGAATATACTCCAATAAGATTAGTCAAAGAATATCGTCCTGGAGATACTTTCTGTGATTTATCTTTATTATATATAAATAAATCTCCAGGAACTATTAAAGCTACTTCAGATTTAAGAGTCTTTACTTTAGATAAATTTTCCTATGAAACTATCATGCAAGAAAAAGCAGAAAGAAAAAATAATATTAATGAAGCTTTTTTACAAAAAATCGATTTTTTAAAAGTTTTAACTCCAGAAGAACAAAAAAAATTATCTCAAAGTATAAAAAGAGGAAATTTTAAAAAAGGAGATATAATAATAAAAGAAAATGAATATGGAGATGTATTATATTATTTAGAAAGTGGAATATGTAAAACTAAAAAAAGAGTAGATTTAGGAAAAAAAGAAATTCCAGGTAAAGATATTAAAAAAGGAGATTTAATAGGAATTGATTCTTTTTTAAAAGGAAAACCAAGAGAAGAAACTGTTATTGCAGGAAGTGATGATGTTAAAGTTGTCTGTCTTTCTAATAATGAATTCAATAATTTAATAGGAGATATTGAAGAAGTTATCAGAAGAAATGATGAAATTTTCAATAAATATTATCCTGAAGTCACTCAAAGAGAAGAAGAAGAAAGATTAGAAAGAGAAAGAATAGAAAAAGAAAAAGAAGAAAAAAAAAAAAAAGAAGAAGAAGACAAATTAAGACAGGAACAAGAAGAAAAAGAAAAAGAAGAAAGAGAAAAAAAAGCCAAAGAAGATGAAGAAAAGAAAAAAAAAGAAGAAGAAGAAAGAAAAAAAAAAGAAGAAGGAGACATTGAAAAAGTAGAAGAAGAAAAAAAAGAAGAAGAAGGCTTTGAAAAAGTAGAAGAAGAAAAAAAAGAAGAAGAAGACATTGAAAAAGTAGAAGAAGAAAAAAAAGAAGAAGAAAAAAAAGAAGAAGAAGAATATTACATGGAAAAAGTAGAAGAGGAAAATGAAAAAGTGAATGATCAAAAAGACAATGAAGAAAAGAAAGAAGATGTAGATATTGATTTTGGAGAAGATAAATTTGAAGAAAATGCAGTAGAAATAAAAGAAGAAGAAACAAAATTAAAGGAAAAAAAAGAAGAAGGAGGAGCTTTAGATTTTGAAGAATCAAAAGAAGAAAAAAATGAAAATGAAGGTGGGTTAGGATTTGCTGAAGAAGAGGAAGAAAAAAAAGATGAAGAACAAGTATATGGATATATTGAGGATGAAGAAAAAGAAAATACAGGAAATAAATTAGGTATTCCAGAAGAAGAAAAAAAGAAAGACGAACCAAAAGATAGTATTAAAGTAGAAGATAATAAAGACTTAAAACCTTCATATGTTCAAGAAGAACATGAATCACAATTCCCAATTGAAGATAATGGTAATGAAGATAATTTAGAAAGTATAAATAATCCTCAAGTTGTTGATAAATTAGTAGATCATATTGACACTCAAAATAAATTAGATAGTATAAATAATCCTCAAGTTGTTGATAAATTAGTAGATCAAATTGACACTCAAAATAAATTAGATAGTATTAATAATCCTCAAGTTGTTAATAAATTAGTAGATCAAATAGATACTCAAAATAAATTAGATAGTATTAATAATCCTCAAGTTGTTGATAAATTAGTAGATCAAATAGATACTCAAAATAATTTAGAAAGTATTAATAATCCTCAAGTTGTTGATAAATTAATAGATCAAATAGATACTCAAAATAAATTAGATA
>JAEEGI010019254.1_pt1 | contig 13775 bp, 4 predicted proteins | sample 8958751 | NCBI WGS metagenome assembly JAEEGI01 (sample SAMN16246545, study PRJNA631951) | gut metagenome | biome: gut microbiome; feature: rumen; material: KS-attached | host: Bos | place: Iran: Karaj | collected 2018-10
CACCCGGAAATACCGCTTCTTCACCGGCTCGGGCATGATCTTCTTCCGCACATAGTTGTTGATGGTGGCCGGAGTGACCAGCTTTTCCCCCTTCAGCTCCGGGGGCATGTAGTCCAGATAGCCCATGAGCAGGGACACCACCTGGTCCATATACAGACCGATGTCCGGCAGCTCCTCCCAGTCGGGGAGCCGGTATTCGTTCAGGAATTTTTCCCAGCGCCGGAGCTTTCCCGCGATCAGGGCTTTGTCGAAGGTCATGACGCCCCCTCCTTCCGTTCTCCTGCTTCCTGTAGTGATAACCATTATAGCACGATCTGTCCTGAAATCAAGGTGAGACGAGGGATTCTTCCGCCTGATTGCCGTAAACACAAGATTATCCGGTTTACGAGATTAGGTTTGGGGCCGAAGGGACAACAAGTCCGGCAGGGGGGACCGTCTCTGACCGGCGGGAGGGCCTGCTTCGCGGCGAGTTCCCTTCGGTGTCAGGGAAGCGCGGAAGGCCGGGCAGCAGCACGGGCAAAGGGCGCTGCGGAGGGAACCGCAGTGCGTCCTTTGCCCGTGATCTGTCGTACCGGAGGAAAAAACGCCGGGAGGGGCCGAACGATCGCCGTCCGGGAAGCGAGGCCCTGCGCCGGTTACGGACGGAGGGTTTTGGCCCCGGCCAGGGGAGTCCAGCTGTCCTCCTCCAGAAGGAAGAGACGATAGCTCCCGCCGGCGGGCAGGCCCGTGACCGCGCCCTCGGCCCCGTCCGCGCCGACGCTGAGGGGGATCAGCCGGAGCTCCAGCATCCGCCCCGCCGCGTCATAGCTCGCGGCGGCCAGCCGCGCCCGGAGGGGGGCGGCGGCGCCGAGGATCCGCCAGCGCAGAACGCCGTCGGTCACAGTGCCCTCCAGGGACAGCCCCTGAGGCTGCTTCACCCGGATGCGCAGGTTCAGCCGCTCGCTGTAGCCCCCCGCCTCGGTCCAGGCCGCGATGCGGAAGAAGCTGTCCTCCGTGACCGGGATGGGGCCGGTGCAGAGCTGGTGCGTGCCGCCCTCCTCCGTCTCCGTGCAGGGGCAGGAGCCGTCGGTGGTGTAGTAGATCCGGGCGCCCGCCGTGGCGGTGGTCAGGATCAGGAGCTCGCCCCTTTCCAACACATCGCAGTCGTTCCGGTTCGCGGTGGGCTTGCACGGCGCGCCGAAGCGCAGACTGCCGACCCGGGTATTCAGCTCCGCGCTGACATTGCCCGCGGTGAACAGCACCGTACCGTAACCGCTGCTGATCCCCTCGAAGGGGAAGAGGGCTCTGCCGTTTTCATCCGTCACGGCGGATCCCGCCGTCGCCAGGGTCCCGCTCTGCAGCGCCTCCGCCGCTACGGGGATCCCCGGCATGGGATTGCCCTCGGTGTCCAGGGCCTGCACCGCGACGGCCAGCTTCTCACCGGGCTCCAGCACAAGGCGGTTCGGATAGGAGTGCTCCAGGCGGTCGAGGATCGGGGCCACGGTCAGGGGGCCGCTTCCGTAATCCCCGCCCAGGGGCTTGCCTGCGTAGTTTTCGGCGCTTCCTGCCACGGTGATGACGATCCCGTCCCCCGTGAACCTGCCGCCGTCGCTGCGCGTGAGCTTCATCACGCGGCCGTAGGTGACCGTGTCGTCCGTGGGGCTGGCTTCCTCGTCAAGGAACGTGACGGCGACCCCCATGGGCTCGCCCCCCTGGGTCACGGTGACGAGACCGCTCTCCCGGAGCATGGCGGCGTCCATGTACTGGCTGAATACCACCCGGGCCTGATCCGGGGCGACTGCGGCGGACTCCACCCTGGGGGCGCTCTCGGAGATCAGCGGGATGTTGACGTTGACCTGCGGAGGCGGCACGGGCAGCCAGCCCTCCACCGCTGCCGGGTCCCCGGCGCTGCTTGCGGGCGCGTAGCCGTCCTTGCTGACCTTGACGAGCCAGCTTCCGGGCGGGGTCATCCACTCGTAATGCCCCTCCCGGTCCGTGAGATAGGGGTTTGTCTGTCCGTAGTCCGCCGCTTCGTCCCAGAAGACCTCGGCGCCGTCCTCCCGGTAATACGCCTCGGCGACGGCTCCCTCCACCCGGTTGGACGCCACCGCCTCGTAGACATAGCCGGAGGGGTCGAGGGCGGGCTTGGGAGGACTCGGGTACTGCGGGGATTCGGGCTGCTGGGGCGAAGCCGGGGGCATGTGCGGCCCCACCGGGTCTTCGCGGCTCTCCGTCCTGACGATGCGCAGCAGCTCCCAGGGTCCGGGCTCTCCGTCCCGGATCTCCCGTCTCACCGTCATGAAGACATCCTCATACAGCATGATCTCGCTGAGGAATTCCCGATAATGGACTTCCCGGGACTTCCCTTCTTTATCTGTGACGATCCAGGTCACGTCCGCGGGATATCCGTTGCGGTAGAGATAGACCTCCGCCACGGGGGAGCGGTTTGTGTAGGTGATGATGGCGTTGTCGGCGTTGAGAAATTCATGCTGAACGTCGCTCCAGTACAGGATGTTCTCCTCGTCCTCAGACAGCTCCTGCCTGCTTCTCACCGCTTCGATCCCGCCGTACAGGCTGGCCCAGTCCTCGAGATAGAGCGCCTGGAGATCCCTCTGCTCATAACTCGGGCTGCTGCAGTCCGGGTCCTTTTCAAAGGGCTGGGAACACGCTTCGTTCAGCTCGTCCCAGAGCTTGTCCACGTTGTTCTGGTTGACCTCCACCCCCGCCTCCATGGCGCCCAGAAGCTGAGCGACCGTAAAGAGCGAGACAGAGACGCAGAGCTCGGCTTTTTTCAGCTTCGGGAAGAAGCCCATGACGACGGGAATGATGTCCGTTGCCGTCAGGGCGACCCGGGAGACGAACCACCAGCGGCACCAGTCAACGGCGTCCTCCGCCTGCTCGCCCAGCTCGTCTCTCAGCGCCCGGGCCGCGTCGGTCTGCTCTTTTGCCGATTCCCCGTCGATGCAGGGCTCCAGGGAGGAGGCCCAGTACCGCTGGTATGTACGGTCGGCCTCCTCCTGCTCTCTGCGGAGGCTTCCGATCTTGTCGTCCGTCTTTTCTTTCAGCTCGAAAGTATCGACAAGGTCCATGATGAATCCGTAGACGGTTCCCAGCATGGGAATCGCTTTGCCGAGCTTGGATCCCGCCAGGGTATTCAGTTTTCTGGCGAGGTCGGCGCATTTGACGGAGTTGGGCGTTTCCTTGAGCAGTTCCAGGGAGAGGTCGTCGATGACCTGGCGGATCGGATCCAAAATGGCCTTGAGCTCATCTCTTTGCCGGTAAAGCTCCGCCAGCTCCCTGGTCGTCTTTACGCCGAAGGCTTTCGGGTTGTTCTTCCGGATCGCCTCGATGGCATCCTCGACTTCTTTCAGATCATCTATCTCATCAGAATGCTTCAGATAATCCCCGATGCCGGCGTCAAGCTCGTCCAGAAGCGCGGAGGTATCCCGCAGGATATCGTCGAACTCGCTGAGAATGGCCCTGACTACCGCCGTGATGCTCTGCAGAGCCGTATTGGCATCCTGATAAGCCTCCTCCGCGCTCAGCGTCTGGATCTCTTCGTCAAAGAAGCCCTGGAGGGAGGCGAACTCCTCCGCCGCCTCCGGGGAACGGTAGGCCTCCAGCCCGTCCCGGCCCCCACCCAGGAAGAGGTGGGTCCCGGTCTCCGGGTCGATGACGGAGAGACGGCCGCTTTCCGGGTCCATGAGGACGTAGGCCGGAACCTCTCCTCCCCGCAGCTCCCGGTATCCGAGATCCAGAAGCCCGTCGGCGGTGACGCCCGTCAGAAGCTCCGCAGTCAGGACGCCTCCGGTCAAGGCGGAAACCGAGGCGAAGAGCGCCTCCATGTCCTCCGGCAGGGCTTCTTCCCCCAGGAAGGAGGCGAGCTGCTGCGCCAGTCCCTCCCGGCTTTCGGCAAAGCGGTCCGTGAGCCTGTTTCCGGCGACCGCGAGGGCCCGGAGCGCCTCCTTCTGCTCCCCGGTCAGCGCCTCCGTCCGGCTCAGGGCGAAGGCCAGCTCCTCCATATCCGTGTACTCCGAGAACCAGTCCGCCTCCTCTCCGTCCCCGGGATAGAAGCCCGCCATGCCGGCGGCGTATTCCTCAAGCTGCTCCCCGATATGCTCCCAGGAAACCGTCGTCGGGATCTCGGAAAGGCTCCCGTAATTCAGGCTGTAGCCGAAGGGCAGCTCCGAAGGGGTCAGAGTCCCGCCCTCCAGAACGAGAGAGCCTTCAAAGCGGCCGGAGCGCTCGTTCCAGGTCAAAGTCACCGGAAGGATCTCCGGCGATTTCTCTTTTGTGTATACCTGCAGGATCACGTCGCCGTCCACCAGCTCGGGGCTTTCCATCTTCAGGGCGTAGTCGAAGACGATGTTCCCCTTCATGGTGTTGTCCGTGTTGATATACTTCGGCGTGAAATAGTAGTACATCCGGGGAAAATGCCGGCCCTTCAGATCAAGGGTGGCCCCATCCATCCCCCAGGACATGACGTCCACGTTGAAGTTTACCATGCGGATCGTGAGCTCCTCAGGCTCCGGCGCCTCCGACGGGACCACCAGAGTGGAATAGAGGGGGGAGGTCCACCACACGTTGTCCTCGCCGTCCGAAACCTCCGCCCGGATCGTATGGGCGACGGGCCCGTCGCCGTAGGCCTTGAGGGAATAGGGGATGCAGTTTTCTCCGCTGAAGCCGGTGTTCACTTTGCCCCGGTAGACCTCTTCCCCGTCGACATAGAGGCGGACGTACTGGTCGCCGCTGACGGAGGTCTCGGCCCGGAAGTAATACCGCGCCTCCGCCGTTCCGGACCCCCCGGCGTGGGAGATCACGCGGTCCGGCGCCGAGTCCGTGATCCTGGCGCCAGGTAGGGTGAAGGAGTTCTCGATGCCGTCCCCGCTGTGACCGCTTCCGGCAAGCTTGCGCACATACAGGGTCTGCCCCTCCGCCGGGACGTAGAGGCAGAGGATCCCCTCCGGCTCGTAAACGGTCAGCTCCAGCTGCTTGATAATGAGGCCATCCAGGCGATTGACCGGGAAGATCTCCTCGTCCACCTGTCCGCCGCTTGTGAGCACGGCGTAACGGCCGTTGACCTGCGCTGCGGGGAGCCTGTTATGATTTGCATAGCTGACTTCATGGCGGATCCCGAGCCTGACCTGCCCGTTCAGCGCGTCCAGCCGCGAGGTCTCCTCGCCGTAGGGGCTTTCGTAATGATAACGGATATAGATCGGAATGAGGTTGTCCGGGGTCCGCATGCTCCGGTCCGCCTCGATGGAGAGCCCGAGGGTGCCGGTGACGTTGAGGGGGTCGGGGATGTAATCAGAGATCTCCGCCTGCTGACCGGGCAGGATCTCAAAGGGGATCTTTTTGAGGTATTGCTCGCTCAGGCCGAAATAATCGTACTGATCCGGGGTGTCGAGGGTGTCAAAATAGGTGTTCTGCCGGAAGGTGACCAGGGTGTACTGCCCGGGGTCCAGGTATTTCAGCTGGACGGACTTGCCCGAGGAGGTCTCCCAGACCTTGCTGTCCTCGCTGTCAAAGACGAAATAGCGGATGGAACCGCCCTTGTAGACCTTCAGATAGCCCCGGGCACAGAAGGTCGGCTTTCCCAGGCTGCTCACGGAGTCCGCGCTCTTCTTCGCCCTGAGGGTGAACTCCACGGATTCTTCCTCCATGGCATAAGGACCGTCCGCAGGGCACAGGCAGAACAGCCTGACGCGCTCGCCGGGATCAAAGAAGTCCTGTGCGGAGGGACCCAGGGTCAGGACAAGCCGCTCTTCGTCGAGAGAGACCCGCCTGCCGTCCACAAGGGCCTGTTCCGTGGAGAGGGTAAAGCTCGCCCCCACGTCCTCGAATACCTCCCCCGCCGCATTGACCAGGGTGAATTTCGGAAGAACACGCTCCCCCGAGACCGGATCGTAGATGTCCCAGAGCAGCCGGGAGGGTCCCACGTCCCGGTATACCGTCTCCCCGTCCAGGGTGCCGGAATAATAGGCGTCGCTGACGACGGTGAGGGCGATGTCCTCATCAAAGCGGAGCAGCCCGAGATCGACGACGCCCTCCTGGGCAGGGCGCATCTCGACGTCCCGCACAAGCAGATCGCGGCAGTATTCGCCGTTTTCTCCCCGGAGGACGGTGGGGAAGCGGGGGATATTCGGTACGGTGAAGCGGCCCTCCGCGTCCGGGGTGATCTCTTCCGTCACGTTGAGGTCCGGCATGGCGACGGTGAGAAGGGCGGAGAAGTCCTCCGTGAGCTGTTCGGGATCAAAGCGTCCCGTCACCGTCAGGGTCTCCCGGGGAGAAAGGGCCAGCGTCTGTGTGCCGATCTCCTCAAAAGCCAGGGTGACCTCCGCCGGAACGGCATAGCTCCGCCGCGCCTCGGAGGTGAAGCCCAACCGGCAGAGGATGCGCCTCTCCCCGCTCACCGGCTCCCCCGGGACACAGTAGGTCGCGTCCCGGGCCAGGACCGCGCCGTCCGCTTCCCGAATCCAGCTTACGGAGGAGAAGAACCCGGATTCCGCGCCGAGAGAGTGTCCGTAGCGGTCCTCCACGTTGACGCGCAGGGCGCTGCTGTTCTCGCGGAGCACGATGCGGACCTCCTCCGGGTGCTCCGCCCGTTCGCCCAGCGCCCAGAGGTGCGCCGCGCTGTTTTCATAGCAGAGGACGCAGAGATCGGCGGTTTCGTAATTCACAAGGTTTTCGGCAAAGGTCGGGGAGTCCGCGTCCATGCCGTCGAAGCGCAGGGTGAGGGTGTCCCCCGCCGCTGTGTTCCAGAAGGCGCCCTCGCCGATCTGACGGACCCCCGCCGGGATGTTCACCGCCGTGAGGGTGACGAAATTCCGCAGTGCCTCCGGCCCGATCTCCGTCAGGGAGCCGGGCAGAACGATTTCCGCCGGACCCAGGACGTATGCGCCCTCCTCCGCCAGCGGGGCGAGGACCGTGACCTCCGGCAGGCGAAGGACCTCCTCGAAGCCGTCATAGCCTGCCGCCGCGCCCTCCGCCAGGGTGTAGAGCCCGTCGTTGGACTCCACCGTCCGGAGAAGCACGGTGTCCCGCAGAGTGTTCGTGATGGAGCCGCCCTTGCCGTTGTCAAAGAAATTCGTGACCTCGGCGGTCAGGTACGTATCTCCCGGGGTCTCCGCGTCGAGAAGAACGGAGAGGTTCTGCGCCGCCGTGAGAAGCCCGGAGTCCGTATAGCCGGAGAAGTCCGCGGTCACGGCTTCGCCCAGCTGGTCCGCCGGGGCACAGGTCTCCGATTCGCTCCGATACCAGCGGATCTCGCTCTTCTGATAGGTCCCGGGCAGGGCCGCGGAGCCGGAGAAGGGCTGAAGGGTCAGGGAGAGGGAAGCCCGGATGGGGCTGCCCTTTGCCTGCAGCAGCATCGCCTCCTGGGCCGCCGCGCCGGTTTTCCAGCCCCCCGCGCAGAGGCCATAGCTGTTTCCGGGATAGAGGGAGCCGCCCCGGATGCCGGGAGCCGTGCCGACGGAGGCGGAGGAGCGGACCCGAACCGCGTCGGACTCTGCTTCCAGCGCCTCATAGGCGGCCTTGGCCCGGAAGGTGTACACGCCGTCGAGATAGAGGGGGAAGCTGAGTTCGCCGCTCCCGTCCTCCCCGGCGGTAACGGTCATCTCTGTCACAGAGTCGCCCTCCGGGTCCGTGCCGGAAACCGTGACCACGGCGCCGGGGACGCTTCTGACGGCGAGGCGGAGGTTGCCGGAGGCCGTTTCCGGGCCCGTGAGGGAAACGCTGATCTCCGTGATCTCCGTGCTGCCGACCTCGAAGCTGCAGGCGGCGGAATGCCCGGTGAGGACCAGGTCCGGCGCCGCGTTTTCGGGAACAAGGAAGCGCACCGTGGCCCGGTAGCTGCCGTTTTCCAGCTCTCCCAGCTCCAGGCCGCGCCAGTCCGGGGCCTCCAGGGTCGCGGAGGTCCCGCTGCTCAGGTTGTCCAGGGTGACGGTCAGGGGAAGATAGCCCGGGCCTCCTCTCGTGTCCTCAAAGGGGATCCCCAGCTTTTCGTCCACCGGCGGGCGGAGAAGCCCCGCCATCCGGCTGTTCCCGCAGAAGGCGCCGATGTCCAGGGTCACCGGCTCTCCCTGGGAATAGCTGTCCTTTTCGCTGGAAACGGTCAGTTCCGTCAGGTCGGCGTAGGGAAAGGCGAATTCCTCCCCCGTCTCCGGCAGGGAGAAGATATGGATATACCCCGGATCATAGGCCTCCGGGTGTTCGTAATAATCGACCTGGCTCCAGGGCTTCACCCCCACAAGGAGCTCGTCAACGGAACCGGGATCGAGATAAAGCTCCGCCTGGGAATCCAGGCCCCGGTTCCAGGTGTCGGGCAGGCGGACGGGCCTGCCCAGGACGGCGGGCGCCGGGAAAAGCTCCGCCTCCTCCGCCGTCAGCCGGACAGAACGGTATCCGGAGCTGTCGGCCTGCACCGAGCCGCCCGGAAGCGTGAGCGCCTGCCCGAAGAGGAGCATCCCCGCCTCCGTCCAGTCGGAGAAGAAAAAGACATAGTCTCCCGCCGGATAGCCGTTTTCCGTATCGCCGTTATAATACAGGATCTCGTCCCCCACCGGGACGCCGAGCCAGCCCCAGGCCCGGTATGCCTCCCCGTTCAGGGTCATGTTCAGGGGATAATGGGCCTCCCCCGAGGGAGCATAGCTCCGGGCGACCTCGCCGGGATCGAAGGGGAAGGAGATGAAATCGACGCTGCTGCCCCCCGTTTCCGGGTCGTAAGTCTCCACGCCGAGGAGGATGGGGTCCCCGGCGTCAAGAGCGGAAACGTCGAAGAGGCCCCGGTCCAGCTGCTCCAGTTCCCTCTGCGTCCCGCCGTGCAGCGCCGCAGCGCTTGCCGCATCGTAATCGCCCAAAAGCTCGAAGGTCCCCGCCGCCGTCACGGTCAGCTCCATAGCGGCGGGCACCGGGAAATAATTCAGGAGGCCGGCCGCGCTGCCGAAGACAGGCGTGAAAGCCACGGTCAGGGGGGTATCGAAGGGGAGGCTGCCGGGGACATCCCGGAGCGCGAAGCCGATGCGCTGGGTCCAGGCCGCGTCTCCGGCGTCTCCGAAGCAGTCAAAGGCCTCTCCGCCGCCTGCCGCCGCGGTCCAGTACTTCCAGGAGACGTCGTCACCGGGGAAAATGCTGCCGCCCCCTGCGGCGTTCCACACCGACCAGCCCAGGACGGGATAGCCTCCGTCGTCCAGAACGCGCAGTTCCGCTTCCGCGCTGCCGCCCTTCCTGACCGTCATTTCGGCATTGGTGAGCAGACGCGCCTCCAGACGATCGGGACTGAAATCGATGGAGGAAACCGAGGCCGTGTCGATCTCCCCGAGCACGTGGACGGTCTCGAAATACTTCGGCGGCGCGGAGGTGTCTGTGGGTAGGAGGTCGCTGTCATAGACGGCAACCATCATGAAATACCTGCCGGGGGTGACGCGGAGGGCGCCGATCTCCGGGCTCATGGGACCCAGGACGGCGCAGTCTCCGAAGGAGGCGGGGGTTTCCGGAATGCCGAAGCCGACGCTCCAGCGGTCGTTGGACGCCAGCTCGGATACGGCGGACACGCTGAGGGGCTTTGCCGCCGCGATGGCGTCGGCAAAGCTCACGCCTTCCTCAGCCGCCGTGATGCGCTTTTCGATGAAATACCCCAGGGCGTCGGAATACGCCCATACCGTATAGTCCTCGCCCGGCGTGGCCAGCAGGGCCGCGCTGCCGTCATTGCCGATGGACCTCGCCGCATCATAGGAGGAACCGGGCAGGGGAATCATCCATTTGCCGCCGGAGAACACCACGTCTCCCCCCGCAGAGGAAAAGATGAGCGCGGTGGACCGGCAGTTCCGGGCGTCCAGGGTGATCTCCTCCCGATACGCCGTCGTCTGCGCGGCGTAGTAGTAACGCGGGTAATCGTAGCAGGCGGCGACAAACTGCACCGCTCCGCCGTCGAACACGCCCCGGGGCACGGTGAACGCCTGAAGCTCGGGGTCATAGTCCTCTTCGGAGAGGGTCCGGATCAGCGCCCCCGTTTCGGGCTCCAGGACGGCCACCGGGACGAAGACGGCGCTGCCGCCGCGGTCGAGGAAGCGCAGCGTCGCCCCTTCCTCCTCCGGCGCGGCGGCCAGGTCTGCCCGGAGGCCGCTTTCCGAAGCTTCCCGCGTTCTATTCGACGGGGCAGCCTCCGACTGCTTCCGGAACTCCGCCGCCATCACATTCATCGGCAGAAGCGACGCGAGCAGGAGCGCAGAGAGGAGCACGCACATCATTCGTTTCCAGCTTTTCATGGCAGAGCCTCACTTTTCATGGGGTTTCACAGCCCGGATCGCCCCCTCCGGCTGACGCGGCGGGAAGGGGACCGGGATGATCTCCGTTAAAATATTACAACGTCCGCATCCTCTTTGCAAGAATCAATGCGGACGATGCGCCCGGTCTTCCACGCTCATCCCTGCTTTGCACCTTAAGGCGCAGGCCCCGGCTTTTTTTCCGCCCCGGGAACAGAAAAGCGCTGCGGAATCGAATTCCGCAGCGCAAGACGGCAGATAAAGTCATGAAGCAGGGTATCGTCGAGCATGGGGGATATGGGAAGGGGGATGGGAGTCCCCCTTCCCGTGCAATCCTTGCGAAATCAGAATACGATTTCTGATTTCGCCGCTCATGGTGTCGACAAAGTGTTGACACCATGAGCGCTGCGGAATCGAATTCCGCAGCGCAAAAGGGCCGATATTCAGGCTTTTTCCACCGGCAGGGCCGCTTCGATACCGGCGGCGACCTCTTCCATCTCGGGGAAGTCCACGTCCTCCACCTTGCCGGCGTCCACGGCGGCGGCCACGTCCGGGCGGATGGGCAGCCGGGCCAGGATCTTCAGGCCGTATTTGGCGGCGGCCTCCTCCAGCCGGCCCTTGCCGTAGATATAATGCTTTTCGCCGCACTTGTCGCAGCGGAACCAGGACATGTTCTCCACGATGCCCAGAATGGGGATGTCCATCATCTGGGCCATGCGCACCGCCTTGGTGACGATCATGCCCACCAGCTCCTGGGGGGAGGCCACCACCAGAATGCCGTCCACCGGCAGGGACTGGAAGATGGTCAGGGGCACGTCGCCGGTGCCGGGAGGCATGTCCACAAAGAGATAGTCCACGTCGCCCCAGGCCACGTCGGTCCAGAACTGCTTCACGGTGTTGGCCACGATGGCGCCCCGCCAGATGACGGGTTCCGTCTCCTCGTCCAGGAAGAGGTTCACCGACATGACGCCGATGCCCTTCTCGCTCATGCTGGGGAGGATGCCGAAGGCGTTGGCCTGGGCCCGGGAGTGGATGCCGAAGCCCAGGGGGATGGAGGGACCGGTCATGTCCGCGTCCAGCACGCCCACCTGGTAGCCCCGGCGCTTCATCATCACGGCGGAGAGGGAGGTGATCAGGCTCTTGCCCACGCCGCCCTTGCCGCTGACCACGCCGATGACCCGCTTCACATGGCTCATGGGATTGGCCTGGGCCCGCAGGTCCTGCTGGGCGCTGCCGCAGGAGCCGGAGCAGCCCTCGCAGGAGCCGGAGCAGCCCTCGCAGCCCTCCTGCTCGCAGCCGGAGCAGGCGCCGTCCTCTTCGACTACCTCGTAGAGTTCTTCCTTATCGTTCATTGCTTCTCCTTTTCGGGGCGGCTCAGAGCATGCTCTCGACACAGGCGGCCACGTCGCCCACGGTCTTGAGATCGGGGAGCTTGGAGTCCTCGATGGTAACGCCGTACTCTTCCTCCAGCGCCATCATCATTTCCACCACGTCCAGGGAATCCGCTCCCAGGTCCGCCACGATGTCCGTATCCTCGCCGATGGCGTCGATGTCGATGCCGAACTGGGCGGCGATGATTTCCTTCAGCTTATCCAGTACCATAGTATTTCCCTCCTGTTCTAGCCGTTATTCCTGGTCCCGGGGCTGGCGGAAGGGCTTCCGCTCCCGCTGGGGCCGGCCGTAGGCGACCACCACCCGACGGTTGGGTTCGCTTCCGGTGGAGAAGGTGCTGACCTCCTCGTAATCCTGCAGGGCGGTGTGGATCACGTGCCGCTCGTAGGAATTCATGGGCTCCAGAGTCATGTTTTTGCGGTATTTGACCACCTTGGCCGCCACCTTGTAGGCCAGACTCTTCAGGGATTCCTCCCGCTTGGCCCGGTACTCCTCGGCGTCCACGCTGACGTGGACCCGCTTCTGGGCGCCCCGGTTGATGACGTAGCCGGTGAGGTGCTGGATGGCGTCCAGGGTCTCGCCCCGGCGGCCGATGAGCATGCCCAGCTTCTCGCCGGTGAAGTTGACGCTGAGGCATTCCTCGCCCTTCTCGTCCGTGGCGGACTCCACCACGGGCACCGCGTCGGAGCCCAGCTTTTCCAGGAGACCCTTCAGAAAGGCCGCGGCCTTCTCCGCGTTGGACTCCAGGTATTCATAGGAGACCCGCACCCTGGCGGGCACGGCGCCGATGCCGAGAAATCCGGACTTGCCCCGTTCCAGGATCTCCACGGAGACCTCGTCCCGGCCCTTGCCCAGCTCCCGGAGGGCGGCGGCGATGGCCTCTTCCTCGTTTTTTCCGCTGGCTTCAATTGCTTTCAGCATGTTTATTCTCCATTATCTGTGCGCTCTTCGATGTCGTTACTGCCGCCGATCTCTCCCTCGGCGATGGAGTTCTCCCCGTAGGGGATCTCCTCCGGCGCTTCCGCGCTCTCCGCGCTCTCCGCGGCGGCCGTTTCCTCCGGCGCCGGCTCGGCGTCGGGGATGAAGTTGGGGCCGAAGCGGTCCGGCCGGTAGGCCCGTCCCCGGGCAAAGGGCCGGTCTCCCACCCGGGAGGGCTCGTCCTCGCCGCCTTCCTTCCTGGGGCGGTTGGCGTTTTCCCACTTGTTGGCGCTTTCCAGGTTTTTCTGCTTTTCGCCCTTCTGCATTTTCCGCTTGCTGGTGTTGGGGTTCACCACGGTGGCCCCCTCCTCCCGCAGGCGGCGGGTCTCTTCCTTCTTGCGCTCGATCTCCTCGGCCCGCTCCCGCAGGCGCTCGTTGCGCTCCGCGTCCTCTGCGTCCAGCTGCTTGGAGAAGATCTTCGTCAGGATGTAGTCCTGGATGATCTGGAAAACGGAGGTGGCGATCCAGTACAGGCCCAGGGCGCCGGGCATGACGAAGCCGATCCAGAGGGACATGAGAGGCATGGTCATGGTCAGGGTACGGTTGGTGCTGGCGGCCTGGGGATCCTGGGGACCGGACATGGAAGTGCTGATCTTGCTCTGGGCCCAGCTGAGGACAGCCGCGATCACCGGAATGAGGAAGAGCCCCCACTGGGACCAGAGACTGCCGTTCTCCGTCGAGAACTGCCAGAAGCGGAAGTTGGGCTGCACGCTCAGGTCGACGCCCAGAAAGCTGTAGTCCAGGGTCTTCAGCTTTTCACTGAACTGGCTGAACTGGTCGAAGTGAGAGGAGATGAACTGGGATTCGTAGATCTGGGCGTAGGCCGCGTTTCTGCCCTCGGCGGCCTCGTAGCCCAGGGCGGTCATTTTTTCCTGGATCTGGGCGTAGGCTTCCGCCGATACGCCCATCATGATGGTGATGGGGAAGCGGATGGCCCGGTACAGGGCCAGGAGGATGGGGAAGGGAAGCAGGCTCCAGAGGCAGCCGCTCATGGGATTGATCTTCTCTTCCTTATAGAGCTTCGCCACTTCCTCCTGGTATTTCTGCTTGTTGCCCTCGTAGCGGGCTTCCAGTTCCTTGAGATAGGGGGTAAACCGACTCTGGCGCATCATGCTCTTCTTGCTCTTGGCGGAGAAATACAGCAGCACCACCTTCACCACCAGG
>JAEEGI010019257.1_pt1 | contig 13774 bp, 15 predicted proteins | sample 8958751 | NCBI WGS metagenome assembly JAEEGI01 (sample SAMN16246545, study PRJNA631951) | gut metagenome | biome: gut microbiome; feature: rumen; material: KS-attached | host: Bos | place: Iran: Karaj | collected 2018-10
CTTGCGCGTAAGACCGCTTCGCTTCGCATTTTCACCGATGATGAGGACAAGATGAATCTGTCCGTTCTCGACGTTGACGGCGAGATTCTCGTCGTTTCTCAGTTTACACTGTGCGCCGACGTTAAGAAGGGCAACCGTCCTTCGTTTACCGACTCTGCGAAGCCCGACGAGGCAAACAGACTGTACGAATACTATTGCGACCAATTGCTTGCCAACGGCGTACGCAAGGTTGAAAAGGGCGTTTTCGGCGCTCACATGGAGGTTACGCTTCTCAACAACGGGCCCGTAACCATACTTTACGATACGGATATATGGAGTAATAAATAATGGCAATCAAGGTCGAGAGCCTTCCGTTAGGACCGGTAGGCGCAAATACTTATATAGTTACCGACGAAGCGTCGGGTCTGTCCGCGGTAATTGACTGCGGAGCGTTCACACCGCAGCTTCGTGAAAAGCTGAGAGGTAAGACGGTTAAGTATATAATGCTCACTCACGGCCACTATGACCACATTCTGGGCGTGTATGACTTAAAGCAGGCGACGGGCGCAGAGGTGCTTATTCATAAGGACGACGCCAACTGCCTTTACGACTCAATGGCAAGTCTCGCCTTTTACAGTTACGGTCAGGCTCAGCAACCGCTCAAAGCCGACAGAGTGCTTACCGAGGGCGACAGAATCGAACTCGGTCAGACAGTTTTCAGAGTAATGAACACCAAGGGCCACACCGAAGGAAGCGTGCTTTATATTGACGAAGCGGGTCGTGTAATATTCTCGGGTGACACGCTGTTTGCGGGAAGCTACGGCAGAACCGACCTGCCCGGCGGCGACGACGGAAAAATGCTCAATTCGCTCAGACGGATCAAGGCTCTCGAAGGCGACTACAAGATTTTCACCGGTCACGATCAAAGTACCACTCTTGAAGAAGAGCGAAAGTTCAACGTTTATTTACGGAGTTCGTAATGCTGCTTGAAATACTGAACCACAAATATCAGTACGAAGCCGAAAAGCTGACGAGGATTTTTTATCCGAACGAGAAAATCACCGTTGTCAACGAAAAAAGCACACCAGACAGCGAAGCGGTGCTGACCACTCTTTTTTCGGACGGTTTCGTTACGGTAGAATACAAAAACGAAAACGGCGATACGCTTTATACAAGGCGTGAAAGCACCGACGGCGTTTCGGACAAAGAGCTATTAATGGCGCAGATGATGTTTGAAGCACTCACACGAGTCACGGGTTATGTCCCGAAATGGGGCATACTCACGGGCATAAGACCGTCGAAGCTTCTTATTGCGCTTAAGAATAAGTACGGTGACGAAGAGGGCATAAGGCGTTTTCGCGAGGACTATCTCGTCAGCGCCGAGAAAACTGCTTTAGCCGACTCGGTGGCAAACGCCGAGGAAAAGATTATTTCTCTTTCCGTGCCCGAGTCGTTCAGCCTTTACGTTTCGATACCGTTTTGCCCGACGCGTTGCTCATACTGCTCGTTTGTTTCACACGATATGACGAGCACCACCATCAAAAAACTGATGCCCGACTATGTCGCGTTTCTTATAAAGGAAATTGAAGCGACGGCTGAAATCGCAAACCGTCTGGGGCTCAGACTTGAGAGCATATACTACGGCGGCGGCACGCCGACCACGCTTGACGAGGGACAGCTTGCCGACGTAATAAGGGCGGTTGAAGCTAACTTTGATTTATCGAAGCTAAGAGAATACACAATCGAAGCGGGACGTCCCGACACCGTTACGGACGAAAAGCTTCGGATTATGAAGGCGGCGGGTGTGTCGAGAATAAGCATTAACCCGCAGTCGTTTTCCGATGAGGTGCTCGAAGCTATCGGCCGAAAGCACACTTCAAAGCAAACTCTTGAAGCCTTCGATATGGCGAGACGGGCAGGCTTTGATAATATAAACACCGACCTTATTGCAGGTTTGCCGAAGGACAGCCTTGACGGCTTCAAGGCTTCGCTTGATAAGGCGGTTGAGCTCGGAGCCGAGAATATAACCGTTCACACACTTGCGCTGAAGCGCTCGTCGTATATGGGCGGAGAGGGCACGGTTGCCGTCAGGCGCAACGAGGAAACTCAGGCTATGCTCGCATATGCTTACGGTACGCTTACGGGCAACGGCTGGCATCCCTACTATATGTACCGCCAGACAAGAAGCCTCGGCAATCTCGAAAACACGGGCTATTGCAAACAGGGCAGGGAATGTCTTTACAACGTCTTTATGATGGAGGAGTGCCATTCCGTGCTTGCGGTCGGTGCTGGCGCAGTAACGAGGCTCAAGGCTGGGCACGGCGATAAAATCGACCGAATATTCAATTTCAAATATCCGTATGAATATATAGACGGATTTGACGAGCTTATTAACAGAAAACAAGCCATAACTCAATTCTATAACGAAAACAGGTGAAACTATGGGAATGATGAACAACCGAATCGAATACATAAACGAGCTTGCCCGCGACAATCCGCAGGCGCTTGTCGCGCGTGCCGAGCTTCGTTACAGAAATATTGTGAACAATATCGCCGAGCGTGCGCTTGACGAGCCCGGCAGAAAGATAGTTATGCTTTCCGGTCCGTCCTCATCGGGCAAGACCACGACCGCCAGACGGCTCGCAGATACCTTTACCTCGCTGGGTATGGACACACACGTAATCTCTTTAGATGATTTTTATCTAAACCGAGAGCAGATACCCGGCTACGCCGAGGGCAACCCCGACTATGAAACGGTTGAGGCGCTTGACCTGCCGTATCTGTCCGAAACCCTGCAGAGCCTTATGTCGGGTGCCGAGACCGATATGCCCAGCTTTGACTTTACGGTCGGCAGGAGAAGCGACAAGTACAACACGCTGACTCTTGACAAGAACGACGCCGTAATTGTCGAGGGACTTCACGCGCTCAACCCTGTTATCGCGAGCGGTCTTGATACTCACAGAGTAATGAAAATATATATCAACGTCTCTTCGCGTATCTATGACAACAAGGGTAAGATAATTCTCAACCGAAGAAATATACGTTTCGTAAGGCGAATGATACGCGACTATAACTTCAGAGCAAGCTCGGTAAACAACACCTTCCAGCTCTGGGATAACGTGTTAAGGGGAGAGGACCTTTATCTTTTCCCGTATAAGGATTTTGCGGATTTCAGAATTAATTCAATACATCTGTGCGAGCCCTGCCTGTTCAGGGATACCGCAATAGAGCTTCTTGAGAGCGCTGAGCTTGACGACGAGTTTCAGGCTGACGCACGCAGACTTATTAATTCACTTAAGAAATTTCAGTCTCTCAGCTCCGAGCTCGTCCCGAAGGATTCGCTTCTCAGAGAGTTCATAGGTTAAACTGACCCAAAAAGATACAAGGGGTGATTCGTTGGCTGCAAAGAGAAAAAGCCAGTCACTGTTAAACGGCGCGATGGTGCTCGCCGCCGCAACACTGATAGTTAAAATTATCGGAATCCTCTATAAGATTCCGCTTTCAAATATGGTCGGCGCAGTCGGCAGAGGCTATTTTGACTCTGCCTATAATCTCTATATTCCGATTTATACGATTTCGATGGCGGGTCTGCCCGTAGCGGTTTCCAAAATGGTTTCGCAGCAGATGGCGCTCGGAAAATTCAGAGACGTCAAAATAACCTTCAAGGTTGCCGCAAGACTGTTTCTGATTTCGGGTACGCTGGGCACGCTCTTACTGCTGATACTAGCATTCCCTTACGCATATCTTGCAAAGAGCCTTGAAGCCCTGCCTGCTATTTTCGCCATAACTCCGTCGATTTTCTTCTGCTGTATTATGTCGATTTACCGCGGCTACTACAACGGACTTCGCAATATGACACCGACTGCCATGAGCCAGGTCTGGGAAGCGGCGGGTAAGGTCGTGTTCGGCCTTGCGTGCGCAAAGTTTTCCGTCACCTACGGTTATTCGCGCTTTGAGCAGGGACTTACGGTTTACGGAAAGACCGTCGGTACCGAAGCTGAGGCGGCGTCGGCCATCTATCCATACGCTGCGGCGGCTGCCGCGATAGGCGTTACGGTCGGTACGATTATCGGTATGATTTATATGATGATAATCTACCGTATGAAGGGCGACGGTATAACGCGTGCCGAGCTTGCTGGTGCGCCGAAGCCCGAGCGCTCGGGAAGCATAGCAAAGGCACTTATGGCGCTGGCAATCCCTGTTGTCGCTTCGAGCCTCGTTTTCAGCGTAACGAATCTTATCGACGCTATGACTATTCAAAACAGACTTGCCACAATGATAGCCGACAATCTCGACTTCATCCGTCAACTTTACAGTGAACAGCTGACCGCAAGAAGCATACTGGACGCCGATATACCGAAGTATCTTTACGGCGCGTACACAATGTCGCTTGACTTCAAGAATCTGATTCCGTCGATTACAATGACACTCGGTGTCAGTGCGATTCCCGCGCTTTCGGCGGCGTGGGCGCTGAAGGATAAGGCTCAGCTGAAGGGCTCGGTTGAATCCGTTCTGCGCGTTACCATGATGTTCGCGCTTCCTGCAGGTATCGGTATGGGCGCGCTGTCCTTCCCGATTTTACAGATGATGTACGAAACTGGCAAATCCGCCGACGCGGTTTCGATAGCCGCGCCTATAATGGCGGCATACGGCTACACGATATTCCTGATTTCTCTGTCACAGCCTATGACGAATATGCTTCAGGCGATAGGCTATGCCAAGATACCCGTTATTTCACTTTCAGTGGGCGCAATAGCGAAGGTTATCACAAACTACATTTTCATCGGCATTCCGTCAGTCAATATCAACGGCGCGGTTGTCGGCACGGTAGTCTGCTACACGATAATCGTTGTTGTCAATCTGTTTTTCCTGCTCAGGTACACCAAAGTCAAGCTTGACTTTATGAGCGTAGCCGTCAAGCCGCTTATCTGCAGTGTGCTCTGCGGCGTCGCCGCGTACACAAGCTACGGCATTTTTAACAGCATTTTGCCCGAAATCAACAAGGGCGGACACTCAATTACGAACATAATTGCAACCGTAATTGCTGTCGGATTCGCAGTCACAATATATGCGATTTCGATGCTTCTGGTCGGCGGAATAGTCAAAGAAGACGTAATTATGCTGCCAAAAGGCGCAAAAATCGCAAAATTCCTTGAAAAATATGGCTTTTTACAGTAAAAAACACTTGAAAAATACCACTATATATAGTAGAATATAGAAGGATTGATTATGTCAGTTGATTTTAATTTCAAAACCAAATACGGCATTGACGATTTACGCGAGATAATGCGTATTCTCCGTTCGCCCGGGGGTTGCCCCTGGGACAGGGAGCAGAATCACGCTTCAATCAAAAAATCGCTCATTGAGGAAACCTATGAGGTTATCGAAGCCATAAACAAAGAGGATGATACTCTTCTCTGTGAGGAACTCGGCGACGTGCTGTTGCAGGTTGTTTTTCACGCACAGATGGCGGATGAGAGAAACGCCTTCGGCTTTGACGAAATCACTGACGGCATCTGCAAGAAGCTCATTGAGCGCCATCCCCACGTTTTCGGCGATATCAAGGTCGACAACAGTGCCGAGGTGCTCGTGAACTGGGAGCAGATCAAGTCACAGTCCAAGAACCGCAAAACCCAGACCGATAAGATGCTTTCCGTTCCGCGTGAGCTTCCCGCTCTTATGCGCAGCACGAAGCTTCAGGAGAAGGCGGCAAAGGTCGGCTTCGACTGGGATAATGCGGACGGCGCGTTCGATAAGATTGACGAGGAAGCGCGTGAGCTTAAGGAAGCTTATAAAAGCGGCGAAACCGAGCATATTAAAGAAGAACTCGGAGACCTGCTTTTCTCGGTGGTCAATGTTTCAAGATTTCTGAATGTTGACGCGGAGGAGGCGCTCACGTTGTCAGCGGACAAGTTCCTTAACCGTTTTGCGGTTGTTGAGAAGCTTGCCGATGAACGCGGTATCGATATGAAGTCATCGTCCATAGAGGAGCTCGACAGGCTCTGGGACGAGGCTAAAAAACTCAATTAGTCCATATTAAAGTGGAAACACTTTGGAAAATATTAAAAAAATGGAGGACACAAAAATGAATAAGACAGAACTCGTAGCAGCAGTAGTTAAGGAAACAAAGCTTTCCAAGAAGGACGCAGAGGCAGCTGTAAAAGCTACCTTCGACTCCATCACTAAGGCTCTTAAGAAGGGCAACAAAGTTCAGCTCATCGGCTTCGGCACATTCGAAGTTCGTAAGCGCGCTGCAAGAACCGGCCGTAACCCCCAGACAGGCAAAGAGATCAAGATCAAGGCTTCAAAGGTTCCCGCATTCAAGGCTGGCGCAGCTCTCAAGGACGCTGTTAAATAATTTATTATTCACTTTTGCAGAGGAAGGCTTGTCCTTCCTCTGTTTTTTTGCTATAATGCTTTCGGGTGATAATATGAGACTGGACAAATACCTTAAAATTTCAAGAATAATCAAACGGCGTACCATAGCCAACGAGGTTTGTGACGCAAAGCACGTTACCATCAACGGCAAGGTTGCGCGCGCTTCGTACGACGTCAAGGTCGGCGACGTTATCGAAATACAGTTCGGCGAGAAACTGACGAAATATGAGGTCCTGAGCGTTCAGGAATACGCGACTAAGGAATCCGCCGCCTCAATGTTCAGGGAAATCAAATAAAACTTAATACATTGAATTAAACGAACTCCGTTCGGCAATAATTATTGTAAGAATAATTATCGGGCGGGGCTTTTTTTATGCAATACAGCAAGGTTGAAATCTGCGGGGTCAACACCGCGAAGCTTAAGGTGCTCAGAGAGAAGGAAAAGCTGGAACTCTTAAAGCGTATAAAGGACGGCGACTCCGCTGCGCGAGACGAGCTGATAAACGGCAATCTCAGGCTCGTGCTATCCGTAATTCAGCGCTTTGTCAACCGCGGAGAAAATCCCGACGATTTGTTTCAGGTCGGCTGCATAGGGCTTATCAAGGCGATTGATAATTTCGATATCTCTCAGAACGTTCGCTTTTCCACCTATGCTGTGCCTATGATTATCGGCGAGATAAAGCGCTACCTCAGGGACAACAATCCCGTACGCGTCAGCCGTTCGATGAGGGACACTGCCTATCATGCCATGCAGGTTAAGGAACAGCTGCAAAACGAGCTTAACCGCGACCCGACCGTCGAGGAAATTGCCGAGAGGCTGAACGTCGATTGCGTTGACGTCGTGATTGCGCTCGAAGCTATAGTCGAACCCGTCTCGCTGTATGAACCCGTTTACTCGGATTCGGGCGACACGATTTTCGTGATGGACCAGATAAGCTCGTGTGAAACCGACCGTGACTGGCTAGACGAAATAATGATGAAGCAGGCAATGGGTGAGCTTTCCGACAGGGAAAAGCAGATACTTTCGCTTCGTTTTATGAGCGGCAAAACGCAGATGGAGGTCGCTGACGAGATAGGTATTTCACAGGCGCAGGTTTCACGTCTTGAAAAGGGCGCAATAAGCAAGATAAAAGGTCATTAAACAGCAAAAACTCTGTAAAGCTTAAAAACTTTACAGAGTTGATTTTTCTTTATTTTATGCGGGTTTCGGCTATCCGTCGCGAAAAACGGATGAGAGCAGACTTTCCTTAGCAGGAATACTTTCCCGACGCGGCAAATCGCAGTCAACGAGTATCGTATCGTCACCGATAACCTGTATTTTTTCGTACTCTATTCTTATCTTTTCGCCCTTTTTGCCGATTGAAATTCCGCGCGGCTTTATACACACTGTCACCGCCGTCAGCTTGCCGCAGGTCATATCGAATTCGAAGTCGTCGGCAGTTCCCAGACACGCGCCGTCACGCAGGTTGATAATCTCCTTTTCAAACAATTCACTCATACAGCATTTCATACACTCACCTCATTTTTATATGTATATGAAGCTGCTGCTGCAAATATGAAATTGAAACTGTACGGTGCAATCTCAGATCAAGCAAAAAAACAAGGCAGGATTATTTCCTGCCTTGTCTGTATTTCTGTTATCAGTACTTCATCAGGTAGCGGTTGATTTCCCAGTCGCTTACGCTGATTTTGTACTTCATCCACTCTCTGCGCTTGCCTTCAACATACTTGTTGTAGATGTGTTCGCCGAGCGTAGCCTTCATAACCTCGTCCTTTTCAAGCTCGTCAACGGCGTGCTTGAGAGTATCGGGAAGGTGCTCAATGCCGAAGTCCTTAAGCTCTGTCGCGCTCATTTCGTAGATGTTCTTCGAAATGCTTTCGGGCGGCATAAGTCCCTTCTTTATGCCGTCGAGACCGGCGGCGAGGCAGAGCGCCATTTCAAGATAGGGGTTGCAGGCGGGATCGGGTGAGCGAAGCTCAACTCTCGTTCCCATGCCTCTTGCGGCGGGAACGCGGATAAGCGTTGAGCGGTTTGAAGCAGACCACGCGATATAAACGGGAGCCTCATAACCGGGAACAAGTCTCTTGTAAGAGTTTACAAGCGGATTTGCAACGGCGGTTATCGCCTTGACGTGTGTGAGTATGCCCGCGATGAAGTGCAGCGCCGTATCGGAAAGTCCGTACTGCTTGTCATTGTCAAAGAAGGCGTTTTTGCCGTCCTTCATAAGCGACATATTCGTATGCATACCCGAGCCGTTGATACCGAAAACGGGCTTGGGCATAAACGTTGCGTGAAGTCCGTGGCGGCGTGCGTATGTCTTGACAACGTGCTTGAAGGTTACAACGTTGTCGGCGGTCTTTATAACCTCGTCGAAACGGAAATCGATTTCGTGCTGACCCTCGGCGCATTCGTGATGAGACGCTTCAATTTCAAAGCCCATTTCCTCAAGCGCGAGGCAGATATCGCGTCTGCACTGTTCGCCCTGATCGGCGGGGCCCATATCGAAGTAACCCGCGACGTCGTTCGTCTTGGTCGTGGGATTGCCTTCATCGTCAAGCTCAAAAAGGAAAAATTCGCACTCGGGACCTACGTTGAAGGTATAACCCATATCGGCTGCTTCCTTTACAACCTTTTTAAGTATATTTCTCGGATCGCCCATAAACGGAGTATCGCCGTCGGAGCAGTAAACGTCACAGATAAGACGGGCAACTCTGTCCTTCCACGGCAGAATTACGAACGAATCGTAATCGGGACGAAGATACATATCGGACTCATTGATACGGACAAATCCCTCTATTGACGAGCCGTCGAACATACACTCGTTATTGAGAGCTTTTTCAAGCTGGCTGCGTGTAATCGCAACGTTCTTCATCTGACCGAAAATATCGGTGAACTGAAGACGGATGAACTTGACATCCTTTTCTTCGGCTATTCTGAGAATGTCCTCCTTTGAGTAACCCATATTTAAGTCTCCTTTCGGGAAAAAGTGAGGCAACGAAATCAAAGACTCCGTTGCCTTTCAAATCAGTTAGATTATAACATTAAAATGTGTTTTGTCAACTGTTTTTAATCGTTTATCGCCATGTCGATTTTAAACAGGTCAAAAGCGTCGATAGCGTTGTCCCTGTTAACATCGCCGCAGACAAACTGCTCGGTTGTCGGATAATCGGCTTCGGCAACAAAGGCCTTTTCAATTGAGTAGTCTGCCAAGGTGATTGTATCATCACCGTCGAAGTCTCCGAGATAACTGAGTTCCTGTTCCAACGGTGTAGTTACAGTACCTTCCAGATCAGCATAATAAATATTTGTCGGAGCGTTATAAAAATAGAAATTGTTTCCCTTGCTCGTCATGGTTGATTCGTTTGAGAAAATCGGAGTCAAGGTCAAACCGTAATTGAAATGGATTGTAACCGTATCGGGAATATTTGCGTTTGCTTTGTTGATTGCGTTCCATTCCTCTTCTGTACCCGTGTAATATATATCGGTAAGTTCGGTACAGTTTTGAAATGCCCAGTTGTATATGCTTGTAACGGTTTTCGGAATGACAATCTCTTTGATTTTTTTACATCCGTTGAAACAGTATATGCCGATTGATTTAATATTATCGGGTATTACAATGCGTTCAAGAGAGGAACAGGAACTGAATGTGCTACCATTAGTTTGAGTAAGTCCTTTGCCGATTTTAACTTCTTTAAGTGCCTTGCAGGATTCAAAGACATTTGCTCCGAGCGTTGTAACCGAATCTGGAATATCGATTCTTTCAAGACGAATGCAGTTATGGAAAGCATTGGTATTAATCTTTGTAACGCTTTGCGGAATTTCAATGTTGCGAAGGTACTTGCAGTAGCGGAATGCAAACATCGGAATTTCTTTAAGATTCTTCGAAAGCGTGACATACTGAAGATATGTGCAATCTTCAAATGTGCCCTCGCCGATGTTTGTAACGCTGTTGGGTAAAACGATTTTGATTAATCCGCTGTTGGCAAACGCACGGTTACCGATTGTTTTGACCGTATCGGGAATTGTTAAGTAACGCAAATTACTGCAATCTGCAAACATGCCTGCAGGAATCGCCGTTAAAGTTTCAGGCAGATTGACGCTGTAAAGTCTTGAACAACCATAGAACATGTTACCCTCAAGGGTTTGTACGGTTTCGGGAATATGAGCCGTTTCAAGACCGACACAGTCGTAGAAGGCGTACATACGAATCGTAATTACGCTGTCGGGAATGGTTACTTCTTTAACCTTATCGCAGTGCCAGAATGCTCTTACTCCGATTTCTTCAATTCCGTCGCATAAGGTCAGATTTTCGATATTGATACAGTTTCTGAAGGCTTCCTTTCCAACGGTTTTAATACTGCCGGGTATCGTAACGTCGGTAAAGCTTTCGTTTTCGTGAAACGCATAGTCAACAATGGCTGTTATGGTATATCCGTCAATCGTTTCGGGTATTGTAACCACCGCATTGGTTCCGCTGTAGCCGGAAATTGCGGCAGTCTTGTCATCCTCGCTTAAAACATTGTAACTCCAATCACCGCTGTCAACTGCAAAGGCATATACAGGCAAGATGCCCACCGCCATAACTACACACATAAGTAATGCGATTATTCTCTTTTTCATAACAACTCCTCCTTATAATAAGGCTTTCCGTTTATTAGTACTTTGAGAGCATAAAAAGTTGACATTTTTTACAAACAAATTTTATCAGAATTTTGTACGAAAATCAACACAAAACCGAATAATGTAATCTCTTAAAAGTGGAAATTTGCTTTTTCAGCCCGATTTTACATTCTACAGTAGGTGTAAAGTCAAGTGATTTTTTTATTTTTTCGCTTTTATCATATAAAACGGTCAAGGTTTTTTCAACAAAAGTGACGAAACGCAAGAAAATCGCGTCGAAACGCAGAAAATATGCTCCAAACGCAAATATACCATTTTGGGATATTTTTATTATACCATTATGGGATAATATTGTCAAGGTGATTGTATGAGGCTAAGACAACTGCGAAAAGAAAAGGGGATTTCCCAGTTAAAGCTTGCGATGGATTTGGGAATGAACCAGAACAGCATAAGCCGCTATGAAACGGGTGAACGTCAGGCGGATTATGAAACGCTGATAAAATTCAGCGATTACTTCGGAGTATCTATTGATTACCTGCTTGAGCGCACCGACAATCCTGAAATGAATAAATAATCAGTGTTAACAACGCTATAGTTGCAGAATAAAAAACGGGCGATTTCAAAATCGTCCGTTTAATTATTTCATTTAATTATTTTTTACAAACTTCTTTATCGCCTTAAACGATTCGTCGCTGATGTCGTGCTCGATTTTGCACGCGTCGTCAACGGCTGTCTTTTCCTTAACGCCGAGCTTTCTGAAAAACTCGGTGAGTACGTTGTGGCGCTCGTAAATCTTCTCGGCGACCGCCTTGCCGTCCTTCGTCAGGGTGATATATCCGTTCGGGTCAACCTCGATAAAACCGCCGCTTTTCAGCAGCCCGACGGCGCGGCTTACGCTCGGCTTTGAAAAGCCCATTTCCTCGGCTATGTCGAGAGAACGGACAGACTCTTTTTTATGAGAGAGGACGAGTATCGTCTCGAGATACATTTCGCCCGATTCCTGCAAACGCATGGTAATACCTCCGTAACGGATTTTACCTCTTAATTTTACCACAGATACGGCTGTTTTGCAAGTGATGAAAAATAATCGGAAAAATGCTTGACATATTGAAATAGCGGGTGTATTATATTATCGGTTAGCGAGGGCTAACTTGATTTTAAGGTTTAAGGTTAGCGTTTGCTAACCGTTTATAAAGGGCGGCGGTTAGTTACCGCTAACTAAGGAGGATGTTAAATGATGCCTTTATGCTTTGCGGATACGGGTTCGGCCAACACGATCAAGAGAATCGGCGGTTCGCCCGAGGTAAAGAAGCATCTTGAAAATCTCGGCTTCGTTGTCGGCGGAGATGTTATGATTGTCAACCGTCTGGGCGGCAACGTTATCGTCAACGTCAAAGAGGCGAGGGTTGCCATCAGTGAAGAGATGGCACAGAAAATCATGGTTTGATTTATATTCACATATAAGGAGGATTTGCGATGAACACTTTGAGAGATACGGCTATCGGCTCAACCGTCAGAGTTGTAAAGCTTCACGGCGAGGGCGCGGTAAAAAGACGTATTATGGACATGGGTATTACCAAGGGTGTTGAGATTACCGTGCGTAAGGTTGCCCCGCTGGGAGACCCCGTTGAAATCACCGTTCGCGGCTATGAGCTTTCGCTCCGTAAGGCCGACGCGGAAATGATTGAGGTTGAATAATTATTTTTTACTTTTTGGTTAGCGATTGCTAACCAAACTGAGAAGGAAAGGAATTATTGTTATGTCAATAAGAATTGCCCTTGCGGGCAACCCCAATTCGGGAAAAACAACGCTTTTCAACGCGCTGACTGGCTCCAATCAGTTCGTAGGAAACTGGCCGGGCGTTACGGTTGAAAAGAAGGAAGGTAAATTAAAAAAGCACGACGGAGTTACAATTACCGACCTGCCCGGTATTTATTCGCTTTCACCTTATACTCTTGAAGAGGTCGTTGCGAGAAACTATCTTATCGAGGAGCGCCCCGACGCTATTCTGAATATCGTTGACGGTACGAACCTTGAGAGAAACCTTTATCTTACAACTCAGCTGACCGAGCTCGGTATTCCCGTTGTAATCGCTATAAACATGATGGACGTCGTCAAAAAGAACGGCGACACGATAAACATCAAGGAGCTGTCACGTCAGCTCGGCTGTGAAATCGTTGAGATTTCGGCTCTCAGGGGCACGGGTATTTCCGAGGCTGCCGAGGCGGCTATCAAGGCTGCCGAGTCGGGCAAAACCGTTCCGATGCACACCTTCTCGGGCCCCGTTGAGCATGCGCTGGCGCACATCGAAGAGGCTGCGGTGCATTCGCTGCCGGAGGAGCAGCAGCGCTGGTACGCAATCAAGATTTTTGAGCGTGACGACAAGGTGCTTGAAAAGCTTAACATCGAAAAGAGCAAGCTTGACCACATTGAGGAGGACATCGCGGCTGCCGAAAAGGAGCTTGACGACGACGCCGAATCAATTATCACAAACGAGAGATATATTTACATAGGTCAGATACTTAAATCCTGCTATAAGAAAAAGGGAGCAGGTCAGCTTTCGACCTCTGATAAAATTGATAAAATCGTTACGAACCGCTGGCTCGGACTTCCGATTTTCGCCGTTATTATGTTTCTCGTTTACTATATCGCAATGGTAGGCGTGGGCGCTGCCTCGACAGACTGGGCGAACGACGGACTGTTCGGCGACGGCTGGCATCTGTTCGGCATCGGCTCAAAGGCTTACAATGAGCTTGCCGACGGCTATACGGATTCAATGAACGCCGTCAACGCTTA
>JAEEGI010019259.1_pt1 | contig 13774 bp, 12 predicted proteins | sample 8958751 | NCBI WGS metagenome assembly JAEEGI01 (sample SAMN16246545, study PRJNA631951) | gut metagenome | biome: gut microbiome; feature: rumen; material: KS-attached | host: Bos | place: Iran: Karaj | collected 2018-10
AACCACTGCTCGTTGCGATAGTAGTGCTCGTCGTAGAGGTCCACCTTCAGCTCCTTCATGCGCGGCTGCAGCAGGTCGAAGTCCCAGCCCTCGCTGTTCGGACCGGTGGTGCCGATGAGCTTCAGCTGGGGGTACTTGGCGCGCAGGGCGTCGTTGAACTTCTTCAGACGCTCAGTGAACACAGGACCGTAGCCGCCGTGCTGCTCGTCGTAGTCCCACTGCTCATTGCCCACGCCGAGATATTTCAGGTTGAAGGGCTCGGGATGCCCCATGTCGGCACGCACCTTGCCCCACTTCGAGTCGACGGGACCGTTGGCAAACTCCACCAGGTCCAGGGCATCCTGTATGTACTCGTCGAGCTGGTCCACGGGCACGTGCACGCCGGGCTTCGTGGGGTCGGGGTTCTGGAACTGGCAGCTCAGTCCGCAGCTGATCACGGGCAGTGCCTCGCAGCCGAAGTCCTCGCAGAGCTGGAAGAACTCAAAGAAGCCCAGGCCATAGCTTTGGAAATAGTCGGGGAAGAAGCGGTGACCGAAAGTGTAGTGCCAGCGGTTCTCGTTCAGCGGACGGTTCTCCACGGGTCCCACGGTGTTCTTCCAGTTGTAGCGCGTGGCCAGGTCGGTGCCCTCCACGATGCAACCGCCGGGGAAGCGGAACACGCCGGGGTGCATGTCGGCCAGCGCCTGGGCCAGGTCGCGGCGCATGCCGTTCTCACGACCTTTCCATGTGTCGGTGGGGAACAGGCTGATGTGCTCCACGTCGGTGGTGGCCTTCCGTCCGGCCAGGAAGATGCGCAGGGCACCCTTCGGCTCGGTGCGTGGGCTCTTCAGCTCGGCTGTGTATTTCTTCCACTCCTTGCCGCTCACCTCCACCTTTGCGGTGGCGAAGCGCTGGTCCTCGCCCATGGTGTCGTTGTCCACGAAGCTCACCTCCAATGTCGAGCTGCCGCCCTCGGGACAGCGTGCCCACACGCTGAAGCGATAGGTGGCATCCCTGAAGGTGGCGATGCCGAAGAAGCCCTCGTTCTCCAGACCGGTGAACTTGTCGTTATGCCCGCTGTAGCGCAGACGCACATAGTGGGGATTACGGTCGAAGGGACCGTCGTCGCGCACCTCGAAGCGACCGAAGGCGCGCCAGCCCATCAGACGCTCGGGAAACTCAAACGAGCGGTTCTTCACCATCTCGGCATACAGGCCACCGTCGGCGGCGTAGTTGATGTCTTCGAAGAAGATGCCATACATCGTGGGCTGCACGGCGGCGCCCAACTTCTTGGTGTTCACGTCCATCACGTGCTGGGCCTGGGCCGTCAGGGCGCCAGCCAGCAGAAGGGTGCAAGAGAATAGTTTTAGTTTCATCATTTGTTAGTGTTTTATTACGTTATGGTTCATCACATGCAAAATTAGTTAAAAAAAACCACACCCGCAAGTCTTTTGGAAAAAAACATTACTTTAGTGCCCCTTTTACCCTAATTCTTGGCTCACCATCCCCTCCTTCCCGCCAATAGTACCCATCCCGCCTATCCCCTCTATGTCATCTATAGCATCTATGGCATCTATGGCATCTATAGCATCTATAGCATCTATAGCATCTATAGCATCTATAGCATCTATAGCATCTATCCCTTCTATAGCATCTATCCCGCAGAGCCGCCCTTTGGATGAATCCATCCAAAGGGCGGCTCCCTTTCCGCGCGGAGAAAATAAATCGGCGTTCCCCTAAGAACTCCTCATCTCCTTCACTTCACCTGCACCACCAGATACTTGCTCGTGCTCCAGAACAGGCGTTGGTCGTTGATCTGCAGCGTATACAGCCCATTCGCGCCCTTCGCCAGCGTATACGAGGCGGCGGGGTGCGAGGTCAGCAGCTCCGCTTTCTTCGAGTTCAGGTTCAGCTGGTTCATCTCGCGGATGTCAATCTCGGTGAAGTACGAGGCGTCGAAGCCATCCTGCAGCACCTTACCGCTGCGCAGGATGTTATGGTCCTTCAGCTCACGTTTCGTGCCCACAGCATACCACGCGGCGTTGATCTGTCGGTCTTGCTGGTTGATGGTCTGGCTCTGCTGCTGGCTCTGCTGCTCCAGGTTGTTCAGGTTCTCGTTCAGGGTCGCCGTCTGCTGTTCCAGCTCGTCTATGCGGATGTTCTTCGCCTCCAGCTCCTGTCGCAGCTGCTCTATCTCCGCCGTCTTCTGTTCCATCTGCGCCGTCAGGTTCTCGATGGTGTGTTGCAGCTGTTTGCTCTTCTTGGTGCCCTCGCTCATCTGCTTCTTCAGCTTCTCTATCAGCTCAGCGTTCTGCGCCATCGTCTGCTGGATATACTGCATGTTCTCCTTGATGCGCTCACGGGCGCTGGCACCCTCGCCGCGTCGTGCCACGGTGAGGCGTCCCTGGGCCTCGTTGATCTCGCGGAACCCGTCCTCAATCTCGTTCAGCGTCGACAGCAGCTCATCCTGGTCGTTGCGCAGCATCTCGTTCTCACGTTGCAGCTCCTCAATCGCCGATGCCTCACTGCCTTCGCCTTTACTTGCCAGTCCGGCTTTCTTCTCGTCGCAGCCACTGACGACCACGGCCATCAGTGCCATCAATAACAGTTTTTTCATCTTCATTCTATTTTAGGTTAATGAATATCTTCCATTGCGCTTCCCCCTCTCTCTCTGCCTCCGTGCTTTGTGGTCGGGTGGGCGGCATATTTGCCGCCATCACCGCAGCGCGCGCGAAAATCTCTCTTTCACTCCTTCCCCGCCACCACAATCACGAACTCCCCTCTCGGCTCCGTCTCTGTGAAGTGTGCCGTCAGCTCTCCCAGCGTCCCTCTCACGCACTCCTCGTGCACCTTCGATATCTCCCGGCATGCGGCTGCCTGTCTCTCCGCCCCGAAGCACTCGGCCAACTGTTGCAGCGTCTTCAGCACCCTGTAGGGCGACTCATACAGCACGATGGTGCGGGGCTCGTCGCGCAGGGCCTCTATGCGGCTCTTCCGTCCTTTCTTCTGTGGCAGGAACCCCTCGAAGAGGAACCTGTCGCAGGGCAGACCGCTGCTCACCAGTGCCGGCACGAAGGCTGTCGCCCCCGGCAGCGTCTGCACCTCGATGCCCGCCCGCACAGCCTCGCGCACTAAGTAGAACCCTGGGTCGCTGATGCCCGGCGTTCCCGCATCGCTCACCAGCGCCATGTTCTCGCCCGCCAACAGTCGAGCCACCACCTGCTGACTCGTGCCGTGCTCGTTGAACTTATGGTGCGACAGCAGGGGCTTGTGGATGTCGAAATGCTTCAACAGGATGCCCGACGTGCGGGTGTCCTCGGCCAGCACCACGTCCACCTCTTTCAGCGTGCGGATGGCGCGCAGCGTCATGTCTTCCATGTTACCCACAGGCGTGGGAACAATATATAGTATACCCATAGCAGCCGCAAAATTAAGCAAAAGTTGCCACTAACACTCGCTTCACGCCATTTTAATTCCCGCATTTAACTTTTTTTATTCATCCACCGCCCCTTTCTCACCCTCTCGCCCTCATCCGTAGCCCCCATCTTCATCGAAACTATGATGCTCCCCCAGCGTTTTTTCCCTGTCTTCATCTCCCCAAAAAAATCCACGCCCTGGAACAAAAATTTGGCGCCGCCAAATTTTCAAAAGTCAACGCCAAATTTTCAAAAGTCAACGCCAAATTTTTACCCAGAGCGCTCCAATTATTTCCAGCCCCTGCTTCCCCGCCCCCCCGCCCCCTCCCGGTTGCGTGTCGCGCGTATTCGCGCGCTCTCGCCCCCCCCCCGGTTGCGTGTCGCGCGTATTCGCGCGCCCCCCCGCCCCCTCCCGGTTGGGTGGCGCGCGTATTCGCGCGCCCTTTGTTGGCGTGCCCGCTCAGGGCACTCTCTCTCCCTCCTGCCTCCACTCATTATATATTATATACGCGCGCACGCGACAGCGATGCCGCCGCCCTCTAATCCTTTTTCCCACTGTCGCTTTTCTCTCCTTTCGCTGTCCAAAAGCGGAAATTTTCATCGCTCCTCTCCATTTCGGTCATTTTATAATTTCTGTTAAAAATGCGGCTGAATAATAAAATAATGTAAATAAAAGTATTGTTTTATCAAAAAAAATGCTAACTTTGCGGCTGATTTGTAGAACTCAATAGGCATTTTGATAAACGTCATAAACTGAATTAACCTATGAAGCGAATGAAGACCGCGCTCTTGGCCGTCTGTTCAATATTGTTAGCGACCATCTGTCCCTCTGACTGCCATGCTCAGCAAGTGGCCCTGAAGACCAACCTGCTCTATGACGCAACTACCACACCTAACCTCGGATTGGAGATGGGAGTGGGCAAGAAGCACTCCATGCAGGTGTTCTATGGACTCAACCCCTTTAAGTTTAATCACGGCGCCGACCGAAAGTACCTCAAGCACTGGATCGTCAACCCCGAGTATCGTTACTGGTTCTGCCACCGTTTCAACGGCTCTTTCGTCGGCGTTCATGCCTTCGGAGGCGAGTACAGCGCCAGCAACATCAAGATGCCACTCGGATGGTGGAAGGAGCTGCGCGACCATCGCTTCGAGGGATGGTACATCGGAGCCGGCGTCAGCTACGGCTACCAGTGGGTGCTCTCGCAGCACTTCAACTTCGAGGCTGCCATTGGGTTCGGTGCCGCATACATCAACTACGAGAAGTTCAAATGCGCCAACTGCCAATATAAAGAGGGTAGTGGCGACAAGACTTATGTGGGCCCCACCAAGGCAGCCCTCTCATTAGTATATATGTTCTAACAGCTGACCCACATCACGCCCATTAACACCATTCCCCCCATAAGACCCATTCACCCCATCAATACAATGAAATACTTCCTCATCATAGCAACCGCCCTGCTGGCCACTACCACCGCCCGCGCGCAGAACACACTGCGCCTCTCGGACGACAACGATGTGGTGGCTGCGAAAAACCTGCAGGTCACTCCCGCCGAAGGGCGAACCATCCTCACACTCGACATCGTGCTCGACAACCTGCGCGTGCCCAGCAACCGCTACCGCGCATTCACGCCCGTCATCCGCTCGCTCGACGACACCACCCTCGTCACACGCATGAAGACGCTCATCGTCAGCGGACGCACACAGGATATCATCTTCGAGCGCGACGGCATCGACGAGCTCTATCGCGACAACTGCGAGAAGATACGCCGCTACAACGGCACCGAGCAGACATACGCCTATACCGATGCCATCGAGCGACAGCCCTGGCACCAGAACGCACAGGTGCTGCTCGAATGCGACCTCTGCGGATGTGGCGACAAGAAGAAGAACCAGGAGTTCCCGCTCGCCACGCTCAAGCAGCTCGACCCATGGGAGCTCACAGAGCTGGCCAACCAGGAACCTGACACCTACAAGCCCATGCGCGAGCTGCATGGCACGGCTTACATCACCTTCGTCGTTGACCGCTGGGAGATGAAGCCCGACTATATGGACAACTACCGTGAGCTGCGCAAGATTACCGACACGCTCGACATCATGGTCGCCGACCCCAACATCACCGTCAACCGCATCAAGATTCACGGATGGGCCAGCCCAGAGTCGCCATATAACCACAACCACATGCTGGCCACCAACCGTGCCAAGAGCCTCACAGAGTGGCTGCGGCAGAACTACCAGCTGCCCGTCAGCGCCTTCGCTCCAGCAGAGGCCACACCCGAGAACTGGTTAGGTCTGCAAGAGGCATTGCCTAACCTCGATGCCACGCTGCTGCCCCACAAGAGCGAGATTGCCGGCATCGTCAGCGACCTGCTGCAGCAGGATAGCACCGTCATCGCCAAGACAGCCGACGCCACCGAGGCACGCATCAAGAAGCTCTACCCGCAGGAGTATATGTATCTGCTGAAGAACATCTATCCCGGTCTGCGCCGCTCCGACTACGAGATCACCTTCAACATCAAGCAGTTCAACACCATCCAGGAGTGCCTCGACATCTACCGCACCAAGCCTCACCAGCTCTCACGACACGAGCTGTGGCAGGTGGCACAGACGATGAAGCCCTTCAGCGACGAGTACAACCGCGTGATGCAGACCACCCTCAACTACTATCCCGACGATGAGACGGCCAACGTCAACCTCGCTGCCGTCGCTCTCTCGCAGCGCGACATCCTCAAGGCCAAGACCCTCCTGCAGCATGCTGGCAACGGCGGGGCAGCCGAACAGCTCCGTGCCGTCATCGACATCGTAGAGGGCAACTACGACACTGCCAAGCGTCACCTCGACGCAGCAGAGCGCAAGGGCATCAACGTGGCCAAGAACCGCGAGGCCATCCGCCTCCTCACCCAGTAGCCCCGTGCCCCTCCCCACCACCGGTCGGGTGGGCGGCGTATTCGCCGCCAAGCACAAAGAAAAGAACTCTATGTGAAATAGATATATGGACGACAAGCGCATCATCAGATTCGACTATGCCATGAAGCGAATGCTTCGCGACAAGGCGAACTTCTCAATCCTCGAAGGACTCATACAGGTCTTGACAGGGCGAAAGCTGCGCATCGTCGAGATCCTCGAGAGCGAGGGGAACCAGTACGACAAGGACGACAAGTATAATCGTGTCGACATCATGGCTAAAGACCAAAGCGACGACATCATCATCGTCGAGGTTCAGCTCACCCGCCAGCGACACTACTATGAGCGTATACTCTATGGCACAAGTAAGGCCATAGTAGACCACATCAGTCTTGGAGAAGGCTACGAGAAGGTGAAGAAGGTCTACAGCATCAACATCCTTTATATGAACTTCGGAGAGGGCAACGACTACCTCTATCACGGCACAACAAAGTTCATCGGGGTGCACACACACGACCAACTCAACCTGAGTGACAAGGAGAATGGGGCAATCGTGACAAAGACGGCCGCTGACATCTTCCCAGAGTACTACATCATACGTGTCAACGAATTCAACGACATGGCTACCACACCCCTCGAAGAGTGGATGGACTACCTGAAGAATGCGCGCATTCGCCCCGACACCACCACACCAGGCCTTCAGGAGGCTCGCGAAAAGCTCAACATCCTGCGCATGAACCATCAGGAACGGCTCGCATACGAGCGGGTGCTCATTGGACAGATGAACGAGAACGAGTCGTTTGAAACCGCTCGACACGACGGGTTCGAAGAAGGACTGGAAGAAGGAAGACGAAAGGCAATAAAAGAAATGACACAGCGGCTGATTGATGCGGGCATCGATCCGAAGGTAATAGCTAAAGCTACGGGAACCACGCCCATCCCAACAGCATAACGAATTCATTAACCCCCCAAAACAATTACACGTACTGGCAAACAAAAGTAAAACAAAGAAACAACAAATCAATTTTTTTTTAATTCATCTTTATTATTAACTCTTTAAAAACAAAAGTTTATGAAAAAACTAAGTTTATTTGCACTTGCAGCTGCCGGGCTCTTCCTCGGCGCCTGCTCGAGTGACAAGGATGAGATTGCTGAAGTGCAGCCCATCAATGTCGAAGAGGACGGCGGAAAGCAGTTCATCGCCCTCAACATCAATCTGCCCGTTGACAACGGTTTCGCTACCCGTAGTGATGTGACCGATGACAACAACTATGGCGACACTCCTGCTACTTTCGAGCTGAACGACGGTATGGAGTCGGAGTACAAGGTCAACGACGCTACCCTGATTGTGTTCCGTCCCGCTGCAAGTGGAAAAGAGGCTGATGCTACTTTCGTGGCTGCCTATCAGATCAATCCTGAGCCTTGGACAATGTCCAGCGACAAGCAGGTGACGGACTACAGCACGAAGATTGTGCAGAAAGTCGGTACGACCGTTGCAGAAGGTGACCTCGCTCTGGTTATCCTGAACAAGAACAACCTGATTGCTTTTGATGCCACAGGCGCTCTGCAGGTGGGCGCTGCAGCATTCACCGGCACTTTCGGCGATTTCCAAAAGACTATTGCAACTAACGCTACGGGTGCCCAGACTGCAGCCTTGGAGATGACCCAAAATGGCTTCTATATGGCCAATTCGCCTCTTACTGACAAAGCTGGTTCCAGCACTACCGAACCTACTGGTGCCAAGACGCAGACACTGGTTGAAATCAAGAATGTCTACGAGACTGAGCAGGAAGCACGCGATGGCGAATGCGCAGAAATCTATGTGGAGCGTGGTATGGCAAAGGTGACCGTCAACGGAACACCGGCAAAGGCAACGCTTGACACTCAGTACAACGGTGGTGCTACTCCTGTTGACCTGAACATTACCATCGATGGCTGGGTGCTCGACCAGACGAACCAAAAGTCATACTATGTTCGTTCAACTGAGGGGCACGATGACTTCATTCCTATCATCAACGGAAAGGCTAACAAGTACCGTTATATCGGCATTTCCCCAATCGTAGAGGGTAATCCTACTACCTATAAGTATCGCACTTATTGGGCAAAGGATCCTAACTACACGAAGGATTTGGCTTCGCCTGCAACGTTTGGCGACCTCATCGCTGACGAGCTGACCAAGACGACTGTAAACGATGCTGCTCTTTCTACCGAGTTCGGCGACACGCACCCGCAGTATTGCTACGAGAATACCTTTGATGTGGCTCACCAGTCGGTGAACAACACCACGCTGGTCCGCCTGAAGGTGACTGCAAAGGTTGGAAGTACTGCTGATGACCTCTACATCATCAATGGCAACAAGAGCATGATCTACAAGGAGGCTGACGTTAAGACGCTCATCCAGAACAAGGCCCTCGAATTTGTCAAGACCAAGAACCTGACTTTGAAAACCGGCGAGACTCTCACTTCAGCTGACTTCACGGTCACTCTGAGCGATCGTGATGTTGCTGGCTACAAGAACATTTCTGCAATTACGTTCACGGCTGCTGGCAAGGCTAAGGTGATTGATGCCGATGCTGCTAAGATTCCTGCTGATGCTGACATTCTTGCTGACGTTGTCAAGCTCTACAAGAACAATACAATCACTGGTGGCGTATCTGCTAATGATGGTTCTATCCTCTGCTATGAGGGCGGTGTTTCTTACTACACGATTCGTGTGAAGCACTTCGGCGACCAGCTCACTCCGTGGAAGACATGGGAGGGAACAACTGGCTATACGAATGTTGTAGCTCCCACGCTGGCAAATGGCTCCTATCCTGGTTCAATCGGCAATCTTACCGTAGGTACTGCTGAAGCTACTGCTGCAACCGCTGCCAACAACTACCTTGGCCGCTACGGTATGCTCCGCAACAACTGGTATGACATCAAGGTCAACAAGATCAAGTATCTGGGTGAGGCTGTTCCCACCGACTACTCCAAGGATCCCACTCCCGATGATGAGATCGACGGCTACATCGCTGTGCAGATCAACATCCTCAGCTGGGCAAAGCGTACTCAGTCTTGGGATCTCTAAATCCTGACCATCCTCTCTTAGCCTTCTCTCCCGAGAACGGCTAAGCCCAATCTCCGCCGGGGTGCGCCCCGCGAGTCCAACGCCCCGGCGGAGATTACCAAAAATAATATGATGATTGACCGACGATGACCGCAGCGAGAAACCGAAAGAAGCATTCTGTTAAAGAAAAGTGTAATATGAAACTATTTTGATCATGGCAACTGTTTATTTCCTCGCATTTGTGTCCTTTGTGGCTCTCATCGGCATCGTCTGGACACTCCTCGCCGACCGGCACAATAAAGAGGGGGCTACGCCATAACCCTCAGCAACTCCCGCCGACGACCCACCGTCGGCAAAAGAAAAAACGATGCACCCCTCGCGCCCAGCGCCGCTGCATCACCCCCTCGCCCCTCAGCGAGGAAAACAACAAACGGAAGGGAACGACGGTTCCACCAACCGTAGCTCTTTGACACTCCACCTCGGACCCGCCACTCCTCAGGGAGATGCTTGCTTGGGACCCACCAAAAGTGAAAACAACCATGTGCAGAACCGCTCTGCACAAACAAGATATATAAAAAGACAACAATGGACGACAGGCGCATCATCAGTTTCGACTGGGCCGTGAAGCGAATGCTCCGCGACAAGGCGAACTTCGGCATCCTTGAAGGACTGTTCCAAGTCCTCACAGGCCGTCAGATGCGCATCGTCGAAATCCTCGAAAGCGAGGCAAACCAGCTGAGCGACACCGATAAGTTCAATCGTGTTGACATCAAGGCCAAAGACGAGAACGATGACATCATCATCGTCGAGGTGCAGGTGAACAGGGAGATACACTACCTCGAGCGCATACTCTACGGAGCCAGCAAGGCCATCACAGAGCATATCGCACTGGGGCAAGGCTACGAGCAGGTGAAGAAGGTATACAGCATCAGCGTCCTCTACTTCAACATCGGTGAAGGTAGTGACTACCTCTACCACGGAACAACGAACTTCGTCGGAGTACATTCCAACGACACGCTGAAGATGAACGACAAGGAGAGAAAGGCACTGAAGGTGGAAACACCTGCCGACTTCTTCCCGGAGTATTATCTCTTACGCGTCAACCAGTTCAACGACGTAGCCACGACACCACTCGAAGAGTGGCTCGACTACCTGAAGAACCAGCGCATAAGCCCCGACACCACTACCGCAGGACTGCAACAGGCAAGGATACGACTGGCAGAGATGAGCATGAGCGACACTGAGAAAGCGGCATACTACCGTCACCTCGAAAATCTCATGATAGAGAATGAAGACATCTCCACCGCACGGGCCGAGGGCAGGGAAGAAAGCGCCAGGACCATCGCCCACCGTCTGCTCCTTGCCGGCATAGACAGGGCTGTCATCACACAGGCCACAGGCATCACCGAAGAGGAACTCAGCCTCATGGCCCAATGACATCACACAGAAAAAAGACTTAGATACAAAATATCAACAATGGACGACAGGCGCATCATCAGTTTCGACTGGGCCGTTAAGCGAATGCTCCGCGACAAGGCGAACTTCGCAGTGCTTGAGGGACTTTTTAAAGTCCTGATAGGCCATGAGATGCGCATCGTAGAGATACTTGAAAGTGAAGGAAACCAGGAAGATGCCACTGATAAGTTTAATCGTGTTGACGTCAAGGCTAAAGACGAGAACGGCGAGATTATCATCGTGGAGGTGCAGGTGACACGGCAAATACACTACTTGGAGCGCATCCTCTACGGAGTGAGCAAAGCCATCACGGAGCACATCCGCCTCGGAGAGGCCTACAATCAGGTGAAGAAGGTGTACAGTATCAACATTCTCTACTTCAACCTCGGTGAAGGCACTGACTATCTCTACCATGGCACCACGCAGTTCGTGGGGGTGCACACCAAGAAATGCCTGACGATGACCAAGAAGGAGCGCGATGCTCTCGGTGTCTCGTCGCCCACAGACGTGTTCCCGGAGTACTACCTCATTCGCGTCAACGAGTTCAACCAGGTGGCCACCACACCGCTCGAAGAGTGGCTCGACTACCTGAAGAACCAGCACATCAGCGCCGATACCACCGCACCGGGACTGCAGGAGGCACGGCAGAAGCTGGAGGTGATGAACATGACCCGTGCCGAGAGACTGGCCTACGAGCGACATCTGGAAAACCTGATGATGGAGAAGGATGTCATAGAGACTGCACAGGCCGATGGCTATGAACAAGGTCGCGAAGAGACCGCTATGAAAATAGCTCAGCGCATGCTGGCTGTCGGCATTCAGCCAGACATCGTGGCACAGACAACGGGCATCACAGCAGAGCAGCTTGAAGCTTGCGAAAGGCCCACTCGATAACACATAGACGAAGAGAACAATAAAATAAAGAACGACATAATGAAAAGACTGAACCTGAAAACCTGGCTCCTGGCAGCTTCTGCTGCGGTCGCCTTCACAGGCTGCGACCTGATGAAGGAAGACCTCGAAGACTGTCCCACAGGCCTGTATGTCAACTTTGTCTACGACTACAACATACAGCGTTCCGACATGTTCAAGGACCACGTCGGAGCTGTGATGCTCTATGTCTACGACGACCAAAACCGCATGGTGGCAAAGAAGACCGTCGGCGACGGATTCTTCAAGACCTACGGCCGTTATGTACACTTCACTGAGGATGAGCTGCAGCCCGGCACCTACAGCCTCCTCGCCGTGGCCATGCAGAAGAACTTCAGCGACGCCCTCGCAGCACCCGGTGCCAAATACCGCGTGGCTGGCGACGCCGTCGGCGACCAGCGCTCGCAGCTCTCCATCACCCTCGACCACAGCCCCGCACCGGCCCCTGTCCCGTCTGTTGTGGCATCGCCACAACCCACCAACGGCACCCGTGCCACCACACTCGTGCCCACCGTGGCACCCTTAGACACCCTGTGGCACACCCTCAGCACCATCGTCACACCCGCCAGCCAGCATCCCCTGCAGCTGACACCCGCCATGCTCACCCCCGCTGCCACCGAGTATACCTGGCAGCGCGACGGCAGCATCAAGAGCAACGGCGTGAGCACCGTCACCGTGGTCAAGGGAGAACCCACTTACGCCACCATGAGCCTTATACGCGACACCAAGCACCTGAACATCTCGCTGCGAGAGCTCGACACCCCGGAGAATGTGTTTGACACCGACTACGATGTCTTCATCATCGACGACAATTCATACCTCGACTGTGATAATAATCTCGTTCAGCGGGGCGACAGCGTCATCTACAGACCCTATGCACAGTGGACTACTATCTTTGATGGCAAAGGTTTGGTAGCCAATGAGCATTCGGCGCACTATGACTTGATGTTCAATCGCATGATGTACAACGCTACTAATGCCGATGATAATGCCATTCTATGCATACGCAAGAAGAGCACAGGACAGGAAGTTGCTGTCATCAACCTGCCTTACATCCTCAGTCAAGGACGAACGGCATACGAGATTAATGCTTACCAGCCACAAGAGTATCTCGACCGCGCATATGATTATCGCTTGGATTTCTTCATCAAGAATGGTCGTTGGCTCTATATCGACATACATATTGATATCCTGTCATGGGCTAAACGGATACAATATGTGGATCTTTAAATAATGAATGTACCGCTACGATTTTTTACCATAATTTTTTAGATAAACATAAGATGATGAATAACTGGGTTTGGAAAGCGATGTCGGTGTTACTGGTATTGCCACAGCTTGTGGCATGCCAATGGATAACCGAGGATCACGCCTGGGATGATGGCATCATCAATTCTGATGATAATTTAAATAGGCGCTTTGTCAACTTCAGCATCAGCGTCAATACCGGCAATAATCCAACACGTGCCGGGGAGACTCCATTGGGTGGAGAGAATGGCGATGGACGCGAGGCAGGCTTCCATCGTGAGAATACGGTCACAGGCGCAACCTTTTTCTTCTATCAGGATGATAATGGCATTAATTGCCAGGGCGGAACGCAAATAGTGCATGAGGTCTATTATGTTTTTACACCAGAAACCATTAAACGCGATGATGCAGGAACTGAAGAGGCTGACTTGAACAACGATACACGTCCAGGTATCACTCCTGATGAGTATGTATTCACCACAGGCGACCAGCTGCTCGATGAGGCTATCAAACCTGCATCAGCCTATCATGTCATTGCTGTACTCAATGCCAACCTAACAGGGAAAAACCTCAATACGGTGGAAAAAGTGCGCAACTACACCTTCACGCAAATTTATAATTCTAACAATAGCAATAATCCTGAGCAGTTCTCAGATTTCATCATGACCTCTGAGCAGGACTATACCATGCAACTCAGCGACGGCAATGCATGGGAAATCACTTCTACTCCTACGGCAGATTATTATCGCGCCAAGAATTTCATTCGCGTGGAGCGCCTCACGGCCCGCATCCATGT
>JAEEGI010019262.1_pt1 | contig 13773 bp, 11 predicted proteins | sample 8958751 | NCBI WGS metagenome assembly JAEEGI01 (sample SAMN16246545, study PRJNA631951) | gut metagenome | biome: gut microbiome; feature: rumen; material: KS-attached | host: Bos | place: Iran: Karaj | collected 2018-10
ATTAGACCTTCATTGATTAACTAGTTAGAGGGTATTCAGGCATTAATTACAAAATGCGGGGTGAAGGCATCGTGACGGCAGAAAGACAAGTGTCACCAAGCATAAGCCATTGTCCGTCAGGCGATAGCAAGGTCTAGTGACGAATGAGAGCAGCAGAGCTGCCGGTTTCAAGTTAATGTTAATTCGTCGAACTCACGTTAAATACATGTCACACCTATGTTTTATTCTAATTAACGTATATTCGTCGAACTCACGTTAAACTAATAATGAACTCCACATTACTACAACGCTATTTGGATCGTTACTTAAATCCCCAGGCGTTGGCTACAGCGTTGCTCTCCACCTTCTCCTCGATGTCGTCGGGCAGGTTGCAGAAGAAGTCTATGCCGGTCTTCTGCTCCAGCTCGTCAATGGAGATAACATATTTCTTAAGAGCCTGTCCCTCGTCGGTACCAGACTTATGCTCTATCCAGAAGGCCATGGCCTTGTAGCCTTGTGCGTTCTTGCAGAGCAGAGCCATGAAGAAATACTTCGGAACAGGAATGCGGTTTTTACCGCTACCGATGTAGGCTGCAATGTTTTCCTCACTGTCGATGGTCCCGCCTTTGCATACGTAAAGCGTGTCGCGGAAATCGTTGCGGTTCCATGTGCGCACCATCCCTTCCATGCTTTCCCAAGTACCGGCGTTGAAACCGTTTACCTGTGGCTGCATGTTCGTCATGTAAAAAGTCTGTCGGTTGGCATCGTAGGAACCCAGACGGTCGGCTGACGGACAGATATGGCCATGGTCGTAGCCTGAGCCCCGGTAGGGGTCTACGGTGAACAGATAGTTAGAAGAAGTGAGGAACTCGTCGTTGGGGTATTGACTATCGGAGGTGAGAGAAGTGTTTGTCTTGGGGTTATAGCGGGTGGTATTTCCGTCCTTGATGCTCTCATACATCTGGTAGCAGCTCCAGCGTTGCGACATTTTCTGCGTATCCCATTCCGTACAGTAGTTCACACCGCTTATGTTGGTCTTGCTATTCAGAACGGCATTGTGTATGATGACGATGCTATTGCCGCCCTTCACTTTAGGAAACTCCAGACGGGCGAGTTCGGGTTGTACTGACGCGTTGTTCTTATTGTTGTTGACAACGGTATTGCCGCCCGAAGGCTGTGGGTCGTCATCGTCGCTGGAACAAGCAGCAAGGACAAAAGAAAGGGTAATCAGGGGGATAAGGATTCTAAGGTGTTTCATAGGCTAATGGTGTTGGTGGTTGAATTAAAAAGTGCGTCCCGGCGCATATGCAACTACGCGAGGACGCACTTTCCGAGTTTTATTACTTTGTGGAAAATATATATCTTACTTCTTCTGAGACTTGCCGTAGCGGCTCATGAACTTATCAACACGACCTGCGGTGTCGACGAGCTTGCTCTTACCGGTATAGAAGGGGTGCGAGCTGCTGGAGATTTCTACTTTTACCACTGGGTAAGTTTCGCCTTCAAATTCTACTGTCTCTGATGTCTTGCATGTAGACTTTGAGAGGAACATATCGCCGTTGGACATGTCTCTGAACACGACGGGGCGATAGTTTTCGGGATGTAAACCTTTTTTCATTTTTGTTTTAAATATTGAATGTTTAATTACGTTCTTACACGTTTGGGGTGCAAAATTACAAAGAATTCCGCACCCCACCAAACATTTTGGTGTTTTTTTTATAGTTTGGGATGAGAAGAGGTGGGAGAACGGCCTCTGCTAACGGTATTTGTAGTCAGAAAAGCCCGTCTCTCACCTCTTGTCACTCATTACTATTTAATCACCTTCGTGCTGCCCGTGGTGAGGGTCACATCGTCGATGAGCACGTCCTTACCGGGACTCTTTGAGTTCATGATGACAATGCAGTAGGTGCCGTCATCGGTCAGTGTGAAGGTAAAGGTAACCTCTGTCCATCCGTTATTGCTGACATTTGTATAGAGGCTCTTGCCATCGCTGCCTTTCTGATAGACATAGCTGCCCACGCTGCCGTCGGTCACAGGCACATAGCCAGGACATACAGCTGCTTCTGTGTCAGCTGCCTTAGCATAGAACTTCAAGGTGTATTCGCCGGCCTTCAGCTTCATCTCCTTGTAGCCCAGGCGCTTGTTGGAATTTGCGCCACCCACTTTCACCGAGTAGCTGCCGCCATGGGCAACGGTACTCTGCTCGAGTGTCGCGTTACCAGCCGACGAAGCAGTCTTCCAGTTGGTGGGAGCACCATCGGCCCATTTCTCAAAGTCGCCATTGTCGCCAGTCTCAGTATCGCTGCCGCCACCGCCGCCTGAGCCGCCGCCATTGAGGGATACCAGGTAGTTGCCCTGGTTAATCTCAGGAGTGGTAACGCCATTGGAGACGTATTTCAGCAACTGACCGTAGACAACCACCTCGTCGCCCACGTTAATCTCACCAGCCTTCGTGAAGTCGGTGTTGTTGAGGTTCTTACCGCGGAACACTTTGACGGTGTTATTCTCGGTGCCATCGTCGGAGATGAGGTAGTCGATGTTCTTGTACTTGGCGATGTTCTCGTCAGTGGTTTGAATCTTCGCAATCTTACCTTTCACGTAGGCGTACTCATCAGTCTTGCCATTGTCAGCCAGGGCGTTGATGTACTCAAGGGCCTTGGCAACGGTAATAGGATTGTCCTTTGTGCCCATCGTTCCGGTCTGGCCTCCGCCACCGCCTCCGCCAGCCTTCACAGAGATGAGGTAGTTGCCTTGTGCGAGTTCAGGAGTGGTAGTACCGTTGTTGACGTATTTGAGGAACTGACCGTATACAACCACCTCGTCGCCTACGTTAATCTCGCCGGCCTTGGTGAAGTCGGTGTTGTTGAGGTTCTTGCCGCGGAACACTTTGACGGTGTTCTTGTCGGTACCATCGTCGGAGATGATATAGTCGATGTTCTTGTACTTGGCGATGTTCTCGTCGCTGGTCTCAATCTTTACGATCTTTCCCTTCACGTAGGCGTATTCCTGGCTCTGCCCGTTGTCGGCCAGTGCATTAATATACTCCAGAGCCTTAGCTACGGTGATGGGATTGTCTGCTGAGCCATAGGTGGTTGCAGGCTCGTCGCCGCCACCGCCAGTCTCACCATTAAGCGAGTAGACGTATGCATTGTTGGCATCGGTCTCCAGTGTGCTGTTGTAGTTCGTCACAATACCGCAGATGATCACTTCGTCGCCCACATTGAGCAGGGTACCGCTTGTGTAAGTCTTGTTGCCGAGGTATTTCACGCGATAGCAGTAGAACTGGTCTTTTGCTGTGCCGTCGTCAGAGATGTAGAAGGTGGCATTGCCGAACTTCTGGCCTTTGTCGTTCACATAGTCGAAGTTCTCCTTGATAGAAACGACTTTTCCTTTGAAGTAAAGGTTCTCGGTGCTCTTCTCGCCAGAGGCAAGGTTCTTGGTGTAGCTGTTGATGGCCGCAATGTTGAACGGGTCTGCCTCCGTTCCTGTTCCCGTAGGCTCTACGCTCTCACCGGGTTCGCCGCCTTTGTTTTCTGTCGGCAGGTCGTAAGGAGCCGGAACATCCTCACAGGCGGTGAATGTCATGGCTGTCATAGCCAGGGCAAATAATGAATAAAATAGCTTTTTCATATTCTTATTTATTTTTTGTTTATTCAATTGATACTATTTTGCTTCCAGTGGTAAACTCTATTGTAGTATTATAGAGCACGAGCTTACCGGCAACGGTCACTTTCTTACCAACCTTGATGTTGTCTTTGTTCTCTTCTGTGATGTCCGCTCCGTCAAGATACTTGCCACGGTAGATTTCCAATTGATTGTCTTCCTTACCATCGTCGGAGATGAAGTAAGTGGTGTTTCCGTATTGTGGAGAAACTTCCTGCACGCTGGAGATAATACCCTTCACATACACCTCTGCACCCGGGTCGTTGTGACCGGTTTCAACCAGTGCCAAAGCGCGCTCCACATTGAACGGCGATTGTGCTGTTCCGTAACCGGAGCCAGGCAGGTCGTCGAGTGTGAACGCTGGTGTAAGTTGTACGTCGTCGATAGTGCGAAGCAGAATCTGCCATGTGTTACGATATCTGGTGAAGATACCCGTCACATCAATCAATTCGGTCGGCATAGCCGTGTTGGCAAAGTCGGAAAAAGTGCTGGTGCGCAACACGAGGTAGCTGGCGCTGTAGCCTACGAACGCGCGGTTGGCGCAGTTGGCGGTCAGTGTGACGCTGCCGTCGTCGGGAGCATATACAGCTGTTCCGTTGGCATCTTTCAACTTCACACCCGAGAGTCTCATCAGTTTTCCTGCATTTGCCTCCAGGTAGTTGGCGTCGCGCAGCTTGTCGATATCAAACTCCTCGAGCAGGGCTTCAGCTTTCTTCAGGTCGGCATGACCAATCAGCTTGTAGTGGGTGCTCCACAGGTAACGGCTCATACGGCCGATGGATTTTGCTCCGGTCTTGGTGTTGGTGTAGACGCCGCCGATCTCGAGCTGCTGTCCGTAGCCACCGAGCATGAGTCCTTTCAGGTCGATAAGTACCTCCTGACCAACAGGCAGATAACCGAACAGTCCACCTTGGCTGACACAGACGAGCAAGGCTCCTGTGGCATCCTGTACGGAAAACTCGTTGTAGATGTTGCCTCCAATGTCGTTGCCGGTGACAATACCCTTTATCTTAACGTCCTCGGTCACCTCGACCATGCTGCTGGACGAAATGACACCGGCATACTTCTGTTTCAGTTGTGCTATCGTCACAACACCGCTTTCTGTCAGTTCGTTGTTTCCGTAAGGCGGCTCCGACAAATTGGGCTCTGCATAGTCTTCACCCATACAGGATGCAAAGAGTGTGCAGATGAGTGCTAGTATGATATATTGAAACTTTTTCATATCTGTATGGATTTAGAATCTGTAAGAAAGGTTCAACATTCCGTTGACTCCGAAGACGTAGTATTTCTTCGGATTCTTCGAGAACTGATAGACTCGCATGTTGTTCAAGGTTCCGTCGTCCTTCACGGTGTAGTCGCTTCGGCTCTGCTCGTAGCCGCCTGTCACGATCTTCTGGTTGTTCAGGATGTTGGTTACCATGAAATTGATAGAGAGGGTGCGGCCCTTCTTCAGACGCAGACTGCGGCCGATAGAGCCATCGAGCATGAGACCGCCCTTGCCTTTCGACTGCTCAGGCACGATGAAGTTTCCATCATTGTCGACATTACCCATGGTGGTCAATGTTCCCTGGTAGCGCATGCTGGGCGAGTAGGAGAGGTAGATGCGGTCGTAATAGTTGGCGTTCAGGTCGATGAACCATCCGCTCTGGTGGTAGCTGAGGCCGATGTTGGCAGCCGTAAGCGGTGTGCTGGCCTCGCGCATGCCTTTGTTCATGACGATGTCGTCAGTATAGGTACGCTTGGTGGAACTCATATAGCGCACGTTGGCATTGTTGGTGTTCTTCGCCTCGCTCCATGTGCCAATGGCATTCAGGTCGAGGAATGAGGTCAGCTTGAAGCTCAAGCCCAATTCCACACCGTAGTATTCTTTCTCTATGCCTGTCATTGAGACGTAAGAGAACGAGTTGATGTCGTCGAAATAGAAGTTCTGCCACTCGGTCACATGGTCCAGACGGCTGTAATAGGCATTGAGACTGGCCCGCAGCCATGAAGTCTGCAACTGATAGCTGAACTCACTGCTGAGTACGCGCTCGTTTTTCAGATCCTTCACGAAGTCGTTGTTCATCTCGGGAGATACGAAAGCAGCCGTAGCCAACGGAGCACGCCACTCATATCCCACACCGACGGAGACTTTCTGTCCTTGGCCGGGAATAAAGGTAAGGCTGGTCTTGCCACCACCCTCGGTGAAGTCTGCTGAAAGTCCCTTTCCATAAGACAGTTCTGGGAACATACCGTTGCGCATGTTACCCTTGCGGTACATGTTGGTGCCTCCGAACTTACCGGCAATCATCCAGTGCAGCTTGCTGGAGCTGATAGAATAGGTGCTCCACATCTGGCCTTTCTGTACGTTGATATCATAGTCATATCCGAATATGTCACCCTCGTAGATAAGCTTTCCCTGGCGGTTGATGCCCATGGTGTTGAGGTCGTATTGAACATAGTCGTTGTCAATAGAGTATGTTCCGAGCGCATACGAGTTGATATTATGGAACGAGTTACCTCCCAACAGGTCGTCCATGGTCTGATAATGGTGGCCTTTGTTGTTGCCATAGTTCACGCCGAAGTTCAGGACGGAGTTTTTGCTGGGCTTGGTTGTCAGTGTCGTGGCAATGTTGAACGTCAGGTTGTCGTTGTGCTTGGCCTGCACATAATAGAGTGCGTCGGCACCTGTTGCGGCAGCCTGCTTGTTGGACCAGTAGAGGCGGTCCCAGTTAATCTGGCGATTAGCTTTTGAGCCTGTCCAGAAGTTATAGGCTCGAGTCCAGTCAGCAAAAGCGGTCTCGTCGTTGCTCTGAATAATCTGGTCTTGATTTACCCAAACCTGATAATAGCTGCTGGGCAAGTTTTTCCAGTAGTCGGGCTGCGGGTTCTCCGCATTGTTGTAGTTCAGTTTGGTGCTCTTATACCAAGAGTACTTGCCGAAGACAGAAGTCACGAGCTTGGTGTCCTTGTTGATGTCCCAATCCCATGTCATGATAGCCGACGGAGCGAAATCGTTCACTACGCGCGAGTTGCGCTTATGGCCGTTCTGATAGCCCCAATAGGGGTTGTAGTAATAGTCATTGGCAAGCCAGTAAGCCTCATCGGTAGAGGCTCCCTGTGTGGAGCGCTCTGTAGGATTGCCCCAAGTGGAGAGCGAGAGCGAGTGTCCGTTTTTCCATTGCTTCTGAACTGCAAAGAAATAAGAAAGAGCATTATAGAACGTTCCTTCCACATAGCCGCGATTAGCCCACCGGTAGGTCAGGTTCGCGGCAATGGCCCATCCCTTGCTGTTGAATCCTGAGGCGTAGGTGTACATGGCGCGTAACGTATAGTTGCGGTTGGCAGCGCTCAATGTCAGGCGTTGTCCGGCAGCCATGCTTCCTGCTCGGAAGTTGTAGTTGTTGGAGCCTCCCATGTTAGTCATGGCAAAGTTGTTGCTTTCGAAAGGCAGGGCAAACTCCACGGTTCTTGTCTGCTGGTTCAGACCACCCACCAAAGAGTAACGGAACTGGCCTGACTCCATGTCGTTCATCGGAGTACCATTGATGTAAACATCATTGTATTTCTGATTGAACGCACGATAGCGGAAGCGGACAGGAGAGAATAGGTAACCAACTTGTCCGGCATAGACATTGCTGGCTGAGTTGATAATTGTCACGTTTTGCGACATGTCATCGTCTTCTCCCAACTGTGCTTCTGTGAATGTGAAAGCCGATTCGCTTAGCGTATTGGCCTTTTGCGTCTCTGTCTCGTTGGTCTGTGCAAATAGCATAGGCGGGAAACAAAGCGCTATCACTGCTAATTTCAGCTTCTTTTGCATAGTGTTATGATTATTTTTTAATGATTTTTCTTAAATCCCGAACGACCCGGTGGTGTTCTGTTGGCTGTCAGTTGTCTCAGTTGCAGGCTCTTCTGCGGCAGGCGTCTCAGTGGAAGCCCCTTCGTCGGCTGTTCCCTCGGGCAGTGCCTCTGCCTGCTGGCGTTCCATCTTCTTGCGCTCAGCGTGTATCTTGAGGGCATTGATGCACTCCACAACTCCATAAAGAATCATGAATGCGCCAATAATGACTAGTGGAGCACTGGCCACCCACTGGGGGCGGAGAATAATGACAGCACCAGCCAGTAAAATGAGCGACGGGCATATCCAGTAACCAAAGGGAAGATGCCCGTAGCGGCGTACTTTGGCAAGCGATGCATACTGGTTGATGGCTCCGAGGATGAGCACGCCTGCCAGAATGTACATCAGGGTATTGATGAACATGTGCGGATTCAGGGCCAGAATCAGACCGAGGATGATACTTCCAAAGCCTACAATAGGAAATGTGGGGGAACCGCCGGCTATTTGGTTCCCTTCCGCGTCGAAGACCTCGACATCGGTCATACGCTTTCGCGCGGTGAAATAGGCCACTACCGACACGATACCCGACAATAGGAAGAGCACACCAATGAGGATTGTAATCCAAGTGACGGTCTCCTCACGGTACTTCAGCAACAGGGCACCTACGATAATAGCGCAAAGAGCCCTAAACAGAGAACTCTGGAAAATCTTCATAGTCGGTCCTCCACGGGAACTAGTCCCTCGATATACTTGCACAGAATACCAATGCCTTTCAGATTCTCTCCGCCCTGAGGGATAATCAGGTCAGCATATTTCTTAGTCGGCTCGATAAACTGCTCGTGCATGGGCTTCAGGATATCCAGATATCGCTGAATAACCATATCTACCGTACGTCCTCTCTCCACCACATCACGCTGGATGTTTCGGATGAGCCGCTCGTCGGAGTCGGTGTCGACAAATATCTTCAGGTCCATCACGTCGCGCAGTTTCTTGTTGATGAGCGTCATGATACCTTCGATAATGATGACAGGCTTAGGCTCTACATGCACTGTCTCGGGCAGTCGGTTACTTAATATATAAGAATAAGTGGGCTGCTCGATAGCCTCGTTGTTTCTTAATTGTTGTATATGCTTCACCAACAGTTTCCAGTCGAAAGCATCGGGATGGTCGAAATTAATATGGCGACGCTCCTCTTCTGTCATGTGTGAAGTATCGTTGTAGTAAGAGTCCAGAGGCACAACTGCTACATAGTGGGGAGGCAGTGCTTGGACAATTTTCTTGACGACGGTGGTTTTGCCAGAACCGGTACCGCCTGCAATTCCAATAATAGTCATGCTAATGTATTTTAATTCTGTTCTTTTACCAGATAAATGATTGTTGGCAGGTGGTCGCTATAGCCGTCGAGCCATACGCCGCCTGCATGGGTGCGCTTCGGACTTCCTTTATATTTTCCTTCCGACTGGAACAAATAGTCGCGTGAGAAAATCTGGCATTTCCAATACTTCAAGGTACTGAAGTCGCGGTTGCCCTCACGGTCTATGGCGCTCGGAGTCATGATAATCTGGTCGAACAGGTTCCATGCGCCGTTGTACATCAGGGTTCCGTTGCCTTTTTTCAGCACGTTGTACCATGGGTTGTACATGTCACCGTCGCGAGTGTCCTTAATCTCAGACTTACACAACAGATAGTCGGTCATACTCTTGTTCATAGGATCGTCGTTCAGGTCGCCCATCACAAAGATCTTACGTGTTGGATCCTCAGCGAGCAGGTTGTCTTTGATGACCTTTACCTGTCTGGCTGCCGACTCACGATAGAACGAACCGCTGAAACGGCTGGGCCAGTGACATACAATAATGACAATCGACTCACCAGCCATCCTTCCTCTGACAGTGAGAAAACCACGGGTCAGATGTGTGCTGTCTTTTTCCAATTCCTGTACATACGGGAACAGCGTGACGCTGTCGACGGTAAATAATGCCGGATTATAGAGCATGGCACAGTCAACACCACGGCGGTCGGGACCTTCGATATGCACATATTTAATACCGCGCGCCTTGAGAGGCTCCTGTGCTGTCAGGTCGTCAAGAACTCTGGCGTTCTCAACCTCTGAAAGGCCTATCACCGCACATCCCACATCGGGGAGCACGTCGGTACCCATTTCTGACAAAACACGGGCCATGTTTCTTAACTTGTGAGTGTATTTCAACTCACTCCATCTATTTGTACCCGTAGGGAGGTATTCATAGTCATTCTTCCCTTCGTCATGGCAAGTGTCGAAGAGATTTTCCTGATTGTAGAACCCAACTCCGTATACCGAGTATTTTTTCTGTGCGGAGGCAGTCAGTCCTAATAGGAGTAATAATGCCGTCAAAAGGAGATATCTTTTCATATGTATTATAGTTTTGGTAGCAAAGATAATAAAAAATTGTGGAAATTGTGTAATTTTGCAAGAAAAAATTTACATGTGTTTGTAGAACAGATTTTTCGAGGGTTCTACGTAGCAGAATGAGGCATAATATAAAATGAATTTTTATGACGAAATTGATTCTGGCGAGGCATGGCGAAACCGTAGATAATGTCAACCAAATGATGCAAGGTCAGACACAGGGAATGCTGACTTCAGAAGGAGTGAGACAGGCTGAGATGCTGCGTAAAAGGTTCGCTGATGAGCATATAGATGCATTTGTGTCCAGCGACTTGAAACGCTCGTTAGACACTTGTGCTATCATTGCCCGTGCTCATGGAAAAGAGGTGGTGCAGACTCCGTTGCTGCGAGAGCGCGACTGGGGCGATTTCACCGGCCGCTATATTCCCGACCTGAAGGGACTCGCCTTTCCCGAGAATGTGGAAAGTCTGGATGCTTTGAAGCACCGTGCCGCTGATTTTCTGACATTCGTCCGCAACCGTTTTCCCAACCAGACAGTTCTGGCTGTGGGGCACGGTATTATCAATAAGGCCATCCAGGCGGTCTACTACCAAAAAACAATGCCCGAAATTCCGCGTATGACGAACGCCGAATGTCGGACACTTGTGTTGGATGAGAAGTAAAAAGTTAGGAGTTAGAAGATCGTTTCCTAACTTCTAACTCCTCATCCATTTCTCATAACCTGATTCAAAACAAATCATTTTCTTATCTACGACCACCGAAGTGACCTCCGCTATGACCACCACCGTGTGAACCTCCGTGAGAGCCACCGCCACTGCGTGAACCTATGCTCGAGCTAGACGAGCGGCTGGGTGAGAAGCTGCGGCTGGGGGTCGACATGCTGTGCGAGCTGCTACGGCTGGGGGCAGAAAAGCTGCTGCGGCTGGGTGATGTGGCGCGAGTGCTGCTCTGGCGAGCGGAGCTTCTGCCGAAACTGCTGTGGCTGGGAGCCGAGAAATTGTTGTGGTTGGAACCCATCGAACTGCTACGGCTGGAACCCATCGAACTGCTGCGACCACCTCCAAACGAACTGCCACTGCGGTTGATACTGCTGTTTCCACGGTCTATGCTGTGACTGCCAACACTGCCACGCTCCATGCTATGACTACCTACACCACCACGATGCTCAATGCTATGGCTGCCACTGCGCTCCATGCTGCCGCCTCGCTCCATGTTGCGGTTGAAGTTGCCGTTACCACGGTCCATGCTATGTCTGCCTACACCTCCACGGTTCTCAATGCTGCGGCTGTTGCCGAATCCTCCACGGTTCATGCTACCGCGGTTCTCAATGCTACGGCCGTTACCACGTGAACCAATGCCTCTGTCGTTGTGTACTATTCCACGGGCACCATTTCTGTAGTCACCACGGTCGAAACCGTTGCGCATTCCGAAACCACGTCCGCCAGATACATTGCGGTGTGCCATACCCCAGCTGCGTCCGTTATACCAGCTGCGTCCGCCATTCATGTGCCAGCTGTGGCCGCCACGATAGGTAACGTAGAAGTGGGGACGTCCGAAGTAGAAATAGGTGCGATGCGGATAGCGTGCATAGATACCGAAGTGCCAGTAGCCACGATCCCAGTAGAGAGGACGGTAGAAGTAGCTGGCGGCGCAGTATGCACGATACTGCCAGTCGAGCAAAATATAGCTCAAATCCATATTACGGCGCTCCCAGTACAATCCATACAGGTCGTCGTAGTTGTTGATACTCATCAGATAGTCGAGGTTGATTTCGTATGCAGCCTCATACTGATCTTCTGTTAGGTTCAGCTCATACGCCATCTTATCCGTGAGGAAAAGAGCTTGTTCACGTGCCTGTTCGTAACTCATGGCGTTGGCCGATACTGTCATGGTCAACAGTGCTGTCAAGGCAAGGATAAACTTCTTCATAATCGTTATGTTTTTTAAGTTATACATTCTTGTTTACGATGCAAAGAAACAACAAAAAAATGACCCTCCAAAAGGATTTTCCCTAAAGTGGGAGGGGAAAATCCCTATTGTTTTAGTTTTGTTGATTTTATCTCATGAAACCGCTACACAATAATTCTCGCGCGCGAACGTTAGATAATAAAAACGAGGAACCGGATGATTAGATTCCTGGATCTGCAAAAAGTAAATGCCATGCATGGTGAGGAGCTGCGCGAGGCCGTGTGCCGTGTGGCTTCCTCAGGGTGGTATCTGCTGGGCGAGGAGGTGAAAAGGTTTGAACAGACTTATGCCTCTTACATCGGCAGCCGCCATTGCATTGGTGTTGGCAACGGGCTCGATGCGCTAACGCTCATTTACCGTGCCTATATTGAGATGGGAATGATGCATCCTGGCGATGAGGTTATCGTTCCGGCCAATACCTACATAGCGTCAATCTTAGCCATCACAGAGAACCAACTTGTACCGGTGCTGGTGGAACCACGGGCTGATACGCTTGAGATTGACGACATGCTGATAGAGCAACATCTTACTCCCCGTACGCGTTCTGTGATGATAGTTCATCTGTATGGCCGCTGTGCATACACTGAGAGGGTAGGGGAACTCTGCCGGAAGCACAACTTGCTGCTCGTCGAGGATAATGCGCAAGCTCACGGGTGCCGCTTCAGAGACAGGCTTACGGGAAGTCTGGGTCATGCTGCCGGTCATAGCTTCTATCCCGGAAAGAATCTCGGAGCTATGGGAGATGCCGGAGCTGTGACTACTGATGATGCCGAACTGGCAGAGGTGGTGCGTTCATTGGGAAACTATGGCTCGCATAGAAAATATGTCTTCAACTACTGCGGGCGCAACTCGCGCATGGATGAGATGCAGGCTGCTGTGCTTTCTGTCAAGCTAAAACATCTGGACGCAGATAACGAGCGGCGCTGGGACATTGCACGCAGATACTCCGCTGCCATTAAGAATCCACTCGTTACGTTGCCCGCAGAGATGCCGAAGGAGATGAATGTGTGGCATTTGTTTCCTGTGTTGTGCCCTTATCGTGACCAGTTGCAGCAGCACTTGTCGTCACAAGGTGTCGAGACGCTCATCCATTATCCCATTCCGCCACACCGTCAACAGTGCTATGCTGCATATAGTGGTCTTGAACTGCCTATAACAGAGCGCATCAGTCGTGAGGAACTCAGTCTGCCCATCAGTCCGGCTATGACAGCAGAGGAGGCAGAACAGGTAATCCATGCAATGAATAGTTTTGCGATTTAATAAAGATTCGATGATACATAAAGTGTTTTTTATCTCCGTTTTTCTCTCGGCAACGCTCTCAAGTGTTGCACAGACAACCTTGGGAAACGAGGAAGAAGCGGGAAACATGCGTCCTTTGGAAGGACTCACCTACCTTGTTGAGGCTCAGGCGTCTGTCGCTGAAGGTAAAACGCCGCTCTGGCTCAACGCCAACCGCTACGGACTTAGTTCGCTTGAGAATACAAACGGCTATCTGAGGGCTGGCTTGGTGAGACCATTACAGCAGGATTCATTGCGCCACTGGGGCATCGGCTATGGTCTTGACATCGTCGGCACCTACCACCATACTGCAAATCCTATCATCCATCAGGCATTTGCTGAGTTGCGATGGCTGCATGGAACACTGCTAGTGGGAAGCAAGGAATTGCCTATGCAGTTGAAAAACAACCAACTGAGCAGCGGATCACAGACGTTGGGTATCAATGCCAGACCCGTCCCCCAGGTACGATTGGGGCTGGAGGACTATTGGGCTTTACCTTTTTTTGACGGTTGGGTGCAGATGAAGGGGCATGTGGCCTATGGCAAGTTTACCGATGATAATTGGCAGAAAGATTTCACTCATCAGGAGGGCAAATACTCCGAAGATGCGCTTTTTCACAGCAAGGCTGGCTATCTGCGCATTGGAAAAGATGAGAACTTCTTCCCATTTTCTGTAGAA
>JAEEGI010019265.1_pt1 | contig 13772 bp, 22 predicted proteins | sample 8958751 | NCBI WGS metagenome assembly JAEEGI01 (sample SAMN16246545, study PRJNA631951) | gut metagenome | biome: gut microbiome; feature: rumen; material: KS-attached | host: Bos | place: Iran: Karaj | collected 2018-10
CCAAGCCCATGGCAAATCGGCCTATCAGATCCTCCTCCGCTCGCATCTGCAGTGCGGCACCATCGCCATTCCCGGTTCCAGTAATGCCGCGCACATCGCCGAGGACTACGACATCTTCGACTTCGAACTGACTCCCGACGAGATGCAGCGCATCAACGCCCTGGAGTGTAACCACCGCTTTGCATCATACTAAATCGGACAAACGGCATTTTGATTCGTAAAGTCGCCATCATGGTGGACTCCATAGCCGCAAAGCATATCACCATACATGGCTTTTTCTTTTCACGGAAACACTTTTTTGGCGATAATTGTGTAAATTTGCAGGCGACATGAGATGCTTACAAATTGTCACTAAATCAAAATGTACAACAAGAAAATACCTATTGACCTCAACTGTGGCTTTCGCATAGCCATCGAGGTAATTGGAGGGAAGTGGAAGCCCTATTTTGTCTATGAGTTGCTCAGCGGCCCCAAACGCCCGAGCGAGTTGCGTCGCCGGATGCCTGAGGCCAGTGAGCGTGTGCTAGCTCAGCAGTTGAAAGAACTGATGGAGTATGGTGTCATTGAGAAAAACGTCATCGATCCTGTCTGCAAACATACAGAATACAGTCTTACGGCACTCGGCCAGACGCTCATCCCCATCATTGAGCAACTGCGTGAGTGGGGCAACGGTTTCCGGCCGAGGTTGGAAGAGATTCTGGACGGCAAGTCAGAAGAGGAGTGACGCCCCTTTACCTCGAAACGTTCTTCACCAACCTTTTCCCCAAGTCGTAGGCGTTTTTCAGGTCCAAAGGGAAATGCTCATCACGATGGCGGCGTTTGTCTTCTTCTTTGAACACCGTCATGGCATAGCGTGAGTAGTCGCTGAACTGATAGGTGTCACAGGCATAAAGTGTCTCGCTGTGGCCGAAGTTCTCACGCAGTTGGTCGGCGCATGAGCCAAGCAAGACCGGGTATTTCCAATTTTCCATGGCGTCCTCGGGAATGTTCATCGTGAAAATCATGGCGGTCTGTTTCTCGCGGATGGGTCTGCGGCGGTTGCCCTGTTCGTCGTAGTCGTAGGTGAAGTTGGGGAAGATGAGCCTTTCTAGGAAAGAGCGTGTCGCGCCCGTTGGGTAACTGAAATACACAGGCGAGCCAATGACGATGACATCGGCCTGGCGTGCTTTTTCGAGCAAGGGCCGGAGTCCGTCGCGGATGGCGCACACTCCGTCGGTCTTGGCATTCTTCAACTGGCAGGCAAAACAACTCTTGCAACCCTTGAAATCCAGGTCATAAAGATTCACCATCTCACAGTCGGCACCGGCCTCCTGAGCGCCTTTCAAAGCATTCTCCAACATTTGTGCCGTGTTGTTTCTTTTACGCGGTCCGCCATTGACGAACAACGCCTTGATAGTTTTCTTTTCCATTGTATTTTTATTGTGGGTTAATGTTCTTCGTTTTCTTTAACATTATTACCGTCTTAGATTAAAGATGCACTGATGGCCCGGAGTACGGTAGCAGGTGTTGCACGACACACAAAGCGAGGGAGCGGTGTCGCCTTGTTGCCATCGCTGAATCAGGTTCGGCTCACGGACGAGAGGACGCGAGAGACTGACATACTCAATATCGCCTTCACCGAGGAACTGATTGATTCTCTCCATGGAGCGCAGGCCGCCAACCAGTACGACGGGAACATCGACGAGTGCGGCCAGCGACATGGCGGCTGCACGGAAATAGCCCTCATTTTGTCCCGCCCTGACACCTGTGCGTGACGTGCCGTTGGCGCTCACCTCAATGGCATCAATGCCGGCATCAGCCATGAGTTTGCATGATACTAAGAAATCCTGTACGGTCAATCCACATGGGTATTCGTCGGTGGAGTTGATTTTCATCGTAATCAAGAAATCGGGACTTGTCTTTGAGCGCATATCCTCCAGTATCTCACAGAGAATGCGGGCACGACCACGCTGGTCGCCGCCAAAGCGGTCGTTACGGTGGTTGATGAGCGGACTGATGAACTTGCTCAGGTAGAAGAAGTGGGCGGCATGAATCTGTACACCGTCGTAACCTGCCTCTTCCGCACGACGGGCTGCATCGCCGAACTGTCGCACGTTGTCTTCCACTTGCCTTGTACTCAATTCATCCACAAGTCCATCAACGATGGCAGTCTGCATCATCACCAAGGTATCGTGCCGGTGGATGGCTTCGGTCAGCCACTTATGTCCATTGATAAAACAATCATCGTAGAACTTCGCTTCACCACCTATCCTTGCATCATTCCTTACGATGGAGGTCAGTCCAGTCACGATCATGGCAACGCCTCCCTTGGCCAGTTCTTCATATGTATGGACGATTTCATCTGTTACGTTTCCCTCGTCATCAGCCAGTGCAAGCCATGTTGCCGACCTCCAGACACGGTTCTTCAGCGTATGGCTGCGCAATGTCGTGGTATCAAATATTGTCTTCATACAACTTTCCTCTGTACCTGTTCCTTTCTCCAAACGTTGATGGTATGCAAAATCGTATCGGCCAGTTCCTGTTGCTTCTGCTGGTAGGTATGTCCTGTGCGTTCGATGAAGAGCAGGCGGTTCTCGTCGGCTGTGGGCATGTGCGAGTTGATGTTTCGCAGGAAGCCCGACGGGTCGCCATCGGTGAAACTGTCATAGGTGCCGATAAAAAGGGCACCCGTATGCATTATCTGAGCAACCTGACTGAAGTCACCTTTTGGTGAGGTATGCACATTATTGAGTAGTCCGCTCCATACCCAATCGTAGGCAGTTCCCACGGTACACTCCACCCAACCCATCAGAAAAAATGGCAGCATCTTGTCGGCATCACCATGTTCGTATAATTGGCGGATTGTCTCCCGCTGGGCAGGTGTTACGCCGGCGGTCATATAATCGAGGTTGGCAGGGCTTAACAGCAAGAAATGCTCTACTCGAGGGTCATGGTGGCGAGACAGGTAATAAATCACCTTGTTGGCACCCAGCGAATGACCGGCCAAGATGATGTGCTGATAGCCTTTGTTCTGAGCATAATCCAAATAGGCGGCAATGTCCTCATTGGTCAGGGCGAACCGTTCATTCCACGAGCCGATGATTTCTTCTTTGCCTGTGTGTACATTCTGTGTGCGGATTGCACCGAAAGCGTCGTTCGTCTGGGCATAGATGAAGTCGAAGCCGGCATCCGTCAGCGTATCGCCAATGTTGTAATAAAAGGGGTTGCTGTAAAAATTGCCGTGAATGCCTGTAATGGCAATAAGTACAGTGTCTGCTTTTCCTTCAGTTCTAAACAACACCCCGTCGAGCAGCGTGCCCCGCTTGGTTTCTATCTTCAGTTTCTCCATTTCGGCAGCAAAAGTACAGCATAATTATGAAGCCGCAAAATGACATCATACTGATAATTTTTTCAGTACTTATGGATTGTTATGGCAGATTTCAGTAAAATGTCGTATCTTTGTCACCAGACAAACAAATCGGGGTTTAGCAGGCTAAACATAAAATATATTCAACGAATTAAAAAAAAGAGATATATGAAACAAGTATTACAAGTATTGTTTATCAATATCGCCTTACTCTTTATTCTTATAGAAGCTTGCATCACTTATAATCATAGACAGGCTATTGTAAATACAGAAAAACCAATTGAAAACTTTTCTGTATTAAAAATTAATTGTAGTAGGAAGAGTGGTTCAACCCTCTTACTAGAGTTTAATGAAAAAAAATATCATGTAGGAATAAATATAAGACAATGTAAATCATTTACATTGGATAAAGTAAAAATATACTATGACAAAGAAAATGATAAGCTTTTTGAGCGGGATGCTTTTCCAATAAGATATATAGTTTTTTATTTTATTATGTATTTGTGCTCATTCATTTGGCTATGTACTATAATAATAAAGAAATATAAAAAATAATATCGAAGAACATTGTCACAAAAGGGATGTGTGATGAAAGATAGACATAATGAAGTCGGCACGGGTGAACGCAAGCTCATTAGGGACGAGGAGAACCGTCTGATTGCCGTGGATGACAACGGCTTTGTGTCCAACTACTGGTACGATGCCGACGACGAGCGCACGGTCAAGACTTCCGGTGAGAGTGATCAGGTGTATGTCAACGGAGTTTTCTCCCTCGTTTCACACAATGTAAAAGATGTCAAGGGCAACGTGACTACATCAGTTTACGTTTAAACATAAAATATAAATCCCAATTTTACAAATCACGGCAAAACATGAACAAGAGAGCATACATACAGGAAAACAAGGACTGGCTGGAAGCGAAGTCCAAGGAAGAAGGCGTGATGGCACTGCCCAAAGGAATCTATTACAAGGTTCTGGGTGAGGGTGACCAATCAAGTGCCCAACCAACCGCACGAAGCATCGTCACGGCACACTATACGGGCAGGACCATCAACGGAAAGCAGTTTGACAGCAGCCACGGTGGTGTGCCCATGGCATACCGTCTCTGCGACCTCATCGAGGGTTGGATCATCGCCATGCAGCACATGCACATCGGTGACAAATGGGAGGTCTACATCCCTGCCGAAATGGGCTATGGGAAGTTCTCCCAGCCAGGCATCCCTGGCGGCTCCACCCTGATATTCGAAATCGAACTGTTGGGAATAGGTTGATGCCCAACCAAGACAGAACTATTATTGGATACACTTTTCCCGTCGACCACGTTTGCAGATTCGTGTGACCTTGGCCTCAGGATAAGATCCATATCATTCTGATGAACTGCCAAGAGGAAGTTGAATATGCAAAGAAAAGATTCAACCAACATATATAGACAATGGATAAAGACTTGCTGACAAAAGCACTCACCAAGTTCTTGCTCGGAGTCATAATCCTGGGTGTACTCCTGTTCCTCCCTGCTGGAGCTTTGCATTACTGGCAGGGATGGCTGCTGATGGGAATATTGTTCATCCCGATGGCCATTGCTGGTATTGTGATGATGGCCAAGAACCCGGAATTACTCAGAAAGCGTCTTGACGCCAAAGAAAAGGAAGCCGAACAAAAGAGCGTCGTGGCCATGAGCAGCATGCTATTCGTTGCTGCCTTTGTGCTTGCCGGACTGAATTGGCACTTTAGCTGGTGGGTACTACCCGACTGGGTGGTCTGGGTGGCCGCTGTTCTTTTTCTCGTATTCTATCTTTTATATGCAGAAGTCATGCGCGAGAACACATACCTCTCACGCACCGTAGAAGTTCAGGACAACCAAGAAGTCATTGACACGGGACTGTATGGTATTGTCAGGCATCCTATGTATATGGCCACGACAGTGATGTTTCTGACGATGCCATTGGTGCTGGGATCTCCCATATCTTTCCTAATCATGCTGGGATACATACCCGTGATTGCCAAGCGCATCGCCAATGAAGAGGACGTGTTGGAAAAAGGACTGGAAGGTTATCAAAACTACAAGAAGAAAGTGAGATACAAAATGATTCCTTTCTTGTGGTAAGTTCAAATTGTTAGAATCACAAAAAGACAAATATGGAATACAAGACATTGAACAATGGCATCTCAATGCCGATGGTGGGTCTCGGAGTCTATAACATCTCTGAACGGAAGACGCAGAAAGTGGTGGAGGAAGCCATTGCCACAGGCTATAGGAGCATAGACACGGCCGCTTATTACGATAATGAGCAGGGGGTGGGTGATGCCGTCCGTGCTTGTGGCGTTCCACGTGAGAGCCTTTTCATCACGACAAAGATTTGCGATAGCTGCTACACACACGACCAGACATTTCGTTCAATAGACCATTCCATGAAGGAGCTCGGTCTTGACTATGTCGACCTGATGCTCCTGCACTGGCCGATGGGCAATCCCAAAGTGATGTGGCAGACGCTGGAGAGGTTGTACAAAAGAGGTGTCTTCCGTGCCATCGGCGTGTCGAACTTCTATCCCAACACTTTCTCATGGATAGCTGAGGGTGCAGAAGTGATGCCTGTAGTCAACCAGTGCGAGACGCATGTGCTGTATCAGCAGAAGAAGATGATGGAATACCTCAAGCCATATAATGTGGCCTTGGAGGCATGGAGTCCGCTGGCCGAGGGCAGGCACGGCATTGTCAAGAACAAGACACTCGTCACCATCGGAGAGAAATACGGAAAGACTGCCGCACAAATAGCCCTTCGGTTCCTCGTTCAGAACGGGGTCATCATCATCCCTAAGACCACCCACCTTGAGCGCATGCAGGAGAACATCGATCTCTTTGACTTCACGCTGAGTGATGATGACATGAAAGCCATCCAGCGGCTTGACACCGGTCACAACGTGACAGGATGGCCTTCGGACGCGTTGACCTATCAAGTCTAAAGACAGACATGTTGATTAAAAGTCCAAACCTGCCACCTTGCTCTGCGGGAGCAGGGTAAAGGCAGGCCAGGACCTGATAGTCATCACCTCCATCGATACGACACATCGAAGAAGTAAAAGCTGGCTGAAGATTCATCCTCTTCTACATGGATATAGTCTCCGGATTGTCAAAATTGTTGTCCAAAGCCTTGCTTTTCCAATAAAATGTATTACTTTTGCATGCGCAAGTACTGAACAACTGCGTCAAAGTCAGTTGGCAACCATGACTCCCTGGGGAGTGTACGCTCCCTCAAACCTCTTGACAGTTCGGTTGCTGGAAACAGCCGGATTAGTAATTATCTTCATTCAGACTCTCTTTTCCTGGTAAAAAAATGACTCCAAACTCTGGAAGATACCGCCTGTTCAGACGGGTCCATCCTTATTATTCGCTATTAACTGGAGCATCACGCCACGATGATGGTGGGAAAGCTATTGCCGTGCCATTTTGCAGGCATGGCGACACCCCATCATATTCTTCACCCGAGAGTCGGTTTATCTTAATGTTACCGACATCATGAGCATCCAAGACTTCTTTATCCATGTCCCGTCGGCTGACAACCTAAAACGACTGGACTATGGCAAAAATCTATGTGGCAAGCAGCTGGAGGAATGATCTCCAGCAGCAGGTGGTCAACCTGATACGGGAAAAGGGGCACCAGGTCTACGACTTCAAGCATCCTGACGACGTACAGGTGGGATTCAGCTGGGCTGAGATAGACCCGAACTGGAAAGACTGGGACGTCGATGAGTACAAGACGGCCCTTGTCAGCCCTTGTGCCGAGGAAGGATTCACACGGGACTTCAACGCCATGAAGGACGCGGACATCTGTGTCCTGCTGCTTCCTTGCGGCCGGTCGGCCCACACCGAGGCGGGCTGGATGAAGGGACACGGCAAGAAGGTCGTCGTGCTGATGACCCAGCCGCAGGAGGCTGAACTGATGTACAAGCTCTTCGACAAGGTGGTGTCGAACACCTCGGAACTTCTCCGGTACCTGAATGCGCTGGATGCCAAATCCCATGATGACTTCCTCGTCCTCAACCTCAATCTCATCGGACGATACTATGACATGGTCCACGACGGGAACAAGACGGAGGAGTACCGTGAAATCAAGCCGTATTGGACAAAAAGGTTCTTCATGCTTAATCCAGAGCATCCTGACAACCTGGGCTGCAAATCCACCAACATCTCCGACGATACCATGATATACTGGAACAAGAAAGGTCTCACAATAGAAACACTCATCAGCGAGGGTGCCATCATAGCCAAAAGATTCACCCATGTATGCTTCCGACGGGGTTACACCAACACACCCCTTTTTGTCAGGCTGGCCGGCATCAGCGTGGGAATTGGAAAGCCGCAGTGGGGTGCTCCGCCTGACACCCCTGTGTTTATCCTGAAACTGGAAAAGACGGAAGACATCCAACTTATCTGACACAACAAACAAAAAATACCGTAAACAAATGACTCCAAACCATACTTCTAAAATGACACCCTACAATCTCCATGTCGGAGACTGGGTATATATCAAGCACAAATGCTTCTGGCCCGTGCAGATCGCTGCCATGGATGATTTCCAGATATCAACCAAAGACGGGGATTTGTTCTACTATGATGAGATCGAGCCTGTCTTCATCTCCAACAAGACAATCACTGAATTCTCCCTGCCTTGCGAGGGGATGGCCATCAAAGGCAAGGAGGGAGGTGAATACAGGTTTTGCGTCAACGACAGCAACGGCGACGCCATGGAATTCTGCGCCAGCTCCATCCACTTGCTGCAGCACCGCTATTTCGACTTTACCGGCAACTACCTCAGGCTGGGATGGAAAGGGGCCAATCTATGAGAGTCAGAACATTCAAGCTTGAGGACGGACGGGTACGGCTGGAAATCGGCTACTACCGGCAGATGTTCCTTAAAGACATGGAGGAACTGGTACAACTATCGGCTGACCTGAACAGCGAAATCAGCCATCTTTTCAATCCAACCAACAAAAACTGAAAGAAATGGAACTACACTGGATCTTCACATACATGCTGAAGAAAAAACTGATCACAATTGCTGAGATGATCACCATCATATTCATGAGTGAGGAGATGCAAAACCTGCTGGAAGCACGCATCCGCAACGGCATGGACGTGGATTCCCTCTTCAATGAGAGCAAGGACATGGTCGTCACTCTTGACATGAAGTCACTGAAACGAAAAGTCAAGCAGTTTGAGAAACGGGATGCCAAGGATATCATACAACCTCTCATGGACAAGAAACTGCCGGTAGAAATGAACAGTTGCGCCAAGGATGCCATCATCAAGGAGATGAAGCACAATGGTCCTTCTGAAAAGATGGAACTGGTCTTCAGCAACGCTTTCCTTCCATTATTGGTGGGAGAGACATACAGAACAGTACTGGCGAGGAAGGGATACTGCAAGGTGGCCACCGAAGACGGAGGCATCAAAAAACAATGAAGCCATGATGCACCCTGTCCCCTCCGCCTGCACGCTCTCCTGCGACAGATGCCACGCCTCGTTCTACTTCAATGGCCACAATGTCTTCGGTTCCGTCGAGGAAGCCAGGGCCAGGGCCTCGGTCCTTGGCTGGCTCCATGCCGAAGAACATGACTATTGTCCGCGCTGCAAAGACAAGAAAACCCGCTAAGACCAGCTGACGATGCATCCGTCTCTGTCTTCACCACAGGCAGCATATTTCTTTCAAAAGCCTTTCAAAAAGCAACAACAAAACACTCAACTATGATAAATCCTGTACTGACAGCTTGCACGCTGATATGCGACAACTGCAACCGTGAGTTCAATCTCGACAAGAGACATGTATTCAAGACTCCAGACCAGGCCATGATAATGGCGGAACAACATGGCTGGAACGTGAACTTCCAGGATGGAAACGCCATCTGCCCGGAATGCATGGTCATGCCCCAGACAAGATTTGGGGTAAGAGAGATCCGGCAAGCCCTCTCCAACATCTCCATGTCCTACCACCCCCAGGTTGGCCAGCATGACAGCAAGGAGCGGCTGCAGAACCTGCTTGCGAAGGAGCTGAAAACCGACAGACATGACTCTGACCTGATCTGGAAAGTCTGCATGGAGCATAACCTGGTGTGGTATGATGAGTATTCGGGTATCTTCAAGATCAACCTCTGAAAAAGAACCATGTCCTGACAACGGCGAAACAGCCACCGTGGGAAAGCGCCTTGACACCTTCACGTCCGTGGGTGTTATTACTTCGCAAAATTAGAAGGCATCTCGCTTCCGACATCGGCTTTCACGGGTTTCTTCTTTCCCTATCGGCTGCCGGAGGCAGACAACAAACCCGCGAACCTTCCGACTGTCCTGCACTCCCTGCCATCTCCGACACGCGGCGTAATAACAACCCGGGACGCGGAAGCTGCAAAGCAGCAAGTTGCGAAAGGGAGAAAAAGAAAACGATATGCATTCAACAATCTTTCAGGTCAGTAAACAAAAGATGGAGAAGGATGACCACCTCTCCAACTACGACATCGCAGACTATGACTACGGAAAGTTCGGCATCGACTGGGTGGGAGACGAACGGGAGGACGAGGACGGCTTCAACAGCTTCGTGAACGCCACTCCCTCCGAGCTGTTCACGGTGAACCGGGACAACCGCTCGGTGACCGTCAACCGTGACAACGTCAGGCTCATCCTCAGACGGATGACAAACACCATCCGGGACTACGCAAACGCACTGAATGAGGACAACATCACGAACTGGATGGAAACCTACAATCTGGAGCATTCCATCGAGAACTATCTGGGCAACAACGCTCTCTTCTACTACGAGGACGAACTGATGAGCCTTAACCAATTCATCAAGGACGTCGCCTGCGGGGACTGCACCACTCTCTATATCGGCGCCATGCTCGACTACCACATCTGAAAAGGCCATGGGGGAGCCAACCACTCCCCCACCCTAATTCCCTCTGATATGCTTCGCTTCAGACAAATAATAGTCCTGCCACAGAAACTGTCACACGACATCTTCAAGCTGCCGTGTGTCAGGGGTGTCAGCAAAAACAAGCACGACCTGCCTGTCTATCTGCTGAGACAGGGAGTGACGACAATCCAGGGAGTATGGGTCAACTCTGTGGGGAGCGGACAAATCCTCGCTGAGGACTATGGCCAAAGATGGTGGTACCTCTCACCGAAAGAGTACGATGAATACGTCAAAGACGCCATCCCTTCCCCATGACCCCAACACGCTTTTGATTACCAAACATAATGGCATAATGAAAACCTTCCGCGTGATAATAGCCGGCTCGCGCTATTACTGCAACTACAGAAAGATGGTGGCAAAATGTGACGCCATCCTCGCCAACAAACTCAGCGACCCTGACTGCAGGGTGGTCATCGTCAGCGGATGTGCGCAGGGGGCTGACGCCCTCGGTGAGCGATACGCATGGAGACACCGTCTCAAGGTGGAGCGATACCCTGCGGACTGGGAGGGGCTCGGCAAGTCCGCCGGCCCGGTACGCAACGAGCTGATGGCACAGAATGCGGATGCGCTCATCGCATTCCCTCTCTATGGCGTGTCCAACCGTGGCACGCTCGATATGATTCGGCGCGCCAGGGAGCATAACCTCCTGGTGAGGGTGATACATTGACTTAAAAATCATGACAAGATGCCACAAACATTGAAACGCAGAAACATCTCATGCATCTACATCTTCGACACCTTCCCTTCCGATGACAGACGGAAGCCTACCTGCATCGAAGACTGCAGACCCTCTGTCCGTCGCCAATGGATGAACAACAGGACGAAAGAATACCTCCGGAATGTCATCAGCGAACTCGCCGCCTCCTTCAAGGAACTCGCCGACTATTGCCATAAGGAGGGCGCGATAAAAGACGAATGGAGAGATGAATTCATCCAGATGGCTGACAGATGGATTGAGAAAGCCAGATGGAACTGGGCCGAGCACGAACTGGCTGACCAGATTGACATCATATGCGGAAAAATCACTCTCCTGGCTGACTCTGCGGGGGTCATCCGCCAAAGGACGAATGATGACGATTCCATTGCCGTAGTAGATGATGACCCTCATGAAAACAAACAACCATAAGCGTAAACAAACTCATCCTTATTGGTAGTTTCTCCATATAAAAGAAACTGCCATTTCGGTTGTCAACTTTGAAGACATCCTATTACAACAGCTTGAAAACAAAAACAGAGATATGAGACACCTTTCCCTACCGCTCCTCGCACGTATCGCCGAGGACACCCAACTGGAGGCAAAGTTCCGCTTCCCAGAGGATACAGAGAAACAGCTGCGCTGGTGTGCCGCCAAAGGAATGCTGGTGCTTGCGACCAAAATGGCTCACCACCTTCGGACCGCCAAAGACAGCAACGGCAATCCCGTCTTTCCTGACATCGCTGACGAAGGAACCAGTCCAAGCAATGCCGCCAACACCCCTGAGAGCTGTGTGAAGAGCCTGTATGCCTCACAAGAACAGCTGACGCAGGGCTTCCAAAAATACGAGAGCCTGCTCAAAGCCTATTCGTCCACGCATGAAATGATTGAGTTCCTCCAAAGAACATGGCCAAGCCTGACAGTTGCCAACGAAGGCGTCCTGACACGTTCCAAGGGCATGTCCCTTCCGGAAAAACAAACGGCCATCATCAGGCCATTGAAGAAGGACTCCCCGCCCTTCATCCTGTATGATGGCAAGAAGGTTTATCCGTCGCTCACCGTGGAAAAGCTCAGAATCGGCAATTACGTTTCCGTCCCCCATGGCTCTGAATACAAGACGGTGCGCATCAACGGCATCACCAGAAGAAAAATCGGATATGCCACCGCATCGGGTTCCGGCGAGAAATATGCGAGATTGCATGACATGAAACCGCTGCTCGCCACAGGAGAGAACCTGACCGCTGTCCTTCACTTCAAGCTGGTGGATGAGTACGCCTATGACGGAAAGAACTACTATGACAATGTCTACCATGAGAAAGTCCTGGATGACAAGGGGGACTTGATGCAGTTTGACCTGAATGGCCCTGGTCTCGTGAACGTCCAGAAATATGAGATCTTCCCGGATGTGGGCGTTCGGGCAACAGCCTTCATTATCTCCAGCATCGCCAATCCGGAGGATTGTTTCGTCAAGCTCGAAATGTTGACCCTTGTGGGGAGAATCCTGCATATCTATTACCCGAAGTTCATTCATGAGGTGCAGAATTTTGTCGATTTCTTCCTTTCCGCCAGATACGCTTATGCACAAGTGTATCTCGACCGCAAGACTCATTCGCATCCTTCCGACTACAAATGATGACATGCTCCGATATGACAGACATTCGCAATGACACATACTATCTCATTACGCTCATCAGGAATGCCAACAGCATCTTCCTGTGGGGGTTCATGTATTACTCGGTGTTCCTCTACCTGATCCGAAACAGACACTACAAGGTGCCCAACCAGAAGCAGGCGGAAAGGAAGATGACCTACATCTCGTCGTGGATGCTCTTGCTCTGGCTCCTGACAGTCCTGACCGCACTGTACATCGACCTTGCGACAACATAATAAATGCGATGAGCTTCTCTCTTGAAACGATGCCGTTATTTTTTCTTTTATATTTATGCCAACAAACGGACAAACCATGAACATCAAAAAGGCCTGCAAAACATTCACTCATGCACTGGCGAGAATATGGAAGGCCATATTCTGGCTTTTCTCTGCCGTCATGCTGTATGCATTCATCGCCGTATGCATACATATCATCATGGATGCCATGGGAACGAGCGGAGAGGCGATCGATGCTGCACTTGTCGTGTTTACGTGCTTGGCAGCCATCTATGCCATTGGCAAGTGCTATCACGTCATCTCCCGCTGGATGAATAGCAGAAGACATCACCTTCTAGATAATAAGAAGGACCAGGGATAACATGATGGCATACACCTTGCCCATATTGACATAATCCTGGCTTGGAAAGACAATACTTCTTCAATTATTATCTTTCCTCTTGGCATTTCGCCTTGTTCTTCCGCATTCTTGATTTCCATTCGTAACAAAAACGCACATAAAATCCCACGAAGACGGCGAAATCCATCTTTATATCGTATCTTTGCCTTGAAATTGCAAAACGAGCAGCAACTGAAGACAAATAGCAGATGACGTTATACCAAGCAACATTTGAGGAGGATGATGCCATTCAGGCTTTCTATGACGATGTGACAGCTCGTACTCCCGACATGTCTCTCTATGCCCGGTGGAGCAAGGGTAAGCACCCCACGGCAGATGGCATCAGGTCTTATATAAAGGAAGGCAGCATGTATCTGTATAAGGAGGAAGACATCATCGTCGGTGCGATGGCTGTCACGATGTACCAGGGCGAGGACTACCATGCGATTGAGTGGTCAGAGCAAGTGCCCGACGACGAGGTGGCCGTGATCCACATCCTCGCCG
>JAEEGI010019267.1_pt1 | contig 13771 bp, 13 predicted proteins | sample 8958751 | NCBI WGS metagenome assembly JAEEGI01 (sample SAMN16246545, study PRJNA631951) | gut metagenome | biome: gut microbiome; feature: rumen; material: KS-attached | host: Bos | place: Iran: Karaj | collected 2018-10
GCCGCCGCCATCCACGAGAAGTTGAGCAAATAATAAAAGGCGTAATAATAACGGCGCGTTTCGCTTGAAACGCGCCGTTACTTTTTTATTCTCTTTTCACAGCAGTTTTATCACGCTCATAAAGGCGAGCAGAGCCGCGAGGAAGCCGAAGTTGAACGCAGAAAACTTCGCGATATAGCTCCACGTTTTTCCGGGATTGTGCCTGACGTATTCGCGGAAGGTTATCAGACTCGCGAGCGAGGCGATCAGCGTGCCGACGCCGCCGATATTGACTCCGACGAGCAGGTCGGGGTAGTTCGCCGTGAACTGCGAGAGCAGTATCGCCGATGGCACGTTGCTTATGCACTGGCAGCTCGCCGCGCTGAAAACGAGCGTGTTCCGGTCGAGCAGCGACGAGAAAAACCCGCGCACCGCTTCTATCCGCGCCATGTTGCCGGCAAAAATGAAGAAAAAAACGAAGGTCAGCAGCAGGGGATAGTCCACCTGAAGCAGCGCCTTTCTGTCAAAGACGAGCAGCGCCGCCGGAATGACGATCAGCCCTATCCAATAGGGTATTCCTCGGAAAACTATCGCTATCGAGAGGGCGAAAAGCGCAAGATATACCGTCGTTTTTACCGGGTCGAGCTCAACCTTTTCATCCGGTATCTCCAGCCGCTCCGGCCGCACGAAAAAGACGCAGCAGAGCGTTATCAGCGCGATAGATACCGCGAACGGCGGCGCCATTATCTTCATGAACTCCGTCGCGGGAATGTTGAACTTCGTATAAAGATACAGGTTCTGCGGATTGCCGAAGGGAGTGAGCATACCGCCGAGGTTCGCAGCGATATTCTGCATTATGAATGTGAACGCCATATACTTCTCTTTGCCGGTCGTCGTCAACACGAGGTATCCGAGCGGCAGGAAGGTCAGCAGCGCCATGTCGTTCGCTATCAGCATCGAGCCTATGAAGGTGATATAGACGAGCGCGAGTATGCACTTGCGTGCGTTTCTGAAAAAATGCACCGCCTTCCGTGCCAGCAGGTAGAAGAAGCGCACGTTCTTCAGCGCGCAGACGACCGCGAGCACGCAGAAAAGGCAGGTCAGCGTCTTATAATCGAAGTAGCGGGCGTATTCGGCGTCCGGCGGGACGATGACGCTCGTGATAACGGCTGCAATAAAAGCGACGAACATAACGGCGTTCTTTTTCACAAACGCCTTCGTCGCTGCGGCGATATTAGGTTTTGCCGTTGAGTCCATCGGTATCGGTCACTGTCCGTTTAAGATTTTAACATAGAAAAATTACCACCGTTTGAGTCAAATGTCAAGAGGATTTTTCGACACGTTTCGCATTTTTCTTCATGCTCGGACCGACGGCGATTTCGCTTGACTTGCCGCCGCGTTTGGGGTAAAATATTATCATTGATTATCAGGGGTGTTATTATGAGATTAGCCGAAATATTCTGCGACGGAATGGTGCTGCAGCGCGATAGGGAAATACGCGTTTTCGGCAGCGGAAAAGGCGATGGTAAGGTCGACTTCCTCGGCCGCGAAACGCGCTTCACCGCCGACGGCGGCTTCGTCGTGACGCTTCCCGCGGCTTCCGCGGGCGGCCCTTATGAAATGCGCGTCACGCTCGGCGGCGAAGAAGCCGTCATCCGCGATATCCTCGTCGGCGACGTTTACCTCGCCTCCGGGCAGTCGAACATGGCGCTGATGCTCGGAGAGATCGGGCAGGAGGCGTACGCGAAAACGGACGCCGTCAGATACTTCAAGGAGCCGCATTTTCCGGACGATAACCTGAATCCGTGGCTCGACTTCAAGGGATGGGAAAAGTGCGGAAAAGAGGCGTCGAAGGGCTTCTCCGCCGTCGCCTACTACTTCGCGGCGAAGCTGAACGCCGAGACCGGCGTTCCGGTCGGGATCGTATGCAGCAGCATCGGCGCTTCCACCGTGGACGCGTGGACCTCGCCCGAGGTGGTGAATACGCCGGAGTATCAGGCGCTCGTCGCCGTGCGGCACAACGATTTTTTCGAGTATAAGTTCAACCAAAACTGCTGGCTTTACCGCCACAAGCTGCGGCCGCTTATCCCGTATTCATTCGCGGGCGCGCTGTGGTATCAGGGCGAAAGCGACCGCCGCGTCGAGGAGGCGCGGAACTACGACAAAATGCTCGCCGCGCTGATTAACGACTGGCGCGGACGCTTCGGATACGAGCTGCCGTTTTACTGCGTGCAGATAATGCCGTTCAACGAGCCGGAGAGCGAGCCCGCGTGGGCGGTCATACGAGAAGGGATAGAGAAGGCGTCGAAGACGCTGGACAAGATGTATATGGTCACTCTCTTCAACACCGGCGAGGCGGATAACATCCACCCGACTAAGAAGCGCGGCGTCGGCGAGGCGCTCGCGAACGCCGTGTTGTGCCGTCAGTTCGGGCGCGGGGTCGAATACTGCGGCCCGGTGCTCGAAGCCGTCTCCGTCGCGGACGGGGAGGCGAAGCTGACCTTCTCCCACGCGGACGGCCTGCGCTTCGACGGCGCGCCGCGCGACGTTTACGCGCTGCTGCCGGATGGCGAGGCGCCCGCGGAGTGCGCGATCGCCGACGGCGCGGTTATCGTCAAGCTGCCGCCGGACGCGGCAGGGGTTTCCATGGGCTTCCGCAACGCGCCGGAACACAATCTTTATAATTCAAGCGGCCTCCTCGCGTCGCCGTTCAGATACTGTTTTCAGAAAGCGGAGAAATAAATGAACTATTCCGAAGTGATCGCAAAGCAGTTCGACGTAAAAGAAGAATACGTCGGCAACATAATCGCCCTGCTCGACGAGGGCAACACGATCCCCTTCATCGCGCGCTACCGCAAGGAGGCGCACGGCACGATGGACGACCAGCTCATCCGTCAGATCGCGGATAAACTGACCTACCTGCGAAACCTCGACGCGCGGCGCGAGGAGGTGCGCGGACTCATAACGGAGCAGGGGAACATGACCGACGAGCTCTCCGCCGCGCTCGACAAGGCGGCGACGCTCGCCGAGATCGACGACATCTACCGCCCCTTCCGCCCGAAGCGCAAGACCCGCGCTTCCGTCGCGAAGGAAAAGGGACTTGAACCCTTAGCGAAGGAGCTTCTCGCGGGGCAGAGCGGAAACGCCGATCCGCTCGGGCTCGCCGCGAAGTATATCGACGCGGAAAAGGGAGTCGAAACCGCCGAAGACGCGCTTCAGGGCGCGAAGGACATAATCGCCGAGGACGTTTCCGACAACGCCGAGGTGCGCCGCCGCGTCCGCAACCTCGTAATGCTCGGCGGGCGGCTGGACTCCAAAGCCGCGGACAACAAAGCGGAGAGCGTCTACGAGCAGTATTACGACTTCTCCCAGCCCGTCCGCGACGTCGCCGGGCACCGCGTCCTCGCGGTCAACAGAGGCGAAAAAGAGGGCTTTTTGAAGGTCTCGATCGGCATGGATGACGAGAAGCCGCTGAATTCGATAAGATCGCTTTACGTCAGAGGCGAAACGCCCTGCGCCGCCGCCGTCGCGGAGGCGTGCGAGGACTCCTATTCGCGCCTGATATTCCCGTCGATAGAGAGGGAGATACGCGCCGAGCTGACCGACTCCGCTTCCGAAGGCGCGATAAAGCTTTTCGGCGCGAACCTGCGCCAGCTGCTGCTTCAGCCGCCGGTCAAGGGCAAGGTCGCCATGGGGCTCGATCCCGGCTACCGCACCGGCTGCAAGGTCGCCGTCGTCGACGGCACCGGCAAGGTGCTCGACACCGCCGTAATTTACCCGACACACGGCGAGCGCAAGGCGGCTGAGTCAAAGGCAAAGCTGCTTCAACTCATCAAAAAGCACCGCGTCGACATCATCTCGATCGGCAACGGCACCGCATCAAAGGAGACCGAGATGTTCGCCGCCGACGCGATAAAGGAAATAGAAAGACCCGTTTATTACATGGTAGTCAGCGAGGCAGGCGCGTCGGTTTATTCCGCGTCAAAGCTCGCCGCGACAGAGCTGCCCGAGCTTGACCTGACCCTTCGCTCGGCGGTATCGATCGCAAGGCGTTTGCAGGATCCGCTCGCTGAGCTTGTCAAGATCGAGCCAAAGGCGATCGGCGTAGGTCAGTATCAGCACGACATGCCACAGAAGCGCCTCGGCGAAACCCTCGACGGCGTTGTCGAGGACTGCGTAAACTCCGTCGGCGCTGATCTTAACACCGCTTCACCTGCGCTGCTGTTGCGCGTGTCGGGTCTTAACTCCACCGTCTGCAAGAACATCGTCGCTTACCGCGAGGAAAACGGTGCGTTTAGTTCTCGTGCAGAATTAAAAAAGGTTCCCAAGCTCGGACCAAAGGCGTTTGAACAGTGTGCGGGCTTTTTGCGCGTACCCGAGAGCCGCAATCCGCTCGACAACACGGGCGTTCACCCCGAGAGCTACAAGAGCGCGAAGGAGCTGCTCGGATTGCTTGATTATTCTGATAAAGAAATAAAATCCGCGAAGTTCACCGATATCAGCGGCAGGGTAAAGGCGAAGGGCACCAAGACTCTCGCCGATACCCTCGGAATCGGACTTCCCACCCTCGATGATATCGTCAAGGAGCTATCGAAGCCCGGACGTGACCCGCGCGACGAGATGCCCGCGCCTATGCTGCGTACCGACGTGCTCGACATCAACGACCTCAAGGAGGGCATGGAGCTCAAGGGCACAGTCCGCAACGTCATTGATTTCGGCGCGTTCGTCGATATCGGCGTGCACCAGGACGGCCTTGTTCACATCTCCCAGATTTGCGATAAGTTCATAAAGCACCCGTCAGAGGTGCTCAAGGTCGGCGACGTGGTAAATGTAAAAATTCTCTCCGTCGACCCCAAGAAAAACAGAATTTCGCTCACAATGAGGTTTTAAACAAAAAAAGAGGACAGCCGCGTGGCTGTCCTTTTCGCGTTTATTTGTTACTGAGCTCTCTCGATAGTGACGGAGTTGATAACGGGCTGCTTTGAGGAGGGGATAGTGCCGTTGCCGTCGACGGGCTTTGCGTCTGTCGCGATCTTGTCAACAACGTCCATGCCGTCTGTTACCTCGCCGAACGCCGCGTACTGGCCGTCGAGGAAGGTCGAGTCCTTATGAACGATGAAGAACTGCGAGCTTGCGCTGTTCATATCGCTGCTTCTCGCCATCGAGATAACACCTCTTGTGTGGCTGAGTGTGTTCTGTGTGAAGCCGTTCGCTGAGAACTCGCCGACGATGTTCTCGTCGCTGCCGCCTGTGCCGTTGCCCTTGGGGTCGCCGCCCTGGATCATGAAGCCCTCCATGATCCTGTGGAAGGTCAGTCCGTCGTAGAAGCCGCTCTCGGCGAGCTTAACGAAGTTTGCGACGGTCTTTGGAGCGTACTGGGGATACAGCTCGACGGTGATCTTGCCGTAGTCCTTAACGTCGATGACAGCCTTTGTGCCTTCGAGCGCGGACGCGTCAACTTCAGCCTCAGTCGCCTTTTGGGTGGTTTGAGCCGCCGTGGTCTGCTCGGTCTTGCTGCTTGTCTGCTCGTTCTTGCTGCCGCAGGCGGTGAGAGCCACAGCTGAGAAGCAGAGCATGAGAGCAAGCGCGAAGCTCAGGAGCCGTATTGTTGATGTTCTTATCATTTCAATCACTTTCCTTTTTTTAATATGCAAAAAATATTATATCACCAAACCCGAAACAAATCAACCGTAATTGACACAAAATCTAAGTTGTGATATAGTTAATATGTGAAAATATGCACAAATATGTTTCGGAAGTGAAGCTATGTCAAACGATAACATTACTTATATAGAAGCCAAAAACAAGCTGTTCAGCGTCAATTTCAGGGAGCTTTTCCGTTACCGCGACCTCATCTGGCTCTTTGTCAAGCGCGATCTGGTGAACTCCTACAAGCAGACCGTGCTCGGCCCGATCTGGATTCTGATCAATCCGCTGCTTTCAACCACTGTTTTTACGGTGATTTTCGGCGTGATCGCTGGCATCTCAACCGACGGAGTGCCGCCGTTTCTGTTTTATATGTCGGGAAACGTGCTCTGGAGCTTTTTCAGTTCTAACCTCAACAAGGGCTCGTCGACCTTCCTCAGCAACGCCAGGATATTCGGCAAGGTCTATTTTCCTCGGCTCGTCATGCCGATCGCGAACGTGATATTCAACTTCATCAACTTCGCGCTTCAGACGGTGGTATATATTATCCTCGTCGTTGTGTACGCGCTGATGGGAACAGGGGTGCACCCGAACCTGATGATCCTGCTGACGCCGCTGCTCGTTTTGCAGACGGCGCTGCTCGGAATGGGAATCGGACTGATCGTTTCCTCGATAACCACAAAGTACCGCGACCTCAATATCCTCGTGAACTTCGGCATCTCGCTGTTGATGTATATCACGCCCGTTGTATATCCGATTTCAGAGGCGCCTCTGGGACTCGGAACGGTGCTGCTGCTCAACCCCGTAGCACCGATCGTCGAAACCTACCGCTACGCCTTTCTCGGCAGCGGAGCCTTCCACTGGGTCTACTGGCTCGTCAGCCTCGGCGTTACGGCGCTGATTCTGCTGTTCGGGCTCGTGATCTTCAATAAGGTCGAAAAGAATTTTATCGATACGGTGTAATTTATGGACAAGGATTGTGTAATAAAAACCGAACATCTGACGAAGCGGTACACCCTCGGAGTGATCGGCTCGGGCACCCTGCGCAGGGATTTGCAGAGCTGGTACGCCAAAAAGCGCGGAAGGGAAGACCCTAACCGCAGGATCGGCGCGAGAGAGTACGAGAAGGGCGAGATCTTTACCGCTCTTGAGAACTTCGATATCGAGATAAAGCGCGGCGAGAGAGTCGGCATCATCGGCGCGAACGGCGCCGGAAAGTCGACCTTCCTCAAGCTGCTGTCGCGCATAACCTCGCCGACGGAGGGTAAAATCGCCTACCGCGGCAGAATCGCGAGCATGCTCGAGGTCGGCACGGGCTTCAGCGGCGAGCTGACAGGCAGGGAGAATATCTATCTCAACGGCGCGATTCTCGGCATGACAAAAGCCGAGGTAGACGCCAAAATTGACGAGATCATCAGCTTTTCGGAGTGCGAGACCTTCATCGACACGCCCGTCAAGCGCTATTCCTCGGGAATGTTCGTCAAGCTCGCCTTTGCGGTCGCGGCTCACCTCGACGCCGAGATCCTGATCATGGACGAGGTTCTTGCTGTCGGCGACATGAAGTTCCAGAAAAAGTGCATCGCCAAGATGCGCGAGCTGGCGATTGACGAGAACCGCACAGTGCTCTATGTTTCGCACAATATGAGCACTATCCAGGAGCTGTGCAGCCGCTGCGTCGTGCTCGAGCACGGCAGAAAGGTCTTTGACGGCGAGGTCGACGGGGCAATCAAGCTATACCTCGGCGGCGAGAACGACGAGCTGTATTCCTTTGAGTACGTTGACGACAAGTACAAGGAGAAGGTTCGCCGCAAGCTTCTCAACCTGACGCGCGCGAAGTTCTTCGGACGGACGAGCAGCTGGTTCTATGACGACGAGCAGGTTCCGCTCGAGCTTGACTGGACATATCTCGAGGACGTAGAGCGGCTCGGCCTGCGCGTTGAAATAAGCGATATCCGCCACTATCCCATCACAGCCTTTGTGATCGAGAACGCGGGCGGCGGCAAGAAGGGCGAGAGCCAAACCTTGCAGCTCAGGCTCGATATTTCAGCTCTGGCTCAGGGCACCTATTGCGTGCGCTATGTGTTCTTCACCTGCGCCAACAGGGACGCAAAGCCCGAATCGGTTGAAATCGCGGCGGGACTGACGATCCGCAAGAGATTGCGCACCGAGGGAGATACGCGCTGGCAGAAGTCGTGGGGCAGCGTTGTGTCAAAGGGCGTCGAAATTGTCGGAAATGAAAATAATTGACCCGCGCGCATTGACGAAGCCGCCTCAAAATGCTATAATTCTGACAGCAAACGACACGGAGGTACACTATGGTACAGATAAAATATTACAGCGGCTATATCCGCAATTATAAGAAGCTCTGCGAAGAGCTCGGAATCACCCTTCCGCTTTCACGCGAGGACAGAGAGCAGCAGATCCTCGCCAAGGGTTTTGAAAAATGGGGCACGGCGATCGTCGACCACCTCTACGGAGCCTTTGCCTTTGCGTTGAGCGACGGAGATAAGGTCTACTGCTTCCGCGACCACGTGGGTCAGAAGCAGATGTTCTACACCACAGCGGGCGGAGAATTCCTCTGCTCGGGCGATATCGACGAGATCGCGTCCGACTCCCGTGTTGAGAAGAAGCTCAACCGCCGTATGCTCCAGCAGTATCTTTTCTACGGCTACCCGATCGGTTCTGAAACCTTCTATGAGGGCATTTATAAGCTCCGTCCCGGTCACTACGCCGAGTCCGACGGCAAGACAGTTACGCTCACACGCTACTGGAAGCCCGTATTTGAGCCCGATGAGAGCAAGACAGCCGACGAGTTCGCGGAGGAGATACGCGCGGTCGTCGACGAGATTCTCGGTGAGGAACGCGCCGACGAGCAGCTTCCCTACAAGGAGTCATTCCTCTCGGGCGGCGTTGATTCGTCCTATCTTCTCGCCGCAGGCGACGCTCAGGCGGCAAATACCGTCGGCTACGAGGAGAGCGGCTTTGACGAGTCGGAGCTTGCGCGCCATACCGCCGAGATTCTCGGCAAGGACTTCAACGTCAGAATGATCGGCGCACAGGAATACTTTGACCGCATTCCCACCGTTATCGACAAGATGGGTCAGCCTCTCGGCGACGCGTCTGCGGTTGCCTTCTCAATCGGCTGCGAGGCTGTCAGAGAGCACGCCAAGGTCGTGTATTCCGGCGAGGGTATCGACGAGTTCTTCGGCGGCTACAACGCCCACAAGCGCGAGCTGCCCAAGGAGTGGACTTACCTCACCTGCTCACACATCATGAGCGAGGATTTCATCAAGACGCTCATGCTCGACTATGACGAAAACGTCAGCGCCGAGGAGCCTGTCGCGGCACTCTGGAGCGAGGTTCAGGGACAGAATCCGCTCGCCCAGAAGCTGACTATTGATATTTCACTCTGGCTCGAGGGCGATATCTACCTCAATACCGACCGCACAAGCACCGCCTGCGGCGTAGAGCTCCACACACCGTTCAGTGACCTGCGCCTGTTCAATGTCGCGCGCAGGATCCCTGCTCAGTACCAGTTCGACGGCGAGCAGAACAAGTGCGTTTTCAGAAAGGCGGCGCTTTCGAAGCTGCCGTATGAGGTCGCGTTCAGAAAGAAGGTCGGATTCCCCGTTCCGATAAGAATGTGGCTGAAAAACGAGCGCTACAACCGCCCGATCGCCGACAAGCTCTTCGGCGAAACCTCGCGTCAGTTCTTCAATCAGGATACCCTGAAGGATATGTGGAACCGCTATCTCGGCGGCGAGGAATTCCTCTGGAACCGCCTCTATGCGATCTACGCCTTCCTGCTCTGGCATGACGCAAAATTCTAATAAAGAAAAAACAGCGCTGCGTCGGCTGACGCAGCGCTGTTTATATGCCACTAAATGATCGGAGTCACGATTGGTTTGTTGTTTTTCTTTTTTATTGCTTCCTTAACGGTCATGCCCGCGTAGAGCGAGTCGGAAATGCCGGCGGCGTAGGACTGTATTTTCGTGGTGTCGTTGATGTTGACTTTTCCGTCAAGATTGACGTCGGCGGTTGTGGTGTTCAGTTCGTCATTACCGATAATATCGGCGATATATTTCTGGATCAAGGTTGCGTCAAGAACCGTGACAAGCCCGTCGCCGTCAACGTCGCCGACAATTTTGTTGTTGATATCGTCGCTTTCGGCAGCAGCGGCAACTAAGGAGCAAGCCTGAGCAGCTGTCAGGATACCTAGCAGTACGATGAAATATTTTTTTATCAGCTTCATAAACACACTCCTTTTGTTCTATGATTTAGCTTTTATTGTAGCATATATTCCGAAAATAAGCAAGCAGAGTATCGCGTTTGGCAGGCGTATTAGTATTATCCTTCCTCGGAACTGCCTTTGACCCGCCGTTGAGAAGTTTATATGAAAGTTATTTTTGAGACTGCCGCAACTGCCGCTACAACGACCCTCTGACCTGCCGTTGAAGAGTTTATATGAAAGTTGTCTTTGAGATTGCCGTAATTGCAGTTTAATCCTGCCTTTGACCCGCCGTTGCAGAAACCTAAAAGTTCGCTGAATCTTTTTAAGTAGGCGGAGAAAAAAGATTGACAAATGGGATTTTTGTGATATAATAATATTTGTTGCTTTATGCGTCAAAGCGCGTGGGCTTCAAATCCTTGCGGAGAAATCCGCCATAATGTCCAGAAGGAGGTGCAAAGAAATGGCAGTAACAGCAAATTACGAGACCGTAATGATCGTTTCAATGAAGAAGGGCGAGGAAGGCATTCAGGCTATCGTCGAGAAGTTCAAGAACCTCATTGAAAAGCATGCCACTTTGAAGAATGTAGACGAGTGGGGCAAGAGAAAGCTCGCTTATCTCATCAACAAGGAAAGCGAAGGCTATTACGTTCTCTTCGATTTTGAGAGCACAGCCGAGTTCCCCGCGGAGCTTGACCGTATCTTCAAGATCACCGAAGGCGTAATGCGTTCACTCATTATCAAGAAGGAAGACGAATAATCACATTGTAGGGTAAATTACCCGAATTACGAAAGGACGAAGAAAATGTTAAATCGTGTAATCTTAATGGGCAGACTTGTTTCTGACCCCGAACTCAAAACCACAAACTCGGGACTGAGCGTCACCAGCTTCCGCATCGCCGTTGACCGCGGTTATGTCAAGGCGGGCGAGGAGAGAAAGGCTGATTTCATCGACATCGTGTGCTGGAGAAATACGGCGGAATTTGTTTGCCGCTACTTCGGCAAAGGCTCGATGATCGCACTTGAGGGACAGCTCCAGACCAGAACGTACCAGGCGAAGGACGGCACAAACCGCTATGTTGTAGAGGTTGTTGCCGACAACGTATCCTTCACGGGCGAACGCCGCGATAATAACAATAACAACGGCGGCTACGGTCAGCAGCAGTACGGCGGTAATTCCTACCCCTCTCAGCAGACCTATCAGGCTCCTGCACAGCAGTCCTATCAGCAGCCCCAGACTTCATATCAGAGCGGAACAAACAACGATTTCCAGAATATGCCGCTCGATGACGATTTACCATTTTAATTAACTGAAATTAACTACATTTATTTATTCTCATTGAAAGGAGAACTTCGAAATGGCTGACAGACCTAACAACCGTGGCAGAAAGAGCCGCAAGAAGGTTTGCGGATTCTGCGTTGACAAGGTAGAGCATATCGATTACAAGGATATTGCGCGTCTTCGCCGTTATATGTCCGAGAGAGGAAAGATCCTTCCCCGCCGTGTAACTGGTACCTGCGCAAGACATCAGCGTGACCTCACAACTTCCATCAAGCGTGCGCGTCACCTCGCTCTGCTTCCCTATACAGCAGACTAAGCGATTATTGATTAACAACTAAGGACAGGCTTCATGCCTGTCCTTTTTTGATGTTTGGTATATTCAATAAAAGAAATAAGAGGCTCGGGGAACCAAGCCTCTTTGTGCTGCGTGATTATTTCACCTTGTCGGAGATACAAGCGTCGAGCGAGCGGATAATCGCTTCCTTGTCCATTCCTCTGCCGATGAATACGAGCTTGTTGACGCGGTCGCCGTAAACGGGGTGCCATGTCTCGGCAATGTCGGGGTTGAGAGCGAGGATTTCCTTTCTCTCGTCCTCGGGGAAGGCGGCGATCCAGTCGCCGTCGTCGCTCGCGATCTTCTGTCTGCCGCTCTGTTCAAAGATATAGGCGGTGTTGGGGTTCTCGATGATCCAGAACAGACCCTTCGCGCGGATTACCTCTTTAGGCCACTGTTCAAAGACAAATTTCTCGAACTTCTCCTTTGAGAAGGGCTTCACGTTCTGATAAACAAAGGTCGCGATGCCGTACTCCTCAGCCTCACCCTCTTCGTGGTGATGATGGTGGTGATGGTGATGACCGTGGCCGTGGTCGTGGTCATGGTCATGATCGTGGTCGTGGTCGTGGTCATGGTCATGATCGTGGTCGTGGTCGTGGTCATGGTCATGATCGTGATGCTCGTGCTCGTCGTGATTATGGTCATGATCGTGTTCATGCTCGTCATGATCATCGTCGAGGTCGTCGGAGTTCTCTCCCTCGATCTCCATAGCCTTTACCCAGCCGGCGCTCTGCATGATCTTTCTCATGTCGAAGTTGTTGGTGTCGAGGATTTCCGCGACGTCAACCTGACCGTAGGTTGTCTCGATGATCTTCGCGTCGGGCTGCAGCGCCTTGATAACCTCAAGTACGTCCGCCCTCTCCTTCTCGGTAACCTCGTCGAGCTTGTTGAGGACGATGGTGGTGCAGTACTCGATCTGCTGAATGAGGAGGTTCTCGATATCCTCCTCGTCGAGGTCGTCCTTCATCAGGTCAGCGCCGGAGCCGAACTCGTCGGCGAGTCTTTTCGCGTCGACAACGGTAGTAATGCTGTCAAGACGCGCAACGGCAGGAAGTCCCGCCTGAGGCTGAGTGCCGTCGAGCATGCAGATTGAACCCGCGATGGGGCCGGGTTCGCAGATACCCGAAGCCTCGATCAGAATATAGTCAAACTTGCCCGATCTCGCCAGCTCGACGATCTGCTTCATCAGGTCAACCTTGAGTGTGCAGCAGATGCAGCCGTTCTGCAGCGGAACGAGGTTCTCGTCCTTCTGGGTAACGGCGCCGCCCTTCGCTATGAGCGAAGCGTCGATATTGACCTCGCCGATGTCGTTGACGATGACAGCGACTTTGTAGCCCTGCTGGTTGGAGAGCACATGATTGAGCACGGTGGTTTTGCCCGCGCCGAGATAGCCTGTCAGCAGCGAAACGGGAATGAGCTTCTTTTGTTTCTTAAACATTTATATCACCTCATAATTCGTTATCTTTCTTATAATAACGCTAAATTCATTTTTTTGCAAGTCCGGGGGAATATATATTTGAAAAAACCATTGACAATATACCCCTAGGGGGTATATAATGAAGCTGGTGATAAATATGGAAAAACAATGTCATTGTCATGAAACCAAAATCCGCGACGAAGCGGAGGTTAAGAAGCTGCTCAACCGCCTCAACCGCATCGAGGGACAGATTCGCGGGCTCAAGAAGATGGTCGAGAACGACGCCTATTGTCCCGATATTCTGATTCAGGCGGCAGCGGCAGGCGCAGCTCTTAACGCGTTCAACAAGGAGCTGCTCTCGGCGCATATCCACACCTGCGTTGTCACGGATATCAAAGAGGGCAGAGAGGACACCGTCGACGAGCTGGTCGATACGATTCAGCGCATGATGAGGTGAGAGTATGGAGCAATATGACGTAAAGGGAATGAGCTGCGCCGCCTGCAGCGCGAGAGTCGAGAAGGCGGTTTCGAAGGTCAGCGGAGTCAGCTCCTGCACTGTCAGCCTGCTGACGAATTCGATGTCGGTCGACGGCACTGCTGCAGAGCAGGATATCATTGCGGCAGTCAGAAACGCGGGCTACGACGCGTCGGTCAAGGGCGCGAAGAAAGCCGCGAAGGAATCCGACGATATCAGGGACACCGAAACCCCGAGAATACTAAGACGGCTGATAACCTCGCTTGTGTTTTTGTTGATACTGATGTATTTCTCGATGGGACACATGATGCTCGGGCTGCCTGTGCCGCCGTTTTTCGAGGGCAACCACCTCGCGCTAGGCATTCTACAGATGCTCCTCGCGGCGACAGTGATGATAATAAACCAGGAAT
>JAEEGI010019270.1_pt1 | contig 13770 bp, 9 predicted proteins | sample 8958751 | NCBI WGS metagenome assembly JAEEGI01 (sample SAMN16246545, study PRJNA631951) | gut metagenome | biome: gut microbiome; feature: rumen; material: KS-attached | host: Bos | place: Iran: Karaj | collected 2018-10
CTTTGCACCGCTTTACGAAACAATTGCGTTTCGGCAAGTGCGTTCGGGGTGTAGCTCAGTCCGGTTAGAGTACGCGTCTGGGGGGCGTGGGGTCGCTAGTTCGAATCTAGTCACCCCGACAACGCAAGAAGTGCTGATGATCATTGACCATCGGCACTTTTTTAATTTTAATATGAAAATCGGGACAGTGGACGCTATTCTGTCCCCAAAAATTCGAGTAAATATGATGAAACGTGTAGCATTGATGATGCTGGTGCTGGCGGTGGCATTGCCCTCACTGGCGCAGTCATGGCTGGGTGGAGACATCTCGATGATGACGTCCAATGCCCGCCAGGGTGTGATTTACAAGGACTCGTGTGGTGTGACCGTGGACCCTTATGACTTGTTCAAGCAGCAAGGGTGGAACATGATGCGTGTGCGCCTGTTTGTGGACCCGAAGAATGCGCCGGGTCAGCATCATGACGAGGGCGTGTGCCAGGATTTGGACTATGTGGTTGACCTGTGCAAGACGATTAAAGCCCGCGGATTTGAGGTCATGCTTGATTTCCACTACAGCGATACTTGGGCCGATCCCGCCAAGCAGTTCACCCCCAAGCGATGGGAGGGGCTCTCCGGAAAGGCTTTGGCCGACAGCATTTACCGCTACACCCGCCATTGCCTGCTGACTCTGAAGGCCGCTGGCGTGGAGCCTAAGACCATTCAGGTGGGTAACGAGATTACCTTCGGCATGGACTGGCCTGTGGGACGCGTTGACCCGATGAGTGCCGACAATTGGGACGTGTTCACCAGCCTGCTCAAGGCGGGCTGCAAGGCTTGCCGTGAGGTGTGCCCCACGGCGGGCATCATTATCCACACCGAGAAGGCCGGCCAATGGGAGATGACACGCAACTACTACGACCGTTTGGCCGCTGCTGGGTTGGACTATGACATCATTGGCCTGAGTTACTATCCCATGTGGCATGGCACGATACCCAACCTGGGCGCTACACTCAACGCGCTGGCCGAACGCTTTCCCGGTAAGCCCGTCATGATTGTAGAGGCTGCCTATTATTATCTGCACGACGGCGTGAACCGTGGCGAGGAGGATTTTTCCCAATGTCTGCCGGGCACTATTGAGGGCCAGCGTGAATTCACTGCCCAGTTGGTACAGGAGCTCAACCGCCACGACAACGTGACGGGCCTGTTCTGGTGGTATCCTGAGGAAAACCGCTATGGCACCCGCTTTGAGCACAGCGCCTGGGGACTGAACCGGGGCCTGTTTAACAGTGCCAATGGCCAGGCCTTGCCCGCCCTCTACGAGATGAGCCGCTTCAAGCGTTAGCCATCAACCTTCGCTTTAAATCTTCATACTGATGAAAAAGAACAAATCCATAGGCATCCTGTGTGCAATTCTGTCGGCTGTGTGCTATGGCACGAACCCTTTCGGCGCATTGCCCCTTTATGAAGAAGGGGTGAACACGGCGACGGTGCTGGCCCATCGCTTTGGCTTGGCAGTGATCATGCTGGCCATCGTGATGCTGGCCAAGCGCGAATCGTTCAAGGTGACGCGCCACGAGTTCAAGGTGCTGTTCTCACTGGGTATCCTGTTTGCCGCCTCTAGCATTACCTATTACCAGAGTTTCCACTTCATGGATGCCGGTATCGCCTCGACCATCCTGTTTGTCTATCCCGTGATGGTCGCCGTGATTATGGCAGCGTTTTTCAAGGAACGTGTGACGGCAATGACCATTATTGCCATCTTGATGTCGCTCGTGGGCATCGGCTTGCTGTACAAGGGCGAGACGGGCGCCTCGCTGAGTGCTGTGGGCATCATCCTGTGCGTGCTCTCGTCGCTGGCCTATGCCGTCTATATCGTTGTGGTCAATCAGTCGAGCATCAAGATGTCGTCGTTCAAGGTCACGTTCTATGCCATGCTGGTGTGCGAAATCACATTAATACTATACTCCTTCACCTCGCCGGAATTGTATCTGCACGTGTTGCCCTCGCCGCGGGCTTGGTCGTTTGCCGTTTGGCTGAGCATTGTGCCCACCATCCTGTCGCTCGTGTTCATGACCGTTGCCGTGCATCATGTGGGTGCCACGCCGACGGCAATCCTGGGCGCATTGGAGCCGTTGACTGCTGTGACCATCGGCGTGGTGGTTTTTGGAGAGCTATTGACTCCCCGCTTGATTGTCGGCATCCTCTTCATCCTCTTTGCCGTGATGCTGGTGGTCTTGGGAAAAGATTTACATCTGCGCACTATCACCCATGCCGTTTCACGCCTGTGGCATTGGAGGTAAAATAAACCCAAGCAACGGCTGCCGCTTGGGTAATCTATCAATCGTTCTCGTCAAGGAGGAAGATGTCGTTGACAGGCTTGACTACAGGCCGAGGTGGTCGCGCAGGATGTCGAGGGCGGTGGTGACTTCATCGGTGGTGACGGTCTGGTCAATGCGGTAGTCGCCGATGGTGGCCAGGAGCGTGCAGGTGATCTCTCCGTCGCGGCTTTTCTTGTCGTGGCTCATCAGGTCCAGCAATTCGTCGTAGTCGCCGCAGTCGAAGGGGAAACCGCGGTAATTGTCCCGCACGAAGTGGCCCAGCCTATGCACGTCCTCGCTGGGGAAACCCAACTTGATGTGTGAGAGGATGGCCTCGGTGACCAGTCCCCATGCCACGGCATAGCCGTGTGGCACAGCTTCATAACCGCTCATCGCCAGGCTCTCAAAGGCATGGCCAATGGTATGCCCCAGGTTGAGGGCTTTGCGTTCTCCCTGTTCGTTGGGGTCGCGGTCAACAATGTCCGCTTTGACCTGTACCGAGCGGCGCAGCCGCTCCAAGAGGTCGTCATGGTCGATGGGCGCGGCAAAATCGTGGTCCAGCAGTCGCAGGAACTCGCCACGGTCGCTGAGCATCGCATGCTTGATGACCTCGGCAAAGCCCGACTTCATCTCCTCGGGCGGTAGCGTATCGAAAAAGCGTGTCGAGATGATGACATCGCTGGCTGGGGCAAAGGTGCCGATCTCGTTTTTCAGGCCACAGAAGTTGAAGCCAGTCTTTCCTCCCACAGCAGCATCGACCGCGCCGAGCAAGGTCGTGGGCACATTAATGAATCTTACGCCGCGCTTAAACGTTGCTGCGGCAAAACCTCCCAGGTCGGTCACCATGCCGCCACCCAGGTTAAAGACCAACGAATGGCGCGTGACGCCCGCGTGTTCCATCTCTAACCACACGTTTCTGACGGTTTCCCATGACTTGGCTCTCTCGCCGTCGTTGATGGTGATGAGGTTGGGCAGGGCAAATAAGAGGCGCTCGGTGTTCACGTCGGCTATCCACACAGCCAGGTTGTGGTCGATGCGGGCCTTGAGTTGTTCAACTGCGGCCTCGACGTCATTGGTGAAAATGAGGTTCTGTTTCATGGAGTAAAATCTCTCGGAGCACTCTGAGTTCATAGAGTGCTCCGAGAGGATTCTTTTTTAGGCTTTGACGATGGTCAGTGCCACGAGCAACGAGGGCAGTGCGGCGGCCAGTTCGTCCATGTTCTTGTAGACGAGGTCGGCACCGGCCTTGTACAGGTCCTTCTCGGGGATGGGACCCGTGGTCACGCCGATGGTGAAGCATCCGGCGGCATGGGCAGCCTGAACGCCTAGGGGTGCATTCTCGATGACGAGGCACTGGTTGGATTTCTTCTCGGCCTTGGCCATGCCTTTCAAGAAGGGCTCGGGGTTGGGTTTGCCCTTGCGCACGTCATGCCCCGTGACCTTAACTTCGCCAAAGAGTCCGGGGAAGTCTTTCTCGATGCGCTCCAGCAGGGTGTCCTGCTGCGATCCGGTCACCAGCACGCGGTCCACGTCGGCTTCCTTCAGGGCTTCGAGCACGCGCACTGCACCGGGCATAACGGGTGCTTCGCCCAGTTCGCGGAAGTAGCGCGACTTGACACCATAGAGGGCCTTGGCCTCGTCGTCGGTGATGTTTTTACCGGCGCCCTGTTTGAACTTCATCTTGATGATTTCGCTGCCGGTCATTCCTTCCAGTTCATAGAACTCATCGCGTGTACACTTGATGCCGTTCTTCTTCATGAGTTTTACCCATGCTTGGGTGTGATACTTCATCGAGTCATAGAGGATGCCGTCACAGTCGATGAGTGCGGCACTGATGTCTAAGCCTTTGTGTCCTGTATATTTCAGGTACTCGGCTATCGTCTGTTGTAAGGTCATTGGATTTAATGATATTTTAATTAAATGTACATTGTTTTTTATCTCACGGTGATGTGCAGGCAGCCCGACTTGCGCTCAAAGATGGCATAGCAGCGGTCCTGCTTCCTGAAGTCCAGCACGACCTCGGCAAGGATGTTTTTCAGGTCCTCGAGCGAAATCACCATGCTCGGGTCCATGCAGTCAAACTTCACCCAACTGATGTCGAAGGTGGTGCCGTAACGGTGGCAGGAGTTCTCGGTCGCGGCACGGTTGCGGCGCATGAGTTTGGACACGCTATAGATCGTGCGCGTGACGCTGGTGACCTTGATGCGGTAGGCCTTGCCGCCGCGCTTCTTGACGCTGTCCTGGAAAGCATAGCCGATTTCCTTAAGCAGTTGGGCGGCTTTGGGAACGAGGTAAGGTACTGATGCGCTCAGGTCGTCAAGCATGTAGGCATCGCAGGAAAAAATCCTGATCAATGGCTTGTCGATGCGGTAGGCGTCGCGCAGGCTCGTCACGGGCTGGAAGCCGTTTTTCTCGGCGGCCTCTAGCTGTAACGCGTTACTGTCGTTGAAGATTTCCTTGAGCGGACGTTGTTCGATGTAGGTGGGCAGACGGTGAATATCGGCCTCGGCGATGAGGCCCATGCTGTCGCCTAAAAGAGCGCGGTTTACTGGCATTGCCGGGGGCGCCTTGTAGTCCCATGCGGTGGTATCTTGTTGCTGCTTGCTGCCGTGACCACACGAGGTGGCGCTTGCCAGGGCAAGTCCCATCAGCAACAGCAGCGGCAGCAGGCGCAAGATCTTCAGGTTCATCTCAGTTATACTGGTAGTTTCTTGTTTGAGCAAGCAAAGATAGTGCATGTCGCTCAAAATGCCAAATAAAAACACGCTTTTTCATGTCATGGGATGTGTTCTTAAGGGCCGATTCGTCACATTCACGATGAGGCGCAACCCGTCTTCCCCGCAACCAAAGATAGCCTCTTCAACAAAAAAACTGCTCTCACCCGCATCAGATGTGCCCGTTTTTTTGTAATATTGCACCTTCAAAATGACAGAATCAGGGAAATACAGCGTGCTCTTCGTCTGTCTGGGCAATATCTGCCGCTCGCCGGCGGCCCAGGCGGTGTTGCAGCGCATGGTGGATGAGCGAGGCTTGAGTGACCGCTTCTATATTGACTCGGCAGGCACGGGTGGTTGGCACATTGGCGCCCTGCCCGATAAGCGTATGCGGGTGCATGCCCGCCCTCGCGGCTATGAACTGACTCACCATGCTCGCAAGGTGCAGGCGTCTGATTTTGAGGACTTTGACATGATTGTCGGCATGGATGCCGCCAATGTTGATGACCTGCGTCACCTTGCAGCGACCATCGAGCAGCAGGACAAGGTGGTGATGATGGGCGATTACATTCGTCAGTTCCCCCACTATGACTATGTGCCCGACCCCTATTACGAGGGTAGTGAGGGCTTTGAACTCGTGCTGGACCTGCTGGAGGACGCCTGTGACAACCTGTTGAACCGAATTATCGAACAAAACAATATACAGCAATGAAGACAACCAAGTTATTGACAACTCTCGCCTGCCTGCTGGCAACCTTGACGTTGAGCGCTCAGTCGCCCATCGCCGTGGAGTGGCAGATGGGGCAGAACAACACTGCGGCTAACAACTATAGTTCGCGTTTCGTCATCAAGAACGTGTCCCATCAGCCCCTGTCGGCCGACTGGCAGTTCTTTTTCAACCAGTTCTCCCGCTCGGTGAAGCTCCCGGCAGGTTGCCCGGTGGATATCGATGAAGTGTCGACGACCTACTACCGCGTCAAGCCTAATGCCAACTATAAGACATTGGCTGCTGGCGACTCGCTTGTGGTCGATATGGTGATGGGCGGCAGCCTCGTTAACAAGTGCTACAGGCCCGCTGGTGGCCATGTGGTGCTTGGTGGCGACATGGCTCATCCCATTGCCGTGGACATCAAGCGCTCACCGCTTGACCAACCCGGCCAGTGGCGTGACCATAAGGCTTACCCCGACGGCAACTACATGTACAGCTTCAACGAGGCCATCAACGGCTTCAGCGACGGGTACACGGGCAATGACTACGACATTTTCCCCTCCCCCAAGCAGGTGGACATCGAGGACGGTTTCACCCAGGTGGGTAGCCTGGTGTCCATCAAGACGGGCAAGTGGTTCCAGTGGGGTGGCTACCGCCGTGCCAAGAATCTGCTCACTACCGAGTTGGAGCGGCGAGGCATCTACGTTTCCAGTGGCCAGAAGACCGTTATCAGGCTGTTGCTGGACAAGAAGATGAGCGACAACCGCGAGTATTACTCCCTGCGCGTCCATGACGGCCAAATCACCATTCTGGGCCCCACTCAGGCCGCTCTGATCAATGGTGTGAAGACACTCATTGCTGCCCTGGACCACAGCAAGGGCCACCGCCTGCAGAACTGCTTTGTCATCGACTGGCCTGACTTTGGCTACCGTGGCATGATGCTCGATGTAGCCCGCAACTTTGTCATTAAGCCCAATGACTACAAGCGCGTCATCGACCTGCTGTCCTACTATAAATTCAATGCCATCCAGTTCCACTTCACCGATGACGAGGCCTGGCGCCTTGAAATCCCCGGCTTCCCCGAACTGACTCAGGTGGCTGCCCGCCGTGGCGCCACCCTCGACGAGAAAGGTTATTTGGCCCAGATATTTGACGGCAACGGCAATCCCGATGACCTGTCACAATGTGCCAATGGCTACTTTACCCGCGACGAGTTCATCGACATGCTGCGTTATGCATGGCAGCGCGGCATCCGCGTCATCCCCGAGATTGAGACTCCCGGTCATGCCCGTGCGGCTATCGTGGCGATGAAGAATCGCGCCATGAACAATCCCACCGCCGAGCAGTTCCGCCTGTGGGACGACAAGAACGAGAGCGAGTACACGTCGGCCCAGAACTATCATGACAATGTGCTCAACGTGGCCAGCGATGATGTGTATCGCTTTATCGACCGTGTGGTGGCCGAGTTGCAGAAGATGTACAAAGAGGCCGGTCTCAAACTCGAAATCGTCCACTTGGGTGGTGACGAAGTGCCCAATAATGCTTGGTCAAAGAGTCCTGACGTGCAGGAACTCATGATGCGCCACAACTTGAAGGACCAGCACGAGGTGAGCGAGTATTACATCAAGCGCATCAGTGCACTGTTGGCCCAGCGCAAGATCCGTATTGAGGGTTGGCAGGAAGTGGCGATGAACCACAGCCCTGAATTTAACGCTGTTGTGGCTCCTCATGTGGCTGGCGTGAACGCCTGGAGCACCGTGGGCTCGCGTGCCAACGTGCCTTACCGCCTGGCTAACGAAGGCTATCCCGTCATCCTGTCCAATGTCACCAACTTCTATATGGATATGGCCTACAGTTGGCACCAGAACGAGCAAGGTTTGCACTGGGGCGGCAAGGTGGACGAGTTTGACTCATGGAGCGCTCTGCCCGCCAACATCTATGCCACCGCCCGCACTAACGTCGATGGCACCCCCATCAATATCACTACTGCCGGCGACGGCCAGATAAAGCTGGAGAAGCCCGAGAACATCATTGGCGTGCAGGCACAGCTGTGGGGCGAGACCTTACGCTCGTTTGACGAGGTGCAGTACCTGCTGCTGCCCAAGATGATGGGTGTGAGCGAGCGTGCATGGACCGCCGTGCCCGATTGGAGCAAGGACCTGACCGATGTCAAGGCCTACAACGAGGCCCGTCACCAGTATAATCTCAAGATTGGTACCCGCGAACTGCCGTTGCTCAAGGGCATGGGCTATGACTTCCGTGTAGGACCTCCGGGCATCAAGGTCGTTGACGGCAAACTGCTGATTAACACCCAGTACCCCGATGAGTTGGTAACTTATACCCTCGACGGCAGCGAGCCCTCCATCGACTCGCCTCGCTGGACGGCTCCTGTTCCCGTCAAGGTGCAGCCGCAGGTCATCAAGGCCAAGGCCTTCTACTTGGGCCGCGAGAGCGTTACCACCTACCTGTTCAAATAGGTTTTGGCTTTAGGAAAAGAAAAAAAGACGGGATTCATTGCAACTTTTATGGCGGTGAATCCCGTCTAACTCATAGAATGGTAACTTAAAAAACAAAAAGAGATATGAAGAAGTTTTTTGTGGTTTTGTTTTTTGCGTGTTCGTTGTTGGCAATAGCCGATGATTTGAGCCTGGAAGATATGCACCGGATTGACAGTCTGAGCAACGCAGTGAGAACTGTGCAGGGTCAGATAAAGGAGGCGTTTGGCAAGAAGGATTATGTACGGGTTGCTGAGTTGAACTATCGAGCCATTGCCATGGTGGACAGCAACAAGTCATTTTTAGAACCCATACTGGGTGAGCGGCAACTCAATGCGATAAAGGGCTATTTCCATTATGACCTGGCTTGTTCCTACTCCCGTCGTCACATGACTGAGGGCGCCTTCTATCACTTGCAGCAGGCGGTCAATTACGATTACAGCGATTGGAAGCATATGCTTGAGGACCATGATCTTGACAATATCCGTGGCAATGCCAGATTTGATGGGATTGTGGAGAATATAAGGGACCGTTTTGATTATCTCAGTATTCTCAAGAAGGCCGCACCCTACACTCTCAATGAACATGCCGATACCTTGCCCACATTCACATATCAGGCGCCTGATGATGCCAATCTGCAGCGTGTCAGGGCCTATTTCAACCTTGACAAGGTTGCCGGGAATGGTGATGAGATTTCAAAAATCAAGAATATCATGACCTACATTCACAACCTCATCGAGCACGACGGCCAGCACCCCAATCCCGAACATATCAACGCCATTGACATGGCTGAGGCCTGCAAGGACGGTAGCCGTGGACTGAATTGCCGTGGACTTGCCATTTTGCTCAATGAATGCTACCTGTCGATGGGTATTCCCTCGCGTTATGTGACCTGCATGCCCCGGGAATATATCAATGATTGCCATGTCATCAACGCCGTGTGGTCCAATCAACTCGGAAAGTGGTTGTGGATTGACCCGAGTTTCAATGCATGGGTAACCGACAAGAAAGGAAAAATGTTGAGCATCCAGGAGGTGAGAGAGTGCCTGCGCAACGGCACTCCTGTTGAAGTGAACAAGCAGGCTAACTGGAATAACCGTGAGAAAGAGACCACCGAGAATTATCTTTATAATTATATGGCTAAGAATCTCTACTACGTTATCGTTTCCCTCAATCAGGAATTTGGCCTTGAGGACAGCGCCATTTCTAATAAACCACATGATGTGAAATTGCTGCCCCCAGGCTACACACCCGATCGAGACTCTCGTGATGGCTTGACTACTTGTGACGACCAGTGGTTCTGGCAAGCCCCGATGTAAAACCCGGATTCAAGCTTTAAAAGATACATTTTGGATTGTTGGGGAAATGTGCTGTTGATGTGCATTTCCCCAAAATGATGCAGATGAATGTAAAAAACATTGAAAAATTGTTGTTAAATCAAAATATTTGCATTTTTCAGTGTTAAAAATTGGTTGCATGTTTTAATGATTGAAAAACAGTGTGTATATTTGTAGTTCATTCTGTACCCAACTTTTGAAATCAATATTACCTAATCAATAAAATCCACTTGAGAATGAGAAAACAGTTACTATTGCTACTGCTGTTGAGCCTCTTGTCGCTGCCGGGACTGGCCCGTGTGGTGACAGGCGTGGTCACGCAGTCGAGCGACGGCGAGCCGATTATCGGCGCGTCGGTCAAGGTGCACGGCACGACGCGCGGCACGGCGACCGACTTCGACGGCCGTTTCTCGGTTGAGGCAAGCGACGGCGACGTGCTCGATGTGAGCTACGTGGGCATGAATCCCAAGAGCGTAAAGATTGCCCCGGGACAGACCGAGGTCAACATCGCCCTTGATGATAATGCACAGGTGCTGGGTGAGGTCGTGGTGACCGCCATGGGCCAGACCCAAGAGAAAAAGAAACTGAACTTCGCTGTTCAGTCCCTTGACGAGGAGCAGGTGAACGCTGGCGGTTCCACCAACTTCGCCAACTCGCTGCAAGGTAAGGTTGCCGGTCTGCAGGTGAGCACCGGCGGTAGTTCGCCCAACTCGTCGACACAGGTCATCATCCGTGCCATCTCGTCGATGAACAACTCGATGAGCAACGAGCCGCTGCTCATCGTTGACGGCATGGCTTATCGCGGTACCGCTTCATCGCTTGGCGACCTGAACCCCAACGACATCGAGAACATCACGGTGCTGAAAGGCGCTGCCGCCTCGGCCCTCTATGGCCAGGAGGCTGGTAGCGGTGTCATCATGATTACCACCAAGAACGGTGGTCGGAATGGTGAAATCAATGTCACCGCATCGGCTACGCTCGAGATCAATACCCCTTATCGAGTTCCCAAGATTCAGTCCACCTTCATCCCCGGTGCCAAGGGCATGTACAAGGAGAACATGGGCAGCGGTGGCTGGGGACCCTATATGGGCGCCAACGACCATTACTACAACAATGTGGACAACTTCCTGAAGACGGGTATCCTGCAGAAGTATGACGTGAGCGTGAGCGGCGGAACCGAGAAGTTCTCGTCCTATGCCTCGCTGTCCTACAGCGACAACCAGGGTATCGTTCCCAAGGATTACCGCAAGCAGATCAACGCCCTCATCAAGGGAACCTATAAGCCCAGTGACAAGGTGACCATTCAGTTGAGCGCCAACTTCATGAACCGCAAGTCACGCGGTTTCGGCAACTCGATGTCCACCATCTACAACTGGGGTATCAACAAGGACATGAGTGACTACCGCACCCTTGAGGGACATGTGAACTGGTGGGCCTACTACGACCACTGGGAGAACCTGCTCGACACCGAGCGCATCAATGGTGCCGTGTCGCCCTACTTCGGCCGCTACATGGACTGGAGCCAGACCGAGGGCAATCGCTTCCTCATCAACGGCCAGATCAGTTACGAGCCAATCAAGAATCTGGTGATTACCGGAAAGATGGGCTATGACAAGAGTTACTCGATGTATGACTCCTACACCGTGCCCCGCATCTATGACGGCGACCTGGTGGATCCCAATGCCGAGGATGTGCAGACTAAACTCAGCGACATGCAGTCAAAATTTGGCTCTTACAGTTTCCAGCCCTCGCGTGGTTCGATGCTGAACATGCAGTTGCTGGCGACTTATCAGCACACCTTTGCCGAGGACTACACCGTGAGCGCCCTCTATGGTCTGGAATACAAGGAGCGCCGCGGCCTGGAGGCTTCCATCTATAATGAGCACTTCAAACTGGGTGGCGAGTTCTATAGTTTCAACAACACCGACTTTACCAATGGTGACCTGTTGATTGCCAATCGTCCCACGCTGTATCATAGCGAGAGCAACATCTATGGCCACTTCGGTGAGTTGCGCTTTGATTACAAGGGTATGGCACAGCTGTCCGTCACGGGACGTCTTGACGGCTCATCCCGCGTGAGACAGTCGACCCAGACGACTTATTTCTATCCTTCGGTTACGGCAGGTATCATCTTCAGCGAACTCTTCCACCTGAGCAACGACTGGTTCAGTTACGGTAAACTTCGCGGCAACTGGGCCAAGGTCGGCAAGGACTGTCAGGCCTATCTGTTTACCGATACCTACAAGCAGTGGACGCTGTTCCCCGACGGCGGTTATGGCGTGGATCCCACCGTGTCGCGTGCGGTTGACCTGGTGCCCGAGATGACCAAGTCGTGGGAGATCGGTGCCGACCTGCGCTTCTTCCGCAATTGGACCCGCCTGGATATCGCCTACTACTCGACCACGGTCGATGACCAGATTGTGACCGTGCGCGTGTCGCCCGCCTCGGGTGTGATTCTCCAGACGCGCAACGAGGGTAGCTTGAAGAACCATGGTATGGAGATTTCATTAAATCAGGATATCATCAAGACAACCGACTTCTCGTGGAGTGCCCTGGCCAACTTCTCGTTTAACCGCAGCAAGGTGCTATACCTGCCCAACGAGTTGACCGAGATCCAAGGTACCCAGTATGGCGACATCTTCCCCGTTGCCCGCCTGCATGAGTCCTCGACGGGTATTTCCGGTAAGGACTATGTGCGTGACCCGGAGGGTAACGTCATCTGTGACGAGAACGGTTATCCCATCATCGACAGCGCCAAGGGCCTCTACATCGGTAACCGCGAACCCGACTGGTTGCTGGGTATAGGCAGCACCTTGCGTTATAAGAATGCCAGCCTGTCGTTCCTGTTCGACGGCCGCAAGGGTGGTGACGTGGTCAACGTCACGGGCCGCAGCCAGATTACCAACGGCATGAGCAGCCTGTATGACAAGTACCGCAACCGCGAGTACATCATCGACGGTGTGCAGGCCGTAGCCGGTCCTGACGGCACGACGACCTATGTCAAGAACACAACGCCTATTGTGCTTGACTCCTATTTCATCAATACCTATTACTCGACTGTTTCGTCCAACTTCATTGAGGACGGTTCCTATATCCGCTTGAGTTATGTGACGCTGAGTTATGACCTCGGCAAGCACTTCAAGCGCACCTGGCCCGTCAAGGGGCTCACGCTCACTGCCACAGGTCGCAACCTGCTGTTGCTGACCAAGTACCGCGGCAATGATCCCGCTGTGCTCGCTGGCACTGGTGGCGGTACCGGTAGCGCCGGTATCGACAATTACAATGTGCCCAGCACGCGTAGTTTCAATTTTACAATTAAAGCATCATTCTAATAAAAGGCCGACTGATTATGAAAAAGATTAAATTTTTAGCATTGTTGATGCTGGTTGGCCTGCTGTCGGTGAGCTGCAACGATATCCTCGACGATAACGTCAACCCCGACAGGGCCCATGATATTGAGGCCAAGGATGGCCTGGCTGTCATCATCTACTACGCACAGCAGGTCGTCTATGACCACAGCGAATATTACGCCTACTTCTCCCAGATGCTTACCACTGGCGGTAAGAGTTCGGTGGGAGCCTATAGTTACAAGTGCGAGTGGGAGATGCTGACCATGAACCGCCACCCGATGTGGCGTCGCCACTTCTATGACATCGGTAAGAATACCGATAACCTGGTGAAGAATTCGCAGGCTATCAATTCGCCCAACTATGAACTCATCGGGCGCACCATCATGCTGATGTCCACTCAGTTGACGACCGACGCCTTTGGCGACATACCCCGCAGCGAAGCCTACAAGAGCATTGCGCCCAAGTATGACACCCAGGCCTCGGTATATGCCTGGATGATGCAGGAGTGCGATGACCTCATCAAGATGTATGAGGACCCCGCGATTGTCAACAATCCCGACAATCAGAAGATTGACGCCTCGGTGGACCGCGTCTATGGCGGAGACCTCGAGAAGTGGAAAGGCCTGGTATATGCCATCAAGGCAAGATTGCTGCTGCGCAACATTCCCAATGTGGATCGCAGCCCTGCCATGTGCCAGAAGATTATCGATGCTGCCGATGCCGCCATCAACCAGTGGCGCAAAGGCGAAGTGTTTGATTATCAAGGAGGCCGTGACGCTTGGTTCGGCAATGAACCGCGTTACTACTGGGATGGCGGCACCGGTACGCAAAATGCCGTGTGGAGTGTTGCCCAGCCTGTTATCAACTC
>JAEEGI010019271.1_pt1 | contig 13770 bp, 8 predicted proteins | sample 8958751 | NCBI WGS metagenome assembly JAEEGI01 (sample SAMN16246545, study PRJNA631951) | gut metagenome | biome: gut microbiome; feature: rumen; material: KS-attached | host: Bos | place: Iran: Karaj | collected 2018-10
TTTTTTCTTCTTGGGACGCTTGGCACCGTACTTGCTGCGGCGCTGGGTGCGGCCTTCAACACCGGCGGTGTCGAGGGTGCCGCGGATGATGTGGTAGCGCACACCGGGAAGGTCCTTCACACGGCCACCGCGTACCATAACGATCGAGTGCTCCTGCAGGTTGTGGCCCTCACCAGGGATGTAGGAGTTCACCTCCTTACCGTTGGTCAGGCGTACACGAGCAACCTTGCGCATAGCCGAATTCGGCTTCTTAGGCGTGGTCGTGTAGACACGAACACACACACCACGACGCTGAGGACAAGAATCCAGAGCGGGGGATTTGCTGGCAGATTCCAGCGCAGTGCGGCCTTTTCTTACTAATTGCTGAATAGTAGGCATCTTACTTTTGTTAGTTTTTAATTAATTTGACAAAAATTTTTCAGTTTGCTTCCCTGTCCTGGAGACCACTTAATCGCCCACGTTTTCAAGCGTTTAGCGCGATTTTTGACTCTTTCGGCGCAAAAAAGCGATGCAAAATTACAAACAATTTTTGTAACAGCCAAACATTTAACCGATTTTATTTATATATAATGTACCCCTAGCACCTCAAAGCAAGGGTGGTTTTTATGGTCCAAATGAGCTAACTGCCTGATAATCAACACCCTCATAAATCGTGAACTTTATTTAATCTTAACATTATTTAACATCATTTAGCCGAATAATATACCCAATTTGGGTAGTTTTCCGCCGGACGCCCAATGAAGGATAAAAAGCAAGCTGCAACCTATAAAATGCCGCAAAACAGGATGAGAGTAGCAGAAAAAGACCTTTTACACATTATATATAATATATAGGGGGCGCTAACTGGGGCATCGAGCGTCAATCGGTAAGGTTCTAAAACAGCAAATAAACGCCCCATCCGGGTCGGTATTCAGGATATTATGACTATATTTGCCACATCAACACAGACAACAACTCATCATCACGACAATGGACACAACACTTATTGCTCACCTCGCCTTTTGCGTCGCAGCGTTGCTCACCTTAATAGGCATGCTACTCCAGGACACCACCCTGCTGCAACTCAACCACTTCAGCAACAGCCGTTTCAACTCCCACCTACAAGAGAAAGGCGAATTATATTCCGTCCCTCGCCTATCGGCGATCGCGGTGCTGGCTGGTAGCATCACCACCATGGCGAAAGAGTCCTGGATGGTCGTCATCATTCTCGCCGTAGTACTTGCCATTTTGGGCATCTACCTGCTCTCCAAGAAGCGCCCCGATGCCTCACATTTCAACGGACGCGCCACAGGAGTTTACGGCAGCTCGTTAATTCTATCGACCGTTGCAGTACCTGCCGCCGCCAGCTTTAGCATGAGCCCGGATACGATCAATTCGACCTATACCTATGACACAGCGCAGGCTATGCTGCTCTGTGCAGTCATCTCTCCCCTACTCGTCATACTCTCCAACTGGCTGCTGGGACTCTTCAGGAAAAACGAGGAAAACGGCACAAAATCAAGCGACAATAAATAATTAAAGTGTCAATTGAATGTAAACATGATAATAAGCTGTTTTCCAATTATTTATTAAAATAGAATAAATTTTAATTATCGAGCTAAAAGTGCGTTCTAGAGGCGGTTTTTCACAGCAAAATACCAATATTCGTCCATTCTTTAAACAATCACTTAAATAAAAGCACTGCAACCCATTTTACAACAATAGATTGCAGTGCTAATAATATTGCAATTTTAAATAAACTTAAGAGGTTTAATAAATGTAGGTAATTTAGTGGTCGCAGACTACAGCAAGGCCAGCGGCCTTGACTTGAATTAACCCCAGGGCGCACAGGTCGAAGACCTCGTGTGGCCTGGGGATGCAGACCCGAAATGGAACGGGCCCAGAATGGGGCCACTTAGGTCAGGCGATAGTCATTCCATTCAATACCGGCATTCTGAAGGTGTTTGCGGTATTCACTTTCAAAGCTCTCTCGTTGATGATGAATGCGCTGGTTATTAATGTAATTAGCCACTATCTCTTTGTCACGCAATGCGTAGGTGAACGCTCCGTACTCCTTTCCCCAACCTGCAAATTGCGGAAAAGAGTCCCGGTTCTGTTTTATCCACTGACTTGTTGACAACTTGATATCACGCACAAGATCAGATAAACGCACTGAGGGATGGAGATTGACCAATAGGTGGATGTGATTCTCAATGCCATTGATGGCATACAATGTTGACTGTGAATTCTGCACAACACGCGCAATGTACCGGTACAACTGGTCGCACGATGTGAGCGGCAAGGTCATCTCACGCCTATAGGTGTTAATGACGATATGATAAATGGCTGTTACTGCACTCATGATCTATAAATTTTACGAAGACAAAGTTACAATAAATCAGGCATTGTGCCAAATGGTGCAATGACTGATGTTAGTGGCCCCATTCAGGGCCCATGCCGTTACGTGTCTATGTCCCCATGCCACACAGACCTTCGGCCTGTGCGCCATGGGGTTAGCGCAAGTCAAGGCCGTTGGCCTTGCGCAGGCCTCTGGCCTGCTACTCGCCTTGTAGACCCATACTTTATAGCAGATTCATTTATATTAACCAAGGTAGCTGCGAAGCCAGCCACAAACAGACTCACCTGTTTTGCTTGATTCTTTATACGTTCTCGTCGAGGTTGTTCTCTAAGCTATCAATTTCAGTGAGCGACGGGACATCCTTAAGGTATTCTAGAGCTTCTGGATTAAGGATAGAAAGATACTCTTCATAGGGGATGAAACGCCCGCCCATCGACTTGAGGTGAGCTGTCTCCAACTGGCAGTCAATGAGTTTTCCGCCGACACGTTGCATCACCCTTGCCAGGTGAATCAGAGCCAGTTTAGAGGTGTTGGGCTCACGCGAAAACATGCTTTCACCAATGAAACAGCTGTCCATTGCCATGCCATAGAGTCCCCCCACCAGATTGTGGTCCTTGTCCCAGACCTCAATACTATGGGCCATTCCCCTGAGATACATATTGGTATAGGCTTCCATCATGTCTTCACCCAACCAGGCGCCCTCATGATCATAACGGCCGTCCACCTCGCTACACCCCTTGATAACTCCCTCAAAGTCATCATCAAACGTCACGTGGTAGAGTTTCTTGTTCATCAACGTGCGCATCGAGTGAGAGATGTGAATCTCGTCAGGAAAGATGACAAAACGCTGCATGGGGCAATACCATGCAGGACAAGGCCAATCCCTAAAGGAGAACCAGGGAAAGATGCCGTAGCTGTAGGCGAGCATCAGTCGTTCCTCACTCAGGTCTCCACCGATTGCCAACAGTCCGCTCTCCTCACCCAGCCTGGGATCCGGAAACACAAGATCGTCACTCAATTCAAAAACCATATACTTATTCTATACCTTTTTTCGTTTTTTCGTTTTGTTCGGGTACACACGGGACTCATGCAAAGTCGCCAAGCCGCTAAGTCTTCTATTGTTGCTCGCAAGAGGCTTGCAACATTTTGAATCACTAATTAGCGAGCATTGTGTTAGTTTCATTCTTCCAGTTTCAACTCGTCGATAGCATACTCGCCGCCCTGCTTAAGGGATCCGAATAAGATTTCTCGCACAAGTCTGGTCTTGAGACGGTTGTGGATCACACGGTCCATCTCGCGTGCTCCATACTCCTGGCTGTAGCCTTCATTCAACAATTGTTCACGAGCCTGGTTTCCAAGTTTGAGGGTCACCTTCTTGGCATCGAGCATTTCCTGCAATTCACGCAGTTTCTTGTCCAGAATCATGCCTGCCATCTTGCGGTCCATATCGTTGAACACGACGATGGAGGACAAACGGTTGATAAATTCGGGCTTGAACGTCTTTTTCACCTGTTTGAGCATAGCTTGTCCGGCGGTAACCGTCGAAGCAAAGCCCACCGAAGCCTGTTTAGCGAACTGTGCTCCGGCATTGCTGGTCATGATGAGCACGACATTGCGGAATACCGCTTTTCGTCCCTTATTGTCGCTCAAGGTTCCGTAGTCCATCACCTGCAAGAGCAAATTGAACACGTCGTCGTGGGCCTTCTCGATTTCGTCAAGCAGGAGCACACAGTCGGGATGCTTGCGCACGGCATCGGTCAGCAGGCCACCGTCATCATATCCTACATAACCTGCGGGAGAGCCGATAAGTTTGGCAACCGTATGCTTCTCGACATACTCACTCATGTCGAAGCGCACCAGTTCCACACCCATTTCCTTGGCCAAGACACGCGCCACCTCGGTTTTTCCTACGCCCGTGGGGCCAACAAACAGCAACGACGCCAAGGGTTTATTCTCATCGACGAGTCCAGCCTTGGACATCTGCACGGCATCAACGACCTGCTTGACGGCCTCGTCTTGACCGTAAATCTTGTCCTTGATGCGTTGCTCCAACGTCTCGAGGCGACCGTTATCATCCTCGTCCATGGTGAGGGAATCCACCTTGGCGATACGCGCAAGCACACTGGCGATGAGCGCTTTATCCACGTGACGGTCATCCCCTTCCTTGCGGTTCATCTGCAACCAAGCCCCTGCCTCATCGATCAAGTCAATGGCCTTGTCGGGCAAGTATCGGTCGGTAATATGGCGAGCGCTGCCCGTAACTGCAAGTTCCAACGCATCATCGTCATAGGTTACTCCATGAAACTTCTCATAGCCCTCCTTGAGCATCTTCACAATCTTCAACGCCTCGTCGATGCCAGGCTCCTCGATGGGCACCTGCTGGAAACGGCGCATCAAGCCGCGGTTGCGCATGATGTAGCGGTTATATTCCTCATAGGTGGTCGCCCCGATGAAGCGCACTCGCCCACCCTCCAGATAGGGTTTCAGCAGGTTGCTGGCATCCATCGAGCCTTCGCCCGTCTGCCCGGCCCCTACGATATTGTGAATCTCGTCGATGTACAGGATGGCTCCTTTCTCGGCTGCAATGCCTTTCATCACCGTCTTGAGCCGTTTCTCAAAGTCTCCACGGAATTGTGTGCCGGCAATCAGAGAACCCAGGTCCAGTTGGTAAATCTTAACATCACGCAAGGTCTCGGGAACGTTACCGTCCTCGATGCGTTGTGCCAATCCATAGACGATGCTGGTCTTGCCCACTCCCGGTTCACCGATGTGCAGTGGGTTGTTCTTATCCTTGCGGCACAAAACCTGAATAGTGCGGTCCAATTCCGTTTCACGCCCGATGAGGGGGTTGTGGTCTGCCAGATGGTCATTGATGCAGAGCACATAGTCACGCCAGCTGCTCGGTACAGCATCGTTGCCAACTGGCTGCACTTCTTCCACTTCATCGGTTTTCATTTCGTAATTCTCATTCGGCGTGTCAGGATAATTCTCGCCCAACGCCTCAAAGAAATCACCCTTGTCTTCATCGCTGACGAGCAGGTGCAGGCAATTTGCAGCATAAGAATCCTTCAAGTCCATCATCTCATGAATCAGGTGATAGACATCGACCATCCCGACTTCAGCATTGTGACAAAGCACTACCACGGCAGCCATCAATTGCTCATACTGATAGGAATAAGTGATGACTGGCTCGGGCTCATCTTCAGGGTAGCTCTCCATGCCAGCGATGCGTTCCCGCAACTTCTCTATGACATTATTAATTAGGAGATCGGTTGTCACGAAGGTAAGGGCAGCCCTCACCTTGCCGTCGTTGAGAGCCGTCAGCAGGATGTGCTCAGGGGTAACCAGCTTGTTCTTGTTCACGCTGGCAAGGACCGAAGCATCGGTCAACATTCGCTGTAATGCTTGTGATACTTGTATTTCTTCAGGCATAGTATATTATCGTGTATTTCTTTTACTTGTGATTGTTTCTTTTATTCGGGTTCACAGGTAATCTGCAACGGGAAGCCCTCTTTACGTGCCATGGCCCTGGCCTGATTGGCCTTGGTCATCGCCACATCATAGGAGTACACGCCCACGATGGCCTGACCCTCGCGGTGCACCTTCATCATGAGCATCACTGCCTCGTCGGTAGGTTTGCTGAATACGACCTGCAACACGTGGGTAACAAATTCCATCGTGGTGAAATCATCGTTGTGGAATATCACCTTGTATTGCCTCGGCTCCTCGATGCGTATTTTTTCGCGGGTCGCCGCTCCGGTGCCCGTCCCTTGTTGATTATTACCTGCCATAAAAGTTGATGTCTTGTTTTTCCATGACAAAATTACTCAATAAATCCCATTTACGCAAATTCTATGCCAACAGCAAGCTACAGGTCAAGCGTGGCAGGCATCATACAATTTCCTGAGAGAAAATGAATGAAGAAAAGCTCAGATTGCAAAAAAAACACTATATTTGCGGAAAATAATGAAAGGTAACATCTCCATCCGATTATTGAAACGCTCTTTCCTGTATAGGCTGGTTGCAGTCGTTTCCTTGTTCACCTGTCATCTTGTGGTGATGGGTGAAAAAGCCGACTCGCTTTACAATATCTATGTCAATGCCGACAAGGGCAAGAAAGTCGAGATGGTCAACAGCTTGTCACGCCAACTGTATGACCAAGAAGTTACCGATACCCTCTACTCTTGTTCCCCGACGACCGATCCCGGGATGATTGACGCCTTGATGCACTACCTGATGGCAGAACGCTTCTATGACATGGAACTGTTTGAAGAAGCACTGCAGGAAGGGAAACGCGCCCAGGAACTGACCCAGGAACGCGAAGCCGACAAATTCCTCAGCGATGTGCTGGGCGTGCTTAGCAATGCCCAATACCGTAACGGTGATTATGATGAAGCGTTGAAGACCCTGTTGAAGGCCTATCAGGTGGACAAAGAACTCAACAACAAGCGCCTCATCAGCAGTGACCTCAATTCGCTGGGAGCCATCTATCTGGCTGTGGGGCAGCCGAAACCGGGCATCCAATTTATAGAGAAAGCCGTTGCCATGGAGCGCGAGTTGGGCCGCAAGGATCGTCTCGCCACCAGGCTGGGAGTTGCCAGTGAACTATACCTGCTCAACGATGACCCCGAAAATGCCATGAAGGCCATTGAGGAAGCCTACAAAATAGACCTCAATGACGGGCGCATGAAGAAAGCGGCAGTCAGGCTGGTACAAAAAGGTGCCATACTGGAGTATCAGTCCCGCCTCGATGAGGCGCGCGCCACCATCATGCAAGCGCTACCCGAACTGGAGAAAGACGGTAATGCCTATTCCCTAGCCGTCGGATACAATCAGTTAGGCTCTATCGAGCAGAAGCTAGGCAATATTGACGCTGCTGCCACATGGTATGACAAGGCATTGAACCAGAGTGTCCTGTGCGGCTCGCCCAAGGTGGAACGCACTGCAGAACGTGGCCTGTGGGAAACTCTACGCAAAAGCAACCCTAATGTGGCTTTAATCCATCTGGAACGCTATACCGCGCTCACCGACTCGATGCAACGCGAGATGTCTTCCATGCGGATGCAGGTGATGGAAACGACAATCATCAACAATGAGCAGAACGAGGTAAACAAGAAGAGCAAGCTCTTTACTAAACTGATACAATGGGGCGGCCTATCTCTTGTCTTGATGCTAACGGCCATGATTGGCGGACTCTTTATTTCCTGGCGCAGAGGTCAGAAGACCCTGCACATGCAGCGCCAGACCCAGGCCATGAGGTCGCACTTCTTCACCAACATCACCCATGAGCTGCAGACCCCGTTGACCGTTGTCCTTGGGGCGGGCCAAGAGTTGCTGGAATGCGGCAAAAGCAATGCCGAGAACAACAAACAGCTGGGCGAAATGATTGTCCGTCATGGAAAGAACATGCTGGGACTCGTCAACCAACTGCTTGACATTGAGAAAGTCAGGGGAGGTGCTAAGCCCATCATGAAACAAGGTGATATCGTGATGTTTATGCGGCTGCTGGTAGATAACTTCACCACTGCCGCCAACCAGAAGTTCATCAACCTGTCATTTTCATCGACGGTAAACACGATGCCTGTGACTTTTGCACCCGAATACGTACGCAAGATCGTCCATGGGCTGATTGCCAATGCCTTCAAATTTACGCCCCGCAACGGCAGTGTCAAGGTGGCACTGACATTCCCCGAAAACGGCAGAGTCCAGTTCAGTGTGAGCGATACCGGCAATGGTATCCCTGCCAAAGAAAAGGAACACATCTTTGAACCGCTGTCACAGTCGCTCATTTATGACGACAACAGCCCAGAGGTGGGTGTTGACCTCTCGCTCGTCAACCAGCTTGTACTGGCCTTGAATGGCACGATCACTGTTGACAGCGAGGAGGGTCGTGGCACCTGTTTTACCATCAACCTACCTGCTCAGGCCAGTAACGATCCAGCCCAAACGGAGTTAACCAATTCCCTGAGTTTTGCTGAGGAGCGTATCAAGGGTACCCGAAGGAAACGCCAACGTCCCTTGGTATTCATCGTCGATGACAACGAGGATGTGGCATTCTTTATTGCCAACCACCTGAAGGAAAACTACGAGCTGCGCTTTGCCCATGACGGTCGTGAAGCGTTGAACAATGCCCTGGAACTGGTACCGGCGCTCATCATCACGACCCTGAGAATGCCTGTCATGGGCGGAAAAGACTTCATCAGGCGAGTGCGTGCCAACAACACGTTGAGCCATATCCCCATCATCGCGATGACCTCCGACACCAGTGAACAGGAGCGACTGTCGTGTATTGAGGCTGGTGCCGATACCGTGCTCGTCAAGCCCTTTAATTCCACCGAGCTTGAACTGGTTACCAAGCACCTCATTGACCAGAGCGCCAAGTTGCGTGAGCGCATCACCAAGACCATGGGCGAGTCCAAGACAACCTCGATCAGCAAGGAGGACAAGGACTTTATCAACCGTCTAGTAGAGGTCATTCATGCCCAGCTTGCGCTGGAAGACATTGACATGAACCACATTGCCGCCGCCATGTCCTTGACTCCCAAGCAGCTGCGCACCCGCGTCATGTCAATTACCGGCCTCACCCCAGTAGCCTATATCCTGCAGGTGAGACTGAACTATGCCCGTCACATCATTGCTAGCGACGACAGCTCGCTGACCACGGTAGCTGCCAAATGCGGATTCCAGAATCTGTCCCACTTCTCCAAGGCTTTCAAGCAGCAGTTCGGAGTGAGCCCGACGCAATTCCGCAAGAATCCTGACAGCATCAGCCCCCCACCCCCTTCCAAGTAGAAAACTATCTGACAAGCCTATATATAAACCCTATAATACATTGAATAGATATGACAACTCCAAAAGAAACTAACAAGCCCCTCCCCGACACTGAGTATCATCGTGCCCAGCAGCTCATCAACCAATCCATCGCAGCGATGGATGATAAGGCCCATATCGAATACCGCTCCACCATCGAGCGCGCCAATCCGCCATCGCGACTGCAACAATGGAGGCAACGGCTACGGCGCCTGTTTTCATGACAGAGTATTGCATTCTTTGGCGTTTTTCGCTGGTAATATACGGATATTTTGTACCTTTGAGGTCTCAAAACAAATCACTATTTTTGACGGCATGAAGCGTACGCTATTGATCATTATGTTGTTATGGAACATCCTCGGCGGGCATGACATGATGGCTCAGGACTGGGCCGGCAAGACCCGTTACCACCAAGCCAATCTCGAGTTGCAGCAGGGCGCCCGTGACCCGCAGCGCATTGTCCTCATGGGCAATTCCATCACCGAGTTCTGGATGGATACCCACCCGCAGTTTTTCACCGACAACCACCTTGTGGGGCGTGGCATCAGCGGCCAGGAGTCCTACGAGATGCTGGCTCGTTTCAGACAGGACGTTATTGCCCTGTCGCCGCGTGCTGTGGTCATCAATTGCGGCACCAACGACATAGCCGAGAACTTCTGCCCCTATGATGAGGACATCACGATGGACAACATCCAGTCCATGACCGAACTGGCCCTGCACAACGGCATCAATGTGGTTCTCTCCTCGGTATTGCCCTGCAGCCACTTCATCTGGAACAGGTCGGTACGCAATGTCCCCGAGAAAATCCAGTCACTGAACGCGCGCATCCAGGAATTGGCCGAGAGGTTGCATCTCCCCTATATCGACTACTACGGATCAATGGTTTATAACGAGAGCGGTGCCATCAACCCCGCTTACAGCGAAGACGGCGTTCACCCCAATGCTACAGGCTACAATGTCATGGAGCGGTTGCTGCTGGATGTCCTAAAGACGATTACTACACATTAACTTAAAATCATATCAACAAAAAAATGAGAAAAATCACTGTTATCATCATGGCACTTGCTGCAATGACAGCGGTTGCCGCCACTCCCATCAAGGCGGTGGACCGTGAGAACCTGGACCCGAGTACGGCTCCAGGCATTAACTTTTATCAATATGCCTGTGGCGGCTGGATGTTCAACCACCCGCTAGACCCGCAGTATGCCCGTTTCGGCACCTTTGACCAGCTGGCAGAGAACAGCCGCAACCAGGTCAAGGACATTATCACTACGCTGGGCAACAACAACCCGCGCGGCAGCATCAAGCAGAAGGTGGGTGACCTCTATGCCCAGGGTATGGACAGCGTTCGCCTCAACAGCGAGGGCATGGCTCCGCTTAAGGACTACATCGACCAACTCAAGGCACTCCCGCGCGACCAGTTCATGGCCGCCATCGCCGACCAGCATCGCGGCATCGCAGCCCCCTTCTTCAACTCGGCAGTCATGGCCGACCTGAAGGACTCGAACACCAACATGTTCTACCTGATGCAGGGTGGCCTGGGCATGGGCGACCGCGACTACTACCTCGAGAAAGACGCCAACACCGTCAAGGTGCGCGACGCCTACGCCAAATACATTCAGCAGTTGTTCCAACTCATAGGCTACAAGAAGGCTGCCGCCATGAAGGCTTCGCAGCACGTGATGTCTATCGAGACCGCTCTGGCTCGCGTAGCCATGACCCGCGAAGAGACCCGTGACTACAGCAAGCTCTACAACGTAGTGACCCTGGACCAGCTGCGCGCCGACTATCCCAACATCAACTGGAGCCAGTACTTTGCCGGACTGGACATCAGTGAACTTGACAAGGTGTGCGTCTTCCAGCCCAAGTCGCTGGCCAAGGTCAACGAGATGATGGCCACACTCAAGGAAGCAAGCGTAAGGGAATACCTCATCTTCAAGTATATCGATGCCGCTTCGCCCTACCTGAGCGATGCCTTTGCCGACGCAAACTTCGACATGTACAGCCGCGCCATGAGTGGCAAGCAGGTGAAGATGCCGCGCTGGAAACATGCCCTTGACGTGCCCAACACGATGCTGGGCGAGGCCGTTGGCCAGCTCTATGTGGAGAAGTACTTCCCTGCCGACAGCAAAAAGAAGATGCAGCTGCTCGTAGATAACCTGAAGCGCGCCCTGGGCGAACACATCGCTACCCTGTCGTGGATGAGCCCCAAGACCAAGGTCAATGCTCTCGTGAAACTTAACAGCTTCACAGTCAAGATCGGTTATCCCGACAAGTGGCGCGACTACAGTGCCCTGGACATCGATCCCGCCAAGAGCTACTGGGAGAATATCCTGGCAGCATGCCGATTCCAGGCCGAGTATGAATACGGTCAACTAGTCAAGCCTGTGGACAAGGAGCGCTGGCAAATGACGCCCCAGACGGTCAACGCCTATTATGAGCCCTCGACCAACGAGATTTGCTTCCCCGCCGGCATTCTGCAGGCCCCCTACTTTGACCCCAATGCCGATGACGCCTGCAACTATGGCGCTATCGGCGTAGTAATCGGCCACGAGATGACCCACGGCTTTGACGACCAGGGCCGCAACTTTGACGCTAACGGCAACATGGTGGACTGGTGGACCCCCGAGGACGCCGCCAAGTTCCAGCAGCTGGCCGACAAACTGGGCGCACAGTACAGTGCCGAGATTGTTGCCGACGATATCCATGCCAACGGCACCTTCACCATGGGCGAGAACATCGCCGACCACGGTGGACTGCGCGTAGCCTACAGCGCTTTCAAGAACACCGACCAAGGTAAGGGCGACAAGAAGATTGACAGTTTCACCCCCGATCAGCGTTTCTTCCTGAGCTATGCCAACGTATGGGCAGCCAACATTACCAAGGAGGAGAAGCTGCGTCGCACCAAGGTCGATCCTCACAGCCTGGGCGTGAATCGCGTGAACGTAGCCATCCGCAACCTGGAAGAGTTCTTCAACGCTTTCAACATCCAGCCCGAGATGCCCATGTGGCGTGACCCCGCCGACCGCGTCATCATTTGGTAATATAGACTTTAGACTTTAGACTTTAGACTTTAGACGATTAGCCGTTAGCGGACATCCATCTGTTAACGGCTAATTGGTTTTTAACAAAGATTTTTTTCGGCTCCATGCAGTCTTTTGGTCAAATATGGCATCATACCAATAAAGGACAACTTTACTGGATGGACATGGAGCGTGTCATCGGGGCAGCTATGGCTGGTGACCAACAGGCTATCGCCAAGCTCTATAATGCGTATTCCCACAAGGTGTTGGGGATATGCTATAACATCGTGGGCAATCGTGCAGTAGCCGAGGAATTGTCCCATGACGCCTTTGTGCTTGCTTTCTCCAAATTGGATCATCTGCGAAACCCTGAACGTTTTGACGCTTGGTTGTCAAGCATTGCGGCCAATGTGGCGTTGCGGTACAAACAACGCCATCATACGTTAATCACGGTTCCTGTTGATGACATTCCAGATGAAACTTGGATTGCAGAGGAGCCTACCGGCATGCCGACGATGGACGAAATCATGGCAGCGGTAAACGCACTGCCCAACGGTTATGGCAAGGTGTTCAAGATGTCGGTCATGCAAGATATGTCTCATAAGGAAATCGGCGAAATCCTGGGTATTGCTGCCCATTCCTCCTCATCTCAACTGGCACGTGCCAAGAAGATGTTGCAGCAATCGTTGGCTAAGTATTGGACTATCATACTGCTTGCGCTTCTCACGCCCCTGGCATTATTGCTCCTACGCCAGTCCAAAACAATTGATGAGAAACAGCCAAAGACAGCCGAAAAAAATGAGCCTATAGTCACCGATAAAAATCCACAAGTGACCAATCCTGCCAGTCAGCAACGCAAAGAAAGCCGTAACATGGCCATCACTGTCCCCGAGAGATACAAGCAGCCAAATGTGAACATCACAGACACAGCTCAGCATGAGGAAGTTCCAAGACAGATGCTCGACACTACAACGGTTCCTGTAGAAAACTCTCTTCCTCACCTCAAACTGAATGGTGACATCCACTTTGCAAACGTCAGTCATGGCACCACCATCCGACCCAAGAGAGACGATTTCAAGCGTTGGTCGGCCGATTTGGCCTACACGGGGCAACCCTCTCCAGAGGCAGATCGGATGACTCCTCAAAACTTCATCGTCCCCGATTATATAGCGCCAAGCGTTCCAGGAGAGCCCGATCCCACCTTGACGATTGATAACTGGAGTGATTATATTGCTTATCTCGAAGAAAAAAGTGTTATCTTTAGTGAACTGTCTGAAGATGATCGCATCATGCGACAGATTGCCAAGAGCAACGAGCCGCTTAACAATGGCCAAATTGTGCGCAAGACTCACCACAGTCTGCCACTGACTTATTCCTTGTCATTGAGGTATCAAGCCAACAAAAGAATCGGCTTGGAGAGCGGCCTCCAGTACACAAGACTCAACTCGTTGTTCCAAACGGGTGAGGGGATTAACCGCATCGATGAGAAACAGCGCATTGATTACCTAGGTGTGCCGTTCAAGGTCTCTTATCGCATTTGGAGCGGCAAGCATGTCGGCATCTATACCTCGGCGGGCGTGACGCTGGAGATTCCAGTCA
>JAEEGI010019274.1_pt1 | contig 13769 bp, 8 predicted proteins | sample 8958751 | NCBI WGS metagenome assembly JAEEGI01 (sample SAMN16246545, study PRJNA631951) | gut metagenome | biome: gut microbiome; feature: rumen; material: KS-attached | host: Bos | place: Iran: Karaj | collected 2018-10
AGCAACGGACTGAGGCCGCTGTCGATTGGAAAACTTGAGCACGGCGGTTATGTCGTGGCAAGCGAGACCTGCGCGTTCGATGTCATCGGAGCTACCTTCGTGAGGGACGTGGAACCAGGAGAGATAGTTACCATAGACAGGCACGGCCTGCGCAGCAACTTCTTCTGTGAAACGTGTCGTCACGCGATGTGTGCAATGGAATATGTCTATTTCTCCCGGCCTGACAGTGATGTTGAAGGCCGGAATGTCCATACCTACCGAAAAGAGTCCGGCAGGTTGCTGTTTGAAGAATCTCCTGCAGATGCTGACATAGTCGTCGGCGTTCCCGACAGCAGCCTCAGTGCTGCAATGGGATATGCAGAGGCTGGCGGGCTTCCGTATGAAATGGGGCTCATCAAGAGCAAGTATGTCGGACGAACGTTCATCGCTCCCTCACAGGAACTCAGGGACAAGGGAGTCAGGATGAAGCTGTCGGCGGTTAAGAGTGTGGTAAAGGGCAAACGTGTAGTTCTGATCGACGACTCGATAGTCCGTGGAACTACCTCCATGCGGATTGTGAGGATGCTCAGGGAAGCTGGGGCTGTGGAAGTCCACGTCCGCATAGCCAGCTCACCGCTGCGTTTTCCCTGTTTCTACGGTGTCGACATCAAGAGCAGGGAGGAACTCATCAGCGCCCGCCACACGGAGGAAGAAGTCAAGGATATGATAGGCGCCGATTCTCTTTCATTCCTCTCCGAGAAGGGGATGATTGCTGCAGGCCGTTGCAGCGACCTCTGCCTGGCCTGTTTCAATGGGAAATACCCGACTGCCCTGCACGGGGCCAATAACAAAATGATAAAGCAAAGCATATGTGCGGAATTGTAGGATATGTCGGTATCAGACAAGCTTTCCCCATACTGATTGAAGGGCTTGAAAAACTGGAATACAGGGGATATGACAGTGCCGGAGTATGTATACTCAAGCCCGGCAGATCATATGGACAGCCCGGTTCCATGGAAATAATAAAGACAGAAGGAAGGGTGAGCAGGCTCAAGTCTCTGGCTGCAGGCAAGGATACAATCGGAACTTGCGGCATAGCCCACACGCGTTGGGCAACCCACGGCAACCCGTGTGCAGCCAACGCCCATCCTCACGTGTCCATGAGCGGGAACCTAGCCATAGTCCACAATGGCATAATAGAGAATTACAGGGTCATCAAGAATCAGCTGCTTGAGCGTGGATATGTTTTTACAAGCGACACAGATACGGAAGTGCTGGTCCAACTGATTGACTATTATTACAAATCCAATGGCCACGTGCTCACAGAAGCAGTGCGCAGTGCGCTCGGCCGCTGCTACGGTGCATATGCAATAGCGGTGACGGAACGTGAGGATCCTGAACATATAGTCGTAGCCCGCAAGGCAAGCCCTCTTGTGATAGGCATAGGGGAGGATGAGAAAGAATATTTCATCGCCAGTGACGCCACCCCGATGATTGAGTACACCCATAAAGTTGTCTATCTGGATGACGATCAGATTGCGGATGTCCGTCCAGGAAAAGATATTGCTCTTACTGACCTTGTAGGAGTCAAAGCAGATGTCACCGTTCACGAAGTGGACGTGGACATCTCTATGCTCAGCAAAGGCGGCTTCCCGCATTTTATGCTGAAAGAGATTTTTGAGCAGCCGGATTGTCTGAGGGACTGTATGAGAGGCCGCGTCATCCTGGGAGACCGGGAAGAAGACAACCGCATAGTGTTGTCTGCCCTCAGGGATTGTCACGACAGGCTTGTCAACGCAAAAAACATAATAATAGTGGCCTGCGGCACCAGCTGGCACGCAGGGCTCATCGGCAAACAGTTGATTGAGCAGCTATGTCGCCGTCGGGTTGAGGTCGAGTACGCGTCTGAATTCCGCTACCGCAACCCTGTCATAGAACCTGATGACGTGGTGATAGCTATCAGCCAGAGCGGAGAAACGGCAGATACCCTTGCGGCTATTGGGTTGGCCAAAAAAGCCGGCGCTCTCGTGTTCGGCATAGTGAATGTCGTTGGCAGCAGCATTGCACGGGAGTCAGATACAGGCATATACATCCACGTCGGTCCTGAACTGGGTGTCGCATCGACCAAGGCCTTCACCGGCCAGGTGGCAGTGCTTGTGATGCTGGCCCTGGCTCTCGGCTTTGAACTAGGCACCCTTGACAGAAAGGAATACTGCAGGACTATAAGCGAGCTTGCGGCTATCCCCGACAAGATGAAAGAAACTCTGCAAACCAACGATTATATCAAGGACCTTTCAAAGATTTATACCTATGCAAGCAACTTTCTCTATCTGGGCCGTGGCTTCAACTATCCCGTGGCCCTTGAGGGAGCGCTGAAACTCAAGGAAATAAGCTACATCCACGCTGAAGGCTATCCTGCAGCGGAGATGAAGCACGGCCCGATAGCCCTGGTGGATGCCAATATGCCTATTGTCTTCCTGGCGACGCATCACCAGCTATATGAGAAGATTATCAGCAATATGAGAGAAGTTCAGGCGCGCAACGGACGCATCCTGGCGATTGTGACAGAAGGAGATGAAGAAGTCAGGACCATAGCCAGGGACATTATTGAAGTTCCGTCCACCATTGCTCTGCTGGCACCTCTGCTCAGCGTGCTTCCTCTACAGATGCTTGCCTATCACATAGCTGTGCTCAAGGGCCTTGACGTGGATATGCCCCGCAATCTGGCAAAGAGTGTTACTGTTGAATAAGATTCTAAGATGAACTACTCGGATTTCAAGAAATGCAGGCTGGAACTGGAGAACGGGATGGTTTTCCCGGGTTATGCTTTCGGAGCACTGGCTTCATCGAGAGGGGAAACGGTATTCTCCACTGCTATGGTAGGCTATCCTGAGACGCTGACCGATCCGTCGTTCGAAGGTCAACTGCTGTGTGTGACGTATCCTCTCATCGGCAACTATGGAGTGCCAGCCAGAGAGGTCGATGGCGACGGCCTCCATTCAACTTTCGAATCTGAAAGAATACATGTACGAGCCTTGATAATATCCGACCTCTCTTTCGACTACAGCCATTGGAGCGCAGCGATGAGTCTTGACGAATGGTTATGGGAACAGGGAATTCCGGGTATATGGGGCGTGGATACACGCCGTCTTACACAAGTCCTGAGGGAGAACGGTTCTATGCTGGGAAGACTTGTTCAAGGAAACGGCACAACACCTGATTTCGAGGATCCAAACACCACCAATCTGGTGGCGGCGGCTTCGTGCAGCCGTGTCATACGTTATAGAGAAGGTGTAGGCAAGAAAGTGGTGCTGGTGGACTGCGGAGTCAAGCATAATATCATCCGCTGTCTTCTCAAGACAGGGGTCGAGGTAGTGCGTGTTCCGTGGGATTATGATTTCAACTCTGACAAGACGATGGATGATTATGACGGCCTTTTCATCTCTAACGGCCCCGGCAATCCTGATCTTTGCGAAATCACTGTAGGACACATCCGGGAAGCTATGAAGAGAGGAAAACCGATTTTTGGCATCTGTATGGGCAACCAGTTGCTCGCCAAGGCAGCCGGTGCAAAGACATACAAACTCCGTTATGGGCACAGAGGACATAACCAGCCCGTGCGGATGGCAGACAGCGACAAATGCTTCATAACTTCCCAGAATCACGGCTATGCAGTTGATGAAAATACTTTGCCCGATGACTGGGAGCCCTTCTTCACGAATCTCAATGATGGAACGAATGAAGGCATCCGTCACCGCAGCAAACCCTTCTTCTCCGTGCAGTTCCACCCGGAAGCATCCAGTGGACCGCTGGACACGATGTATCTGTTCAACCGCTTTGTCTCAATGCTATGAGTAAGTTCAAAAAAGTTCTCCTGCTAGGATCCGGAGCCCTCAAAATAGGCCAGGCCGGAGAGTTTGACTACAGTGGCAGCCAGGCTCTGAAGGCATTGTCGGAAGAAGGCATTGCTACGGTGCTCATCAACCCCAACATTGCTACGGTGCAGACCTCCGAGGGCGTTGCGGACAGCGTCTATCTGCTTCCGGTAACTCCATACTTCGTGGAGAAGGTGATAGAGAAGGAGAGACCTGACGGCATAATGCTGACTTTCGGCGGTCAGACTGCCCTAAACTGCGGAGTGGAGCTCGACCACGGCGGAGTGTTGGAGAAATATGGAGTGAAGGTGCTGGGAACACCCGTGAAGGCCATAGTGGACACTGAAGACAGGGATGCCTTCGCACACCGTATGGAGGAAATAGGCGTGAGCATCATACGTTCCCACGCTGTGGACAGTGTCGAAGCCGCACGCGAAGCTGCCCGTGAGATAGGATATCCGGTGATACTCAGGTCTGCTTATGCGCTTGGCGGTCTGGGCAGCGGTTTCTGCAACAGCGAAGCCGAACTCGACTTTCAGGCAGGTAAGGCCTTCGCATATTCACCTCAGGTGTTGGTGGAGAAATCGCTCAAAGGATGGAAAGAGGTTGAGTACGAGGTGGTGCGTGACTGCTATGACAACTGCATCACCGTCTGCAACATGGAGAACTTCGACCCTTTGGGCATCCACACGGGGGAAAGCATAGTAGTGGCTCCCTGCCAGACTTTGAACAACCACGACATCAATCTGCTGCGCGACACTGCAATCAGGATAGTGCGGCATCTCGGCATAATCGGTGAGTGCAATGTCCAGTATGGCTACGATCCGGACAGCGATGACTACAGGGTCATTGAGGTCAATGCGCGACTGAGCCGGTCTTCAGCCCTTGCGTCCAAGGCGACAGGCTATCCTCTGGCATTCATCGCTGCCAAACTCGGCCTCGGCTACGGCCTCTTTGAGTTGACAAATGCGGTGACGAAGTGCACTCCGGCTTTCTTCGAGCCTGCCTTGGATTACATAGTCTGCAAGATCCCTCGCTGGGATCTGCGCAAGTTCCACGGTGTAAGCCGCAAAATCGGCTCCAGCATGAAGAGTGTGGGAGAAGTGATGGCTATAGGCCGCAACTTCGAGGAAGCTCTGCAGAAAGGATTGAGAATGATAGGGCAGGGAGCTCACGGTTTCGTGATGAACAAAGCTGCTGTTCCCGATGATCTGGATTCTGCCCTCAGCGAACCTGACGACACCAGGATATTCGCCATCGCGCAGGCTTTGACTGCCGGATATACAATCGAAAGAATACACGAACTGACAAAGATTGACGCGTGGTTCCTTCACAAACTGCGCAACATATTCGATACCGGCGAGGAACTTGGACTTTATGACGATTGCCGAGATCTTCCGGACCAGCTTCTGCTGCAGGCCAAACGCCAGGGCTTCTCAGACCACCAGATAGCCCGGGCGATATACAAGGAAGGTTTCGATGCCGAGGCAGACCAGGACAGGGTTCGCTGCTGGCGCAAAAGCCGGGGAATAGTTCCCTGCGTGAAGCAGATAGACACTCTTGCAGCAGAGTTCCCGGCTCGTACGAACTACCTTTACTTGACATATAACGGCAACTTTGACGACATCGTCTTCGAAGATGACGGTAAGTCAGTGATAGTGCTTGGCTCCGGTGCTTATCGCATCGGATCTTCAGTAGAATTCGACTGGTGTTCCGTGACGGCATTGCAGACCATTCGGAAGGCCGGATGGCGCGGGGTAATGATCAACTACAACCCTGAGACGGTTTCCACCGACTATGATATCTGCGACAGGCTATATTTTGAAGAACTCACACTGGAGAGAGTCCTGGATATCTGCGAGCTGGAACAGCCTCACGGAACGGTAGTGTCTGTGGGAGGCCAGATCCCCAACAACCTGGCAGTGCGTCTTGACGCGCACCAGGTTCCGATACTTGGCACCAGGGCAAGCGATATCGACAGGGCCGAGGACCGTCACAAATTCTCTTCAATAGTGGATTCTCTGGGCATTGACCAGCCGCAATGGATGGAACTTACCAGCCGCAAGGAGCTGGACGGCTTCATAGAACGAGTCGGTTATCCTGTGCTGATAAGGCCTTCTTATGTGCTCAGCGGTGCGGCCATGAACGTCTGCTATGATTCTTCAGAGCTTGACAGCTATCTGTCGATGGCGGTTGAGGTGTCACAGCAGCACCCTGTCGTAGTGAGTGAATTTATGCAGCGCTGCAAGGAGATTGAGTTTGATGCCGTTGCCGACGGCGGGAAGATTCTGGCCTATGCCATATCAGAGCACGTGGAATTCGCCGGCGTGCATTCGGGAGATGCTACTATAGTCTTTCCCGCTCAGAAAATATATCTGGCCACGATGAAAAGACTCAAAGCTATAGCTGGCAAGATTGCCGGAGCCTTGCACATCACCGGACCTTTCAACATTCAATTCCTCGCCAAGGAGAACTTCGTCAAGGTCATTGAGTGCAACCTCAGGGCTTCGCGCAGTTTCCCCTTTGTGTCGAAGGTGTCCAAGGTAAATATGATAGAGCTGGCCACCCAGGCTATGCTGGGAGAGCATCCGAAACCAGTCCACAAGGACGATTTCGACTTTGATTATGTCGGCGTCAAGGCATCCCAGTTCTCATTTGCCCGCCTGCTCAGGGCAGATCCGGTTCTTGGGGTGGATATGGCCTCCACAGGCGAAGCCGGCTGTATGGGTGATGACCTGAATGACGCGCTCCTCAAGGCGGTCGAATCTGTCGGCTATCCTGTGCCAGACGGACCGGTGCTTATTTCTTCCGGCGACGCCTTGCAGAAAGCTGACCTGCTGGAGGCCTGCAGACTGCTGGCGGCAAAGGGTTACACCATATATGCGACAAAGGGAACGCAGCGTCATCTGGCAGACAATGATATCCCTGCAACAAGGGCGCTTTGGCCCGACGAGGAGAACGAAAGCCTTGATTTGACTTACGAAACAGCACTGGAACTAATCCGCAGCAGGACAGTCAAAATGGTGATAAACATCCCCAAGAACTATACAGCCACAGAACTGGAGAACGGCTACAAGATAAGACGTGCTGCAGTGGATTTTAACGTGCCGCTCTTCACCAACGCACGTCTTGCCACTGCCTTCGTCAAGGCGTTCTGCACTATGTCGATGGATGATATAAGCATAAAAGCATCAGACGAATTCAAACTGAACACATAGCTATGAGGACAAAGTATATTTTTGTGACAGGCGGTGTGACCTCTTCCCTCGGAAAAGGAATCCTTGCCGCATCAATTGCCAAACTGCTCCAGACGAGAGGCTTGAGAGTCACGATCCAGAAATTCGACCCCTACATAAATGTCGATCCGGGGACTCTGAACCCTTACGAGCACGGCGAGTGTTATGTGACCGACGACGGAGCCGAAACAGATCTTGACCTCGGACACTATGAGCGTTTCCTGAATGTCAGCATGTCACAGGCAAACAACGTTACGACAGGCCGCATCTACAAGACAGTTATCGAGAAAGAACGTGAAGGAGCCTATCTCGGCAAGACCGTACAGATTATTCCGCATATAACCGACGAGATCAAGCGCCGTATGCTGTTGCTTGGGAAAACTGGGAATTATGACGTGGTCATAACGGAGATAGGTGGTGTAGTCGGGGATATCGAGTCTCTGCCATATATCGAGGCCGTCCGCCAGTTGCAATGGGAACTGCCTCGTGAGGACTGTATGTCTGTTCATCTTACTCTGATTCCATATCTGAAAGCTGCCAAGGAACTTAAGACGAAGCCCACGCAGCACTCAGTCCGCCAGCTTCAGCAGAACGGTGTGCGTCCCGATGTTATAGTGTGCCGCAGCGAACGTGCCGTGCCTGCCGAAATGCGTCGCAAGATCGCTATGTTCTGCAACATCTCATCAGAGAATGTGATAGTTTCAGTAGATGCAAAAAGCATCTATCAGGTTCCTGTATATATGCACAAACAGGGCTTGGATGATATAATAGTAAGGCATTTCGGCCTTGACCTGCCTGCTGCGGACCTGGCTTCCTGGAACAATTACCTGCAGCGTATGTTTCATCATTCCCACGAAGTTGACATCGCTCTCGTGGGTAAGTATGTGGAGCTTCAGGATGCTTATAAGTCTATCCTGGAGTCATTCATCCACGCAGGCGCAGTCAACGACTGCAAGGTACACGTGCATACAGTGCACAGCGAGCACATCAACGCAGACAATGTGGCAGAACAGCTCGGAAGTTTCGACGGGATACTGGTGGCGCCCGGCTTCGGAAGCAGGGGCCTTGAGGGCAAGATTGCTTCAGTCCGCTATGCCCGTGAGAACGGCGTGCCTTTCTTTGGCATCTGTCTCGGTATGCAGATGGCCGTCATAGAGTTCGCCCGCAATGTGCTTGGCTTGCAGGATGCCGACAGTACGGAAGCAAACCCGGATACGGCGAATCCCGTCATCGATATGATGGAAGACCAGAAAAAGACGGTCATCAAGGGCGGAACAATGCGTCTCGGGGCATATCCCTGTGTGCTTAAGCCTGGCAGTCTGGCATCTTCGATATATGGAAAGCCGATTGTTTCAGAACGCCACCGTCACCGTTATGAGCTCAATGCGGCATACGAGGCTGATCTGGAGAAGGCAGGAATGGCAGTGAGCGGAGTCAATCCAGAAAGCGGTCTTGCGGAAATCGTCGAGATTCCAGGACATCCCTTCTTCATAGGTGTACAGTTCCATCCTGAACTCAAGAGCACACCGGAAAATCCGCACCCTCTCTTTGCCCGTTTCGTCTCCGCCGCCCTGGCGAAAAGACTAAAAAACCGGCAGGCATAACTGGAGAATCCGCTGTCGGGGTGTCGTACTATTCCCACTCGATAGTTGCCGGGGGTTTCGAACTGATGTCGTATACTACGCGGTTGACGCCCTTGACACGATTGATGATCTCGTTGGAAATCTTTGCAAGGAAATCGTAGGGCAGGTGAGCCCAGTCGGCTGTCATGCCGTCCACAGACTCCACGGCACGCAGCGAAACTACGCTTTCATAGGTTCTCTCATCGCCCATCACGCCCACGGAACGTACCGGAAGCAGCATAGCTCCTGCCTGCCATACTTTGTCGTAGAGATTGTTGTCGCGAAGGCCTCGGATGAAAATGTCATCGACTTCCTGAAGGATGCGGACTTTCTCGGGAGTGACGTCCGACAGGATGCGGATGGCCAGGCCGGGGCCGGGAAAAGGATGCCGGCCAAGCAACTCCTGCCTCATCTGCAGCTGGCGGCCCACTTTGCGCACTTCATCCTTGAAGAGCAGGCGCAGCGGCTCCACGAGTTTCAGCTGCATATATGCAGGGAGCCCTCCGACATTGTGATGGGACTTTATGGTGACGCTCGGGCCCTTGACCGAAGACGATTCAATCACGTCGGGATAGATGGTGCCCTGGGCGAGCCACTTCGCATCCTTTACGAGCGCAGCCTCGGCATCGAAGACCTCTATGAAAGTCTTGCCGATGGCCTTGCGCTTCGCCTCAGGATCGCTTACGCCGGCAAGCACCTTGTAGAAACGATCCTTCGCATCAACACCCTTGACGTTGAGGCCAATATCGTGATATGATTCGAGAACCGAACTGAACTCGTCCTTGCGCAGCAGTCCGTTGTCCACGAAGATGCAGTGCAGGTTACTGCCGATGGCCCTGTGGAGCAGCATCGCAGCCACTGATGAATCCACACCGCCAGACAGGCCGAGGATGACCTTGTCGTCTCCCAGTTTTTCCTTCAGTTCCCTGACGGTAGTGTCTACGAACGAAGCCGCAGTCCAACCCTGGTCGCAGCCGCAGATGTCCACTACGAAATTGCGCAGGATGGCCAGACCGTCCACGGAATGGTGAACTTCGGGATGGAACTGGATGGCGTATGTTTCTTCATCGTCGATCTTGAAACCGGCATACTTGACATTGTCGGTCGAGCATATGCAGCGGTAATTGTCGGGAATGGCCTCGATGGTGTCGCCGTGACTCATCCATACCTGCGACCGGTCGCTTACGCCGCGCATCAGCGGACAACTGCGGTCAATGTACTGGAGGTTCGCACGGCCGTATTCCCTGATCTTGGACTGCTGCACTTTGCCGCCTCCCCATCTCGCGAGATACTGCGCACCGTAGCATATGGCAAGCAGCGGCAGTTTGCCTTTCACTGCAGCAAGGTCAGGCACGGGAGCGTCTGCCGCATTGCAGGAATATGGACTTCCTGAGAAGATCACGCCTTTGACGTCCGGCGTAAGCTCCGGAAGTTTGTTATAGGGATGGATTTCACAATAGGTGTCCAGTTCCCTAACCTTGCGGGCTATCAACTGAGTGTACTGGGAACCGAAGTCAAGGATGATGATTGTGTCCATTGGGGGAACTTATGTGGATTATTTCAGTTTGCGGTTCTTGTAGGTTTCGATGCAGGCGGGAATCATTCTCTCGTAGCCCTTGTCGGTAAAGAGGGGAGAAGAGATGATGAAGTCTGCTGAAGATCGGTTGGAGGCATAAGGGATGTTGTAGAGCGATGCAAGCCTGCTGAGGCCCAGCACGTCGTTCTGGTGTCCTTGTACTATGAGGTTGTCGCAGAAGAACACAAGCATATCGAGCCTGCCTTCGGCAATCATGGCGCCGACTTCGGCATCGCCTCCCAGCGGGCCGCTGAGAAGTGCGTGGACTTCCGGGCACTCGTCACCCAGTTTCTCGACGAGGGCTGTCTTGATGAGCCTTCCCGTCGTGCCTGTACAATACAATGTACAATGCTTAATTGTTTCGGCATTGTATTTCACCCAGTCAATCAACTCCTCCTTTCTGGAGTCGTGGGCTACAAATCCTATGGTTTTGATCATCTGTTTTTCTTTTTTGTTTAGTCGAGACCGCAGCGGTCAGCGAGATATTCCCTGAGGTCTTTCCATTTATAATAAGGCCCGTCAAAAGTGGGGAGTCCGGGAATGACTGTCTCCTTCTCGTTGCGGAGCATCTTGACGATAACGTCACCCTGACGGTTCTTGTAGAATATCATCTGGAGATTGGTGCCCATTGGGATGTATTCGTATGCAGGCCACTCTGCATAGGCATCCCTGAGCGAGGGAGTAGTGTCATAGCCTTCTACGCCGATGGTTCCAAGCAGCGGGCCGATGCCCGAGTCGTGACCGAAGCGCAGGTCCGCACATTTGGTGCTGTTCGGCTTCAGGGCCTCGTCAGCCTTCTGGATGAAGTCGAGAAGCAGCGGAACGCCGGTGATGGTGTTGTTAGGGTTGCCGCATTCCTTGCTCCTGTGGAAAGAATACATAGTCTTTGCGTTGTATATCTTGCCATAGGCATAGATTTCATCTTCGGTAAAATGCGAGAAGGGGTCTACTGTGATGTCGAGGCACTTGGCGATGGAACTCTCTTCGAGCAATGTGTACATAAACCTGGCGAAGGACTCGTCACCGAGTATCTGTTGCACTTTGTTCCTGTCCTTGAAAATCCTGTTGCCAACCTTCGGGCCTGAAAGCAATTCTCCGCGCATGTCTTCAAGCACAGCATTGCATATCTCGGCGAGAGGCGCCTTGATCGAGTCGGGAACCGAACGGGCCAGATAATCGCCGTATCTGTCGCCGCTGTAGAGTTGGAACTTGAGGTCAGGCTCCAGGCCTTTCAAGGTGCCTGTAAAGTTGAATGCGCTCTGCAGGACGCGGTGCACGGGAGTGGAAACCACAAGCACGTCCCTGCGTTTCTTTTGCTGGAACACTTTCTTTGCTCTCTTGTAGAGACGGCTGCTGATGCCCTGGTGTTCGCGGCTTCCAACCTGTGTGAGGATGCCGTCCTGTCCTGCGTGGGCTTCCTTCATTGCCTGAAGATCCCGGCGCAGTGCTTCTCCTTCAGCAGTCAGCAGGCCTGCTTCGTGCAGTTTGTCCATCATTTCGGTAGAATGCGTATAGCGCGTCGAACCTATGAGGTAGCGGCTGCCGTGGCGGCCATAGTGGCTGACATAGAAAGGGGTATAGCCTTTCGGAGCCTTTGTGTCAGAATATTTGGGCACCGGATATGGATGATAGTTGCCAGCTGCATTATAGGGATCGGCCTTTATGGCATCGCGAAATGGATCAGAAGCCGCTGTGGTCATAAAGACGATGGCGGCCAGTGTTGCAACGAAAGTAAAAAAGCGTTTCATCGATTGTGTTTTAGTTTCAGCCGCAAAGATAAGAATCTGTTGGAAAAACTGCGTAAATTAGCCCCTATGAAAGAGAACGCACAAGAGTATGTATACAAGCTGCGCCTGAAGGTACGCGACTATGAATGCGACATAGAAGGCGTGGTCAACAATGCCAATTACCAGCACTATCTGGAGTGTGGCCGAAACGAATTCCTGAGATCAATAGGAATCGAGTACAGAGAATGTACGGCCAACGACTACCTGTTTATGGTATCACGCATAGAGATGCGCTTCAAGACACCGCTCAGGGGCGGCGAGGAATTCGACGTGTGCGTGAATCTGAGGCGCGAAGGCGTGCGATATGTTGTCTATGAGGATATAATAAGGGTATCAGACGGTAAGGTCGCCGTGAATGCGGTGGTTGAGTGTATAGCAGTGCACGGGGGACGTGTCGCCAAGGAAACTCCCTATGACTGTCTTATGGAACCATACTATATGCAGGATTCCGACTAAATGCTCTCCGGGCGCTGGCCAGCTATGATCATTTCTGCCAGCGGATCTTCGATGTACTTCTGGATGGCGCGTTTCAGCGGACGGGCTCCGTACTCAGGGTCATAACCCTGCTCGCACACGAGTTTCTTGGTTTCGGGCTTGATTTCAATGTCGTAACCCATCGCTTTCATCCTGCCGAGCAGTTCCTGGAGTTCAATGTCGCATATCTTCTCGATGTCTTCCTCACTGAGCGAATTGAATAGGATGCGGTCGTCTATCCTGTTGAGGAATTCCGGGGTGAACTTCTTGTTCAGGGCTTTTTCGATAATCTCGTTGTTGCGCTGGTTGCGGTCCGTTGACGGTGTCTTGAATCCTATGCTGTTTCCGAAATCCTTCAGCTCGCGGCTGCCGATGTTCGAAGTCATTATAAGTATGGTGTTGCGGAAGTCGATGTGGCGTCCGGCACTGTCGGTAAGCCGGCCTTCGTCAAGCACCTGCAGCAGGATGTTGAAGATGTCGGGATGTGCCTTCTCAATTTCGTCGAGAAGCACGACTGAATAGGGTTTGCGGCGCACTCGCTCGCTGAGCTGGCCTCCCTCGTTGTAACCGACATATCCCGGAGGCGCTCCGATGAGCGCGCTCACCGAGAATTTCTCCATATATTCGCTCATATCGATGCGGATCATATTGTCACTGCTGTCGAACATATATTCAGCAAGCTTCTTGGCAAGCTGTGTCTTTCCGACACCGGTAGGACCGAGGAAGATGAATGTGCCGATGGGCTTGTTGGGGTCTCGCAGCCCGGCGCGGTTGCGCTGGATGGCTCTCACCACTTTGTCCACGGCGTCGTCCTGCCCGATGATCTTGGTCTTCAGGCGAGGGGCCATCTGGATGAGCTTGTCGGTCTCTGCTTCAGATACCTTGCTTACAGGAACGTTCGACAACATCGAGATCACGCCGGCTATGTCCTGTTCGGTGACTACGGCTTTCTGCTGTGCCGTGGCCGGTGTAGCCAGTGCCTGCTGCTCGTTTTCAAGTGCCACCTCTTCCTTGCGGAGTTCAGCGGCCTTCTTGAAGTCTTCGCCGTTCGCCGCGTCTCTCTTGTCCTGTCTTACCTTCTCGAGTTTTGCGTTGACCGCATCCATCTCGGAAGAAGTCTGGCTGTCATATTTCCTGACGCTGTAGCGGGCAGCTGCCTCGTCCATCGCATCGATGGCCTTGTCGGGCTGGCTGCGGTCGGTGATGTAGCGGTTCGACAG
>JAEEGI010019277.1_pt1 | contig 13768 bp, 14 predicted proteins | sample 8958751 | NCBI WGS metagenome assembly JAEEGI01 (sample SAMN16246545, study PRJNA631951) | gut metagenome | biome: gut microbiome; feature: rumen; material: KS-attached | host: Bos | place: Iran: Karaj | collected 2018-10
TTACTGGTCAGGAGAATGGTGAGTTGTGCGTCAGCGGCGACCAAGTGACGCAGGGATACTGGAACAACCCTGCTAAGAATGCCGAAGCGTTTTTCGAAAAGGAGGTCGATGGCATCGTCCGACGCTACTACCGTACTGGCGACTTATGCTACCGCCATGCTAGCGGCAATATCATGTACTGCGGACGCATCGACCAGCAGGTGAAGATACAGGGCTTTCGTGTCGAATTGGGAGAGATTGAATACCATGCTCGCGAGTACTACAATCGGCAGCACCGTGCCGTTGCGATTGCCTTTGAGAACGCTGCGTCGCTAACGGAAATTGCGCTCTTTGTGGAGAAAGAGGAGGAGAATCCGTCTCAACTACTCGCCTATCTCCGTTCGAAACTCCCTGCCTATATGGTGCCAGCGCGCATCATCTACTGTCCGTACTTCCCGTTAAATGCTAGCGACAAGATAGATAGAAACCAATTGAGGCATGAATTTGGAGCTAATTAAGATATTATGACAAAAGAACATGTAGTTGAAAGACTGACTCCGATGGTACGTAAGGCATTTGGGAATGCCGAATTGGTAGTGGAACCAACGATGAGTGCTGAGACGGTCGATGGATGGACATCGATTGCCTTTATGCGACTGCTGTCTCAAGTGGAGCAGGGCTTTGGCGTGAAATTCAAAATCATGGAGTTGGTAGCTATTCGCACGTTGGGCGATTTGGTGGATGCCATTGAGAAAAAAGCGAATTGAGTATGACGGAACGGGTGGAATTGCGGCTCTATACCGCCGCACAGTTGAAGGACTGGTTGCTGCTAGGGCATATTGCCGAAGGTCTGTCAGACGAACTGATAGACCGAACTCGAGCCTATGCATTGGTGAATAACCCCTTTGTGTCAGATGAGATGGTGCTAGTCTCCGCCCTATTTGTTGACGGTGAGTTGGCTGCATATACATACGTCTTTCCCGACAGAATGGAGCGGCCTTTTGGACGTACCTTATACTTCGCCACCGCCTTACATGTGAAGCCTAAATATGAGGGTAGGGGCTATGCTTATTGTGTGGTTGCCGCCATCTGCGAGTTGTACGGTGACGACTATTTAGACTTAGACGCTGCCGAGGCGACGGTGGAAGTGATGCGATATCAGGGAATGAAGGTGAGGTACTTACCTCAGTATGTGTTGAGACAGAAGGCTATAAGTGGCAACAGCATTAAGGCGAGGATAGCGCGCGTATGGGAGTACTTGTGTCGGAATCAACGCTCGAAAGAGGCTCTGTTGCGGAAGCAGTTGGCGCAGAGCGATTACGAGCTGCAATATGTGAACTATCTGGATGATGCGACGTATGCCTTTATAAAAGAACACGCTTGTGGTGACCTGTTGTTGCGAAGGAGGGAGACGTTCGACTGGATATTACAGCATCCACTGATGCAAGAGTCGCCATTGCGGACAAGAGTGAGAAGCAGGTGTTGGTTTGCATCGGCAATGACAGTGTTTAGATTATACGGTGTGGTGGTGCGGAAACATGGTACGATGGTGGGCTTTGTGATATTGCGTGCCTCGCAACACGAGTGGGCGGTGAAGTATATCTACTATGACCCGGCGGCAGCAAGGGATGTTTTTCTAGCTGTGACAGAGCATCTGTTGGCGCAACCGAAGGCGGTTTTCACGACGGCGAACAGGCTGTTGCACGTCTTTGTAGCACAGTATGGATTGTTTGCGTGCGATGAGGTCTATCAGAAGTCGTTTGCCTATCCGTCCAATTTTAATCATGATGAGACATTGGAAGTGCAGGCTGGCGAGGGTGATAATGTGACGTGAAATGTATGATGTATATTGGGAAGATAAAACACAGGATAGAGAAGCTTTGTTGCTCACCGATAGAAGTGTTTGTGTTTCACGCTGTGTCTGACAATTTCGACGAACGTGAGAACAAACGTGTCGATTGGTTGCAAACTGCGGATTTCGAAGGGCGTATATTGTCATTAAAGGAACAGTACCGCTTCATCTCGTTGGATGAGGCGTACCACAAGCTTCGCTGGCAATGGTTCAGAATGAGGCGGTATGCTGTGTTGACATGCGACGACGGTTATGCTTCCGTGCTTGGGGTGCTTCCCTTTCTTGAGAGGGAACGTGTGCCGGTGACACTTTTCGTTAATCCGAAGTATCTCGACGGTGTTAGTAAGCGAGATGGTTACGCAACAACACCGCATTACATCACACGCGAGCAGTTGTGGATGTTGGACACTAGGCTGGTGACGGTGGGAATGCACGGCTATAGACACGACGATGCCACTCGACAGAGTGCCGGTGAGTTTGAAGAGTCGGTGAACAGATGTGTGGAAATTTTGCGAACGCACCCTAGATATATTCCCTTTTTTGCTTATACATGGGGTCGTTGTAACGATAAAACACAGCGTCTGCTCAAAGAGAAGGGAATCGTGGCTGTGTTTGCCGACGGCGAGTCGAATTATCGCTTCCGTCAAGGAATAGGGAGGAAAGTGTTGTGACAATTAAAAATAGGTGCTATATAGTATGGCCACGCCAGTATTGTTGATTACCTTTAACCGTCCTGAGATGACTCAACGGGTGCTGGAAGCGTTGCGCGCTTATCGACCAGATAGATTGTATGTGTACCAAGACGGAGCGCGTGCCGGAAACGCAACAGATCAAGAGCGTTGCGCGACTGTGAGGCGGGTTGTAGAGGAAATGGTAGACTGGGAGTGCGACGTGCAGAAGTCTTTCTCGGAAGTGAATCTGGGTTGCGGTCCCGGACCCGCTACTGCGTTGACATGGTTTTTTGGCGAGGTAGACGAAGGTATAGTGCTGGAAGACGATGCTGTGCCCCATCCCCATTTTTTTCAGTACTGTAGCGAACTGTTGGAGCGATATCGTGATGACGCATCGGTGATGGCGATAGGGAGCATGAATGTCGATACGCGACGATGGGGCGACGGCAGTTACTATTTTTCTATGATGAACCGCAACTTGTGCGCATGGGCAACGTGGCGCAGAGCATGGGAACGATTCGACTTGCATCATCGCGGTGTCACGCGGAGGAAGCTGTCGCGTGCGTTGCATCACTATGGGTGCGGGGTGCTGGAACGGGAATATTGGTGCGACAGGCTGGACGAGGTACACCACGACGGCGTAGGTGGCACGAGTTGGGACATGCAGTTCCTTATTTCGATATGGCTACATCACAGTAAGGGCATCGTACCTAACACTAACTTGTCGAGCAATATCGGGACGGTGGTCGATGCGACGCACGGTATGACGCGAGGGAATATCATTGATAACAGGCCTTCGTTTCCGATATTACCTTTGGTGCATCCGACTGATGTCACGATACAGCGCGAAGCTGACAGAGAGTTTCATTTTCGCTATTTCGAGACTGCGAAAACGCATTGGGGAGGGGTACATATAGCATATCATTTGTTGAACAAGAGGTTGAAGAAAATAGTAGGACATCAAGGCCCGTGGAGGAGGCGAAAATGAATATCAAATACCGTATCCAGAAGCTGTTGGGCAGGCTGTTTGACTACCCCATAATACCAGCAGGCAAGTCGGTGGGGTATTCGTTGGTGCGGTCGGAACTGGCACGATGTCAGTTTGGCAGGCACAACAAGGTCACACCACCCTATTGGTTGCATGACGTACGACTAGGCGACTACTCGTATGTGTCGGCCAATGCACACATGGCAAGGGTGACGGTGGGGAAGTTCTGCTCCATCGGACCCAATTTCTGTTGTGGCATGGGCATGCACCCCACTACAGGCTTATCAACAGCTCCGATGTTCTACTCCACGCTGAAGCAGAACGGTATGACGCTGTGCAAGTATGATAAGTATGAAGAGTCGAAAGATTCGTATATTGGTAACGATGTCTTTGTTGGAGCCAACGTGACGATGCTCGATGGAGTAAAGATAGGCGATGGAGCGGTGATAGGTGCAGGGGCAGTAGTGACGAAAGATGTACCTCCATACGCGATAGCCGTAGGCGTACCTGCCCGTGTGATTAAATATCGTTTTGATGTGCGACAGAGGGAGTCCCTGCTGCAGTCGCGGTGGTGGGATTTATCGCAAGAGGAACTGGCGCAGGTGGAACATTTTTTTGAGGACGTTGACGGCTTTTTGGAAAGGAAAAAATAAAATACAGTCATGGTGCGTTTTTCAGTAGTGGTACCTCTATATAATAAGGAAGAATATGTATCCCGTACTGTCAGAAGTATTTTTGCACAGACCTTTCAGGACTATGAGTTGATAGTTGTCGACGACGGTAGCACCGATGGCTCCCTTGAGATGGTTCAGAAAGAGCTAGAAGAACATAAGGAGAGTAGAGTGGTGCGTCAGGACAACGCGGGCGTGGCAGTGGCACGTAACCATGGTGCCCAATTGGCTAGGGGTGAATATATATGCTTCCTAGACTCCGACGATTGGTGGGAACCCACCTTTCTAGAAGAGATGGACCGTCTGCTAGCGTCATGTTCGGATGCTGGCATGTATGCCAGCGGGTTCTATCTAGTGAAAAACGGTAAGAAACGTGTCGCCCCCATTGGCGTGAGTAGTGATTTTGAGCGAGGTTATATCAACTACTGTCAGACATATGCAAAGACACTCTGCATGCCTGTCACATCCAGTTCCGTGGCCATACCACATGACGTATTCCATACTATGGGCGGCTTCAGGAAAGGGCTGGTAATGGGCGAAGACTTCGACTTATGGATTAGGATAGCGTTGAAGTATCCTGTGGCATTGGTAAACAAACCCCTGTCAAACTATTTCCAAGATCTCCCACCCAACCGCCGCGCCACCCGCAGGTTGCATAAGCCCGAAAATCACATGTTGTGGAATCTCGACTATCTGGCGGAAGAGGAAATACGTAATGCCGACCTGAAACTGCTAATGGATCGCCTCCGTGCCAATGGGCTCTACCGATTTTACCTTTCTCGGCAATACCACGCCGAAGCCCTTGCCCAACTGGCAAAAATAGACTGGACGCATGTGCCGAACAGCATATACAAGTTTTACCACTCACCCCTATGGTGGCAACGTCTGCGTTGGGGATTCCGTACCAAAGCGGCAAGCTTGAAAAATGTAATAAAAAGAACTCTCTGAAATACTCACATGATACCATTTTTTCCAAAACAGTTCTCTACAAGGGCCATCCTCATATACATAATGTCCCTAGCTGCGGTGTCGCTCGTATTCTACCGATACATGATGGGACTCGAATTTATCACCATTGGTATTGTATGGGTGCTCATCTTCTTCCTCCTTTCCCACCGCTATACCTTTCAGTGGAGCACTTTCGAAGAAGGCAAATACATCCGTAAGCTCTTCTTTACAGCTTTATTACTGAGGTTGATATGGGTCGTAGTCTCCTACTTTTTCTACCTTATAAAGACAGGCACTCCCTTTGAGTTCGGTTCTAGCGATGCCATTTCGTATCACGATGAAGCAGTGTGGTTTCACGAGATGGGTTGGTCGGTAACGTTCGACTACCTCAAAACGCGTGCCATCGGTGACAGAGGCTACTCTTTCTACCTAGCCGTTCTCTATAGCGTTATTGGTCCCAATATCTTCCTCACCCGTGTCATAAAAAGCCTTCTCAGTTCTTGGATGTGCGTGATGGTCTACCGGATGGCAAAGCGCAATCTGAACGACGAGGTGGCACGCATGGCGGGTATCTTCTGCTGCTTGATGCCGAACCTCATCATGTATTGTGGCTTGCACCTCAAAGAGACAGAGATGATATTCCTCACAGTGGCTTGTCTGGAAAAAGCCGACAGTATGTTGCACAAAGGTTCGCTCAAAGTGTGGGATGTTGTCATTGAGGCGTTGCTCATTATCAGTATTTTCTTCTTTCGGAGTGTCTTGGGCGCAGCTGTTATTTTTGCCATCTTCTCCGCCCTCGTATTCACTACTAACCGTCTTATGGGTAACTGGAACCGTGTGGTGCTCATCACATGGGCTATCATCGGGCTGGCTGTGTTGGCAGGCGGTGCCATTGCTAACGAAGCGCGGGGATTGTGGGAAACTCGTTCCGAAAATCAGACTGCAAAGCGTAACTATCAGGTATACAAAGGATACAAGTGGGCACAATATGCCACTGGTGCAGTTATGGCTCCTATGATATTCGTCCTACCTTTTCCTACTATGGTCGATGTCGACGAGCAATACAACCAGCAGTTGATGAACGGTGGTAACTATGTGCGTAATTTCCTTGGGGTGTTCGTGCTTATCGCGCTGTTTGACGCACTTTTCCGAACAAAGAACTGGCGTGACCTCTCGCTTATGGGTGCGTTCGAGGTGGCCTATTTAGGTATCATCTCGTCGAGTGGCTTTGCCAATGCAGAGCGGTTTCTACTGCCAGGAGTTCCCATACTACTCGTGATGGCAGCCTACGGAATATCACTCGTTTCAGCACGTAACTACCGATGGGTGAAGATATGGTACTGGGTAGTGCCCATCATGGTCTTCGGTTGGGCATTTTTTAAGTTGGGTACCAGAGGTCTGTTCTGAAAATAGAAATCATTAATTATAGATAATAACCATGAAAACAGTAGGTCTGCCGATTTCACATAAGGAGAACGAGCGTCGTCGCGCGTTAGTGCCTTCCGATGTGTTTCTCATCAACCATCCCGAACAGATATGTATCGAGACCGGCTATGGAGATGTGTTGGGTTACTCCGATGACGACTATCGGCAGCAGGGCATCCGTGTGGCCAACCGAGATGTTGTGCTGGGTATGGACATTGTCGCTGACCCCAAAATTGGTGATGCGGAGTACCTGTCGCAACTGAATGGTCAAACAATTTTTGGCTGGGTACATGCCGTGCAGAACCGCGATATCACCGATAAAATCATTGCTCACAGACTCACATCCTACGCATGGGAGGATATGTATGAGAGCGGACGGCACAGCTTTTGGCGCAACAACGAGATTGCTGGAGAAGCAGCTGTATTCCATGCCTATATGTGCCATGGTGTTTTTCCTTACAACACTCGTGCTGCAGTGCTCGGACGGGGAAACATAGCACGTGGTGCTATCAAGACACTCAACTATATGGGTGCTGAGGTGCGCCAGTACGACCGCAAAACCGAACGGCTCTTCCAGCAGGAATTGGATCAGTTTGACGTTGTGGTCAACGCCATCCTTTGGGATACTTCACGTCGTGACCATATCATCTATCGCCACGACCTCAATCGCATGAAACGCAACGCGCTTATCATCGATGTGTCATGTGACCGAAACGGAGGTGTTGAAACTAGCATTCCTACTACCATCGAAAAGCCCACTTATCTTATTGATGGTGTAACCCACTACGTCGTTGACCACACCCCGTCGCTCTTCTGGAAGACCGCCACCGCCACGCTCAGTGCCGAATTTGTCAAGTATGTCGATTACTTCATTGAAGACATTCCCCTCCAAAACGAAGTCCTTCGCGGCTGTCATAACTTCGAAAAAGGAGTAATCTTAGACTCCCGTATTATCAACTTCCAAGGAAGATAAAGCGTCATAACAGTCATTAACTATCTATTAGAACATACTTATGAAAATAACTATCACTGGCGGTGCCGGCTTTATCGGTTCCAACTTATGCGAGTATTTTGTGGACAAAGGTCATGAGGTGGTATGCCTCGATAACCTCTCTACAGGCTTTCGTCGTAATATCCAGTCATTGATGGAGAAGGAACACTTCTGCTTCGTAGAAGGCGACATACGTCACCTCGACACCTGTCGCAGAGTGGTGGAAGGTGCTGACGTGGTTCTTCATCAGGCTGCGTTGGGTAGCGTGCCGCGTAGTATCAATGACCCTATCAATACTAATAGCAACAATATTGACGGATTTCTCAACATGCTGGTAGCTGCACGTGATGCGGGCGTGCACCGCTTTGTCTATGCCGCCAGCTCTTCCACATACGGCAGTAGTCGCCAGCTGCCTAAGGTGGAACATAACATTGGACGTCCACTCTCCCCATACGCTATCACTAAATTTGTCAACGAGCTGTACGCCAATGTGTTTTCTGATTTGTATGGTATTGAAACAATTGGACTGCGCTATTTCAACGTCTTTGGTCGCAGACAGGATCCCAACGGTGCTTACGCAGCAGTAATTCCCTTGTGGGTCAAGGCTCTGATAAATCACCAACAACCCTATATCAATGGTGATGGCAACTATTCGCGCGACTTCACCTATATTGAAAATGTGATACAGGCCAACGAACTGGCTGCCACCATCCCTTCCGACATCCTACTGAAGCGTGCGTCGCTCTATAACAAAACGCTACCCCCAGATGCGCCCACTGACATGGTCTTCAATGTGGCGTATGGGGGGAACACAACTCTTAACGAATTGTTTGCCTGCCTGCGCAGCAATCTAGCACGCTATGACAGCTCCATTGCCAACGTCCAACCCATATATCGTGCCAACCGTCCCGGTGATATACCTCACTCGCAAGCCTCCATCGATAAAGCTTGCCAGCTGTTGGGCTACTGCCCGCAGTATGACGCGCAGCGAGGTTTCGAACAGGCGTGCGAGTGGTACTGGAATAATCTGAAATAGAGATGAAAGTAGTATTTGTGGCTAGTGGTAACAAGGCGGTGGGTACGGTGAGTGCCTTTGTTAGTTCGCAATACGAGTCGTTGCGACTCGCAGGACTAGACATGGTGATTTTTCCCATCCGAGGTCGTGGGTGGAAATCGTACGCCAAATCGATAGTTGGTCTGCGCAAAACCCTCAAGCGCGAACGCCCCGACATCGTCCATGCCCATTACTCTATATGTGGACTGGTGGCTGCGTTTGCCGCTTGTGGCACCAAGACCAAAGTAGTGGTATCTATCCTAGGCAGCTTTCCCAGGCAGTCGTTCAAATTGCGATGGGTTCGCTTCTTCATTCGACACGTATGGGATGCCACCATCGTAAAGTCGCAGCGAACGGCTGACCAACTGGGAATGCTGCTGCCTGTCGTACCCAATGGGGTTAACCTCAATCAGTTCTCATTGATAGATCAAGAAACAGCACGCCGGCGATGTGGATTCAAGGCTGGGAAGCGGTATGTAGTCTGGTGTTCAAATCCTGCGCGGAGCGAAAAACGCTACTTCCTTGCTCAACGGGCTGTTGCCCTGTTGAGTGACCCCGATGTGCTACTCGTACCCGTTTTCGATAAGGCACACTCCGACGTGGTTGACTACATGTGTGCTGCCGATGTGCTACTACTCACATCGGTAAGCGAAGGGTCACCCAACGTGGTCAAAGAGGCGATGGCGTGCAACTGTCCTGTGGTCAGTACCGACGTGGGTGACGTGGCGTGGGTCACAGGCGGCATAGACGGCACTAAAGTCGTACCCAATGGCGATGCAGAGACACTGTGCGAAGGACTCCGATACGCACTGGCTTTCAATCGAAGAACTGAGGGACGGCATAGGATAGAATCGTTGGGGTTGACAACAGAACAAACAGCTGAAAAAATAATGGCAATATATGACAGTCTATAACTATTTAGACAGATACCTCTTCCTGCCTTTGGGCGACTGGGTGTATGGGAGCAATGTAGTGGCGAAACTCGAAGAGACGAGGCTCAACGAAACACTCTCCGAGGCAGGACTGCGCGACCTACAGAATCGCAAGCTTCAACACTTGGTAAAACACTGCTATAATACCGTGCCTTACTATACGCGCTTATTCGACTCCTACGGTATCAAACCTGAACAGATTCGTTCCCGCGAAGACCTACATCTGCTGCCAGTGCTCACCAAACAAATAATACGTGACAATTACGACGACATGTTCAGCACCGCAGTCAACCCCAAACGCCTTCGCAAGTCATCAACTGGAGGTAGCACTGGCACACCGCTCAAATTTTGCACCGATGCTGCCGAATGGAGCAGTTGGAAAGCCTCAACCCTCCGCGCATGGGAATGGTATGACCTACATTTGGGCGACAAAATATTTTCCCTCGGAGGTAGTTCCATCAATAAGCGCAAACAGCTACTATCGCTAAAAGGCCTCTATGACCGAGTCATTATGCGCAACCACAAATACAGCAGTGCCGACGTCACGGACCAAGCAATGCAACGCAATTACGAGGCACTTATGGCCCTGCGGCCCAAGGCGGTACGCGGCTATGGTTCGTCGCTATACATATTAGCGCGATTTATCGAAAACCGAGAACTGCCCCTCTGTCCTATAAAGGTGGTTCTCACAACTGGCGAAGTGCTCATGCCCGAATACCGACGCAAACTGGAACAAGTGTTTCAGGCACCCGTATATGACGAATATGGGGCTAGCGACGGAGGCATACTCTCGCATGAGTGTCCCCAACGCGAAGGCCTCCACATCGCCGAAGACCTATGTATAATCGAAATCACCGACAAGCAAGGTAATCCTCTGCCTGTAGGTACCACAGGATTTGTATGCACTACCGACCTAAACAACTATGTATTCCCCTTCCTACGCTACCACGTCGGTGACATGGCTTATATCAAACAAACCTCATGCTCCTGCGGCCGACACACCAGACTCATCGGAGAAGTTATGGGTCGTGCAGGCAAATTGATGTATAACAAAGCTGGCATCCCCATTTCACCAACCGTACTCCCCATGATGTTCTACCCCGAATTGAACTACCATAATTTAGAATATCAGAAAGTATACAATAAGATAGACAAATTCCAAATCCGTCAGGATTGTCAAGGAGATATAACCATACTCCTGAAGCTTAAAGATCCAGAGGAACAACACGAACAGTTTGACTATATAGTCACTAACTATCGCAATCATTTTGTAGGTTCGCATATATCCCTTGAGTTTGTTGACGATATACCCTGTCTCCCTTCAGGCAAAGAAGACTACTGCGTGTCGGAATATGAATATAATGATTAGACTTGTCCAATTGTTAATTGCTATACATAGAATTAAATAACCCCAAATATGCCCAAATTCGAACAACGAACGCCTTTGACGATTATCCGCGGGGTGTGGATTAGACTACTATCCATACTTACAATGTTCACATTCCCATACTTTGTCACAGTAGCCTGCCACCGTTTGCGTGGGGTTAAAGTGGGAAAAGGGTCCCATATCTCCCGTGGTGCCTATCTTGACGACCACAACCCTGAGTTGATAGAAATAGGCAAAGGCGTATTTGTCACGCAAGGAGTGATGATACTCTGCCATCAGCGTGACCTCTCGTTTTATCGACCTGGAATGTTTGTCATTGACTGTCCGTTCAAGGTGGGGCACGTGGTTATCAAAGATGGTGCCCATATTGGTATTGGAGCCATCCTTATGCCAGGTGTGACAATTGGCGAAGGCGCAGTCATCGGAGCTGGCAGCGTCGTCACGCACGATATACCACCTTACAGTGTGGCTGTTGGGTCTCCAGCCAAAGTTATTAGGACATTCAATTAATACATATCTAAATATTATGAGAATTTGGATAGATATCACCAATACTCCTCATGTAATAGTATTAGCACCTATTATCAGGCATCTGGAAAAGGATCATGAACTGATAATCACAGCCCGCGACTTCTCCGAAACTGTCCCCCTGTTGAAACAAAAGGGTATTGATGCCACAGTTTATGGTTCCTATAAAGGGAAGAGTAGGATGAAAAAAGTAATAGGCTTGTTCAGCCGGATGACTGTACTGCTGTTCAAAGTACCTAAGTTCGACTTTGCCTTGTCGTTAGGGGGTAACTATACCTCTACTATTGCCTTTTTAAGGAGGAAGAAGTCTATAGTGTTTAGTGATAATGACATTTCTTTCAAGTATTTCTCGTACAGGTTGGCGAATTATTTTATCTTTCCCAAGTATTTCGACTATAGGAGGATTCAGAGGAGGTACCGTATTCGGGAGTCGCAGATTTTTGCCTTCGATGGGTTTAAGGAGGATATTTATTTAGCCGATTTCGTGCCAGATGGGGGTTTTGTGGAACGGTTGCCTTTTAGGGACTATATTGTGGTGCGTCCTGAGAATCTCAAGGCATCATATGTACCGAAGGGGAGTAGGACGATAGTGCCGGAGCTTTTCAAACGGTTTGCGATGTGTAATATTCTCTTTTTGCCAAGATATGATGAGGAGAAGGAGTATGCTGAGGGGCATCCCCATGTTTGGTATCCAGAGCGGCCATTGTCGGGTTTGGATGTCTGCTATAATGCAAAGGCGGTGTTGACGGGTGCGGGAACTTTTGCAAGGGAGGCAGCCCTGATGGGTGTGCCGGCTGTCAGCTTTTTCCCTGGTGAGACGTTCCTGTCAGTCGATGTCGTGTTGCAGGATAAGGGTCTTGAATATAAGTCGAGAAATCCCGATGAGATTTATCGGTATGTGACGGAGGCGAAACGCGGATGTGGATCGATGGAGCGGAGTGTCCGTGTTCAGAAGGAGGTTTTTGACATTTTGGATACGATATTGATTGGAAATGGAGAATTGAGAGTTGAAAAATAAGAGTTATATGTGTATCAGTCAACGCTCAATTCTTAACTCTCAATTTAAAAAAATATGAAGAAGATAGCATTTGTACTTTATTATGTGTTTGCCCAGTTCCTACCAACGAGCAGGTTCCCGTTGGTGGGCGAGCTGTCGCGTAGGATTCGGGGTGGTATATGCAAAGTGTTGTTTGTCAACGCAGGACAGTGGATTAATATCGAACGGCGAGTGTATTTTGGCAAGAACGACATTTCGATAGGGAATAGGTCGGGGCTTGGCGACAATTTTCGCATAACGAACTCGTCGTTGGTGGTGGGCGACAATACGATGATAGCAAGGGATGTGCATGTCGTCGGTGGTGGGCATGTCTTTATGGATAAGTCGAAGTCTATCGGCACACAAGGCTCACGACCGAAAACCAGCCTTACAATTGGGAACGACGTGTGGATAGCGGAACGTGTGACAATACTTTCGAATGTCAGAACTATTGGCGATGGTGCTGTAGTGGGTGCATGCAGCGTTGTCACGCACGACGTACCGCCGTACGCAGTGGTGGCAGGCAATCCTGCTAAAATAATTAAATACAGGCAATGATTAACGTAATAGGACTAGGATATATCGGCCTTCCAACGGCACTCATGATGGCATCGCATGGGCTGGAAGTGGTAGGTACGGACTATAGCAAGGAATTGGTAGCGATGCTGAATGCGGGCAATACCACGTTCAAAGAGGATGGTTTGGACGGTCTGTACGCGGATGCGGTACGGGCGGGAATCAGATTCACAACCGAATACCAAAGGACGGACATGTATATAGTGTCCGTTCCAACCCCATATGATAAGTTTTCAAAGAAGGTGGATGCAAGCTATGTGGTGGCGGCAATAGGCGAGGTGATGAAGGTGTGCGAGAGGGGTAGCATCGTGGTTGTAGAGTCAACAATTTCTCCTGGAACGATAGACAGGTATGTGCGTCCTATGATTGAGTCTAACGGATTCAAAATAGGTGAGGATTTGCACCTCGTGCATGCTCCAGAACGCATCATTCCTGGCAATATGCTGTACGAGTTGGTCCATAACAACAGGACAATAGGTGCTGACAGCTATGAGGTAGGGGAGCGTGTGCGTCGGTGTTATGCCTCGTTCTGTCAGGGCGAGATAGTGGTCACCGACATCCGCACGGCTGAGATGACCAAGGTGGTGGAGAACACCTTCCGTGCGGTGAACATCGCCTTCGCCAACGAACTGGCGCGCATCTGCCGCCACGACAACATGGACGTGTACGAGATAATACGTATATGCAATATGCATCCCCGCGTCAATATCCTTCAGCCGGGACCAGGTGT
>JAEEGI010019280.1_pt1 | contig 13766 bp, 10 predicted proteins | sample 8958751 | NCBI WGS metagenome assembly JAEEGI01 (sample SAMN16246545, study PRJNA631951) | gut metagenome | biome: gut microbiome; feature: rumen; material: KS-attached | host: Bos | place: Iran: Karaj | collected 2018-10
TTGATTTTTATTAAAGAAACATTAGTTTATGTATCCTTCTCAAAATATATAAAAGAAATCTATTTCAATTAATAAGATAAATAAAATACAAAGAAGATGGATTCAATAATGTAATAGGAAAAATTATTTTGATTCTAATGTTTCATCATATAAAGATTCATTAAAAAATGGAAAATTTTAATAAATAAGGAATTTATAAATTGGAATTTGTAAATTCTATAATAAATTATATATGTGAAGAAGAATTTATAAATAATGAATCAAATGGATGTTAAATATATAAATATAATGAGGCATAATTTATAAAGGAAAATGAAAAATTTTAATAAAGAAGGATATAAAGAAATGAATAATATCTGGAAAAGTTTATTATAAATATAAATGAAAAATATAGAAAAATGGATAAGATATCGATAGTTTTAGAAATTCATATAATTTATCTATATTATATTTCAAAATTTTATACAATCATTATTTTATTAAAACAATGAAATATACATAATATTTTTTATTTTAATTAAATTCATTTCCAAATTTAATATAATGAAAAATAGAAAAAGATTATTTGATTTTTAAACCTATTATTACAAATATTACAATAATAATCTTTAGAAAAGCAAATCATATTTAATATCATTAAATCATGTAATACTAAAACATTAAATAAACTTTTATTTATTATTTATTTCTTTTTGAAATTAAAATATAAATTTAAAACTTGAAAAATCAATTTGTTCATTTCTTTAAAATTTACTCTTTTATTTCACCCATTTACTACAAAAAAAAAAACTTATTAATTTAATATGATTTTATTTTTAATAAAAGAGTTTTAAAACCAAAAATAAATTATTTCAATAATTGGAATAAAATAACAATCATTATTTTATTATATTTTTTTTCATTTGTATAATTTTCAAATAATTATACTTTTAATAAATAATAAATTGTAAAATGGATAAATTGACCCTTTCTGGTGATTTAGAAAGAAATATTGTTCTGGAAAAAATTATTGCTCAATCCAAAAAAGATGAAAAAGGGAGAAGACATTCCTTTAGAGTAACTCAAGAAGAAATTCAGAAAGAATTAAAAAGTTATTAATTTTTTTTAATATTTTGTTTAGAACAAATTGAAGAAAGTATTGATAAATTAGTTGGTGATGTTGATGGAGGAAATATTCATAAGAAAATAGGGAAAATAAGGAAAAATAAAAAAAATAAAAATAAACCAAGAAAAAGAATTAATAAAAAATTGACAAAAAAATAAAATTGTTTATTAGTTATAATTTATATTAATGGGGTATTAAAAATACAAATTAAATTATATTTATTTGTTTAATAAAATATTATTTTAATTATAATTCTTTTAAAATGAAAATTGATAGTGATTTAAATGAAAATAATCAAACTATATTTTCATCAAAAAATTTAAAAAAAAAAGAATTAATATTACATCCATTATCAGAAGAGATGTTAGAATATAATAACTATAAAAAGAAAACAGATAAAATATTTAATGATCCAAAATATTACTTCACAACTACTCATGAAGGAAATGAAATAATAATAGGAAAAAAATTATCAAAAATAAAATTTCATAATCATATTCCTTTGTTTCAAACAAGAGTTCAAAAAAAATCAATTTTATTAAAAAATAGAAGTTCAATATTAAAATCTTTTTCTGCAATGTCAACATCATCAAGAGCTAATAATAATAATAATCATCATCAAAAATTAAAAATAAATCAAAAATATATTGATAATGAAGGATTAAAAAAAATATATGATTCATTTAAAAAACTAAAATTAAATAATTTACCATATTCAAATTCATCTAAAAAATTATTAAAGGATGATAATTATAAAATTAAAAATAAATTAATTCAAAAATTTAAATGTCAAGAAAAGACTTTACATAATTTTTTCTTAGAGAATAAATCAAAGAATAAATTAATTGCAAAAATAATGAAAAAAACAAAAAAAAAAGATAAAAATGATGTGTTAATAAATTCAATAAATTCATACAGAATAAAAAAAGAATTTATAAATGTTTTAGATAATGAAATTCGAAATTCATGTATAAATCCCATTTTTGGTTGGCAAACCTCATTAAGATATTCAGAAAAAGGAGATTTACAATATCACATTAATGTTGGACAAAAAACTCCAAATTGGCAACTTTATCCTTTAAAACCTTTAGAAAAAGATAAAGAAATTATCAGAAATCCTAATTTGGATAAAACAATTTATAATTCTAAAAGTTTAAAAACTTATTTCAATAATAATTATTTAGAAAAGAAATATCCTCAATCTTGTTCTTATTTTAACAATTTAAATAATGAAAATGAAAAAAAAATGAAAGTTATTTTTTCTAGAAATAAAAAAGGGGATAACTTATTAGATGAAAATGAAAATAGAACTGACTTTCAAAATTTGTGTATTAAAGGTGAAGATTTATTATCTTTTGAAACAGAAAATTCGAAATTATTAAAAGGAAGAAAAATTTTAAATACTAATAATAATAATCGTTTTGAAGAAATAAATAATATTTTAGTAAGTGAATTAATTGATTCTCCTCCAACTATAAAAACTTCTTTAAGTGATCTTAATATTTTCAAATATAATTAATATGTTATTTTTTCATATAAATTTATAAATATTTATTAATTTTATAGAATATAAATTTTTCAAGAAAAAGTAATTTAAACTTGACATCGCTTAAAAAATAATTTTTTATTTGAAGAGTTTGGTTATTAAAGATACAACAGTTGTTAAATATAAAAGTAAAGTAAATTTAGATAATAATATAATTGTAAAATTCAAGAGAAAAAAAAAAGAAAGAATTCAAACAAGAAATTTAGAAACTTATAATAAATGCAAAATTTCCCCTAAAGAAGCAGAAAAATTTGTAAAAGAACAAGAAGAATTTTTATCTAAATTAGCTTAAATTCAGAAGAATGTAATTTTGTATCTTTTGTATATAACCATAAAAAAAGCAAATTTTATAATATTTTAGATAAATTAAGTAATCGAACATTTTTTTCTTTTTATTTTGATTTTTTAAATATTAATTTTTTCAGTTTTGATTCTCAAAAATAAATAAATTTTATAATTAAATAATTATGTATAAATTAGTTGCTCCATTAGTTATATACATTCTGATAAAATTGCTTCTTTTTTTTTTAATTCTCTTTTAATTTCATTTAATTTATTGTTCGTCTTTTCATCGTTATTTAATCTTAATTTAAATTCATATACATGATCATTACTTAAATAAGGTGTTTTATCTTCAATATCATAAATATGAATTCCAGAATTTAAAAACATTTTTTTAATATCAATTCTATCATTTTTAGGTTTTGTTTTTACTAAATAAGTTTCAACTAAAATTTTATTATCATCTTTCATTTTATTAGAATCATAATCTGATTCTTTTTTTTCATTTAGAATTTTATTATTTTTCTTTAAAGAATTAAAATTCTTTGAATTATTTTTTTTATTCTTTACTCTATGAGAATTATAAGATTCTTTTTTTTGTTTTTGAAAAAAAGTATTATTATCTAAAATTTTATTATAAGAATCAGAATTCAAAAATAAAAATTTTCTTTCTTTAGCTTTATTTTCAAATTTAAAATCTTTAAAATTATATTTTTTTTTAGTAATATTAATTTTATTTTTTTCTTCTATTGATTTTTGTCTATTATTATTCATTCTTTGAATAAAACCTAAAGAATTACTCATTCGAAAATTTTGATTATAATTTTCTTTTTTTGGAATTTTTTCATGTTCTATTGTAAACTGAGAAGAAAATTCCCTTTTCTTCATTTCTGAAGGTTCAATTGTTTTATTTTTAAAATAATCCGTTAATTGTTTATTAAATTTTAAATTTGTAAGTTTTTTATTTTTACCTATTAAATCATATGATGGAATTCTATCATAAACTTCTCTATTACTTCTTTGATATGTTGATAAATACATTGGATTTGTTGTTCTTGTTGAATTTGATCTTACTGATGAATTTGATTTTAATTTTGAACCAGATTTAAGTGAGAAATTTGATTTTCTTCGGAGAGAATAATTTGTTTTAATCATTTTTTTAATAGAAAATAATAACATTTTAAATTTTAGTTATAATTTTTTATTATTTCAAAAAAAATAAAAATAAAAAATCTTATTTTTAATAAATATTAAAGATTTCAACATAATAATTCATTTAAAAAATCTTCTTTTTGAAGATATTATATAAGATAAGGAACAAAATTAGTTTATTTAACATTAATTTCCATAATCTTTCGTTTTCCAAACTGTATTTAATTTCCTCATTAATTTCATATCTTTCCTATATATGAATAATATTAACTTTATAAGTTATAATTTTTTGATATTTATCCTTGTTTGAGAATTATTTTCCTTTCTTTTTTTTTGGATTTTAATATTTTATTAATAGTAATATCTAATTTTTGAATTAGTCTTTTATATATATTATTATATTATTCATATTAATTATTCCAATTATTTTTCAATATTTAACTAACTTACTTCTTTATGAAAGTCTTTTTTTTTTCGTATTAGAGAGGTTACAATATCATTATTAATTTTAGATTAGGAATTTCACTATTAATTTTCATTTACATCTAATTCATTTTAATAGTTTCAATTAATTGTTATATATTAAAACATCTTTTACTTTTATTCAATCTAAAATATGAATTTACATTTTTTCTTATATTTATAATTTTTTTTTTCAAATTCATTCTTTTTCTCTCTTTCTAAAAGGAATTATTATATTTATTTTTTAATTGTATTTTTCTTATATGATAAAGATCAATTTCCTCCCTTATTTGATATTTCCTTTTTTGATTATGATTGGTGATATTGAGAATTATTTGGTTTTTAATTTGACTTTTCTTTTATTTTATTTAGCTTTTGATTTATTCTATTTTTTTTGATTTTACAATATTTATTTTTGTATTTTTTATTTTAAAAAAAATACTAATTTAAATTTTATTTTAATTCAAAAATAAATTAAATTCAATTTTCATCTAAATTAATTTGAATTGAATCTCGAAAATCCTCAATTTTATAAAAGAAATAAATCATTCCTTTATCCAAAAAATGTTTGTGATATTTTGGAGCTATAATAAATGTGATAGGAATTTTAAATCGATAATCGATGTCTTCTTCTGAAAGATTAGTTTGAATAATTTTTTTTTTTTTATTTTCACATCTGTCTTTTTTACAAATAATATGAAATTTATAATCTGTTTCCATATTTTTATATGAAATATTGCATTTATTAAATCCTGCAACTACAATTTGAATTACAAAATCATTATTTTCATCAATAAAACAACAATAAGAAGGAATAATTATTTTAAGAGAACTCCAAGAATAATATTTATTGAAATCAGAGCTTAATTCACACGAAATTTTTTCATCTTCATTCAAATTTTCTTTTTGTTTTTTTTCTATTTTTACTATATTATCTTCAATTTTGGTATTACACTCAGAATTGAAAATTATATTACTTGATTTATGAAATGAATTTGATATCATTTCATTGAATTTTGATAAATTAATTTGAAGATGAGAATATATTTGTTCATTTATTCTTCCAATTACTTCATCTTCTTCTTTTTTATATGATTTTGGAATAAAATGTAATACTTCAAATTTATGCTCTGCTTCTTCATTTAATTTTTCAGTGAATACTATATTATCTTTATTATAATAATATCCTTTAGGAAAATTATTTTCAATATATTTATTATAATCTTCATCTGATTTTATTTTCAAATTATTATGAATAATATATAAAGATTTTATAACTGCAGAATTTTGATAATTTTCATTAAATATTCTTATTAATTTTCCTATTCTTTTTTTAGTTTCTAAATTAAATGAACTTATTATCATTATATTAATTATTGAATTATCAATTATAAATTTTTGTATTATGAAATCTTTTTTTTTTGTTTCTAAAATTTTATCTTGTAATAATTGATCTTTTTGATAACCAAAAATAGTATCTCTCATTTCATTATTCATTTTAGGCAATATTATTTTATTTGTACCTGGAATATCAATTATTCTAATATTCTTATTAATATAATAATAATTAATATTATTAGTTGGTTCTAAAGATAAATTACATTTAAATATTTTATTTATATAATATGTTTTTCCTTCATAATTATCTCCTAAAAATCCTATTATTAATCCTTTTCCATTTTCATCCATTAATTCTTCTTTAAAATCTTCTTTATAATTTTTAGTTATTTTCCATCCATTTCCAATTAAATCATCTATATTTGAAATATTTAAAGAAATATAATTTAAAGAATTATTTTCACTCTTTTTCTCTATTTCATCGTTGAAATTTCTATTATTTTTATCTTTTAATTCTTTTTCTAATTTCTTTATTTTATTATTTAAACTATCAAGAAGTTCATTTGCATTATAATTTAATTGTTTTTCTAATTCCTTTATTTTATTATTTGATTTTATATTATTATCTGTTAATTCTTTTTCTAATTTCTTTATTTTATTATTTAATTGTAAATTATTCTCTTTTAATTCTTTTATTTTATTATTTAAACTATCAAGAAGTTCATTTCCATTCTCATTTAATTGTTTTTCTAATTCCTTTATCTTATTGTCTCTGTTTTGTAAATCTATTTTTATACTATTTATCTCATCCTTCTGTTGATTTATTCTATTTTTTAATTCTTTAACTTCACTGTCTTTTTTCTCAACATCTGTAATCAGCTTTTTTTTTTCATCTTCTAATTCAATTTTTTCATTGTTACAATTTTCTAAGTTAGAAATAGTAATTGTTAATTTATTTATATATTCTTCTATTTGATCTTTTAAAGAATTAATTTGAGAATGTAAAACATCTATATCATTCGATAATTCATTTTTAGTTTCTCTATTATTTATTAATGATATTTCTAAGTCACCCATATATATGCTATCTATTACCTTATTATTGTTATTGTTGTTTTTTTCCATTTTATTTTTCTTATAAATAATCAATAAATTTTTTTTTAACTTAATTTCATATGTGTTTTTTTTAATTTAAATTAAGATTTAAATATTAATTCTTAATATATTATATTTTCATTTTCCCATAAGACAAAATTAAAGTAAGTATAATAAAGAATCTTTTATAAACTGAATTTTCAATAAAAAATAATGTATTTGATAATATAAAAACATTTTATTTTATTTCTTACAGTTATTCTCCACTAAAAAATAAGAAGACAATAAAATTTTTCATTAAATATATTTCTATAAAAAGTATTTTTGTTTGATTGATATCCTATTTTAAATGAAATAATTCTCAATATTTTTTATTTTATTTTCAGAATCCGATGAAGAAACAGAACTATTGATGAAACTAGTGAGTTAACCAAGATAATTATTATTATTAGATTTAATATTAGTGGAATGAATTATTCATATCCTGATAATTTGTTCTATAATCTGAGATTATTTTTAATAATTAATTAAACTTTGATTTTTATATCTAATTTTGTTCTTTTTAGGATAATTTCCTTTAATTTTTCTTATTTATTCTTTTCCATATATTATTTTTGAGAAAATAAAAATTTGTTCTCTTTTATGTTATAATATGAATTTAATATATATATATATGTTTTTATTTTGTAAAAATTACTATTAAATAAATTATGAACCCATTTTTTTCAATTTTAATTGTAAAAAATAGAATTCTCATACTCTTTATATTTCCTTTTTGGTAATTTAGAATTGATTTTTAAATTATTTGTTTTGTAAGTTATTTATGAAAAATGTTTTTTCAATAAAACAATTAAAAAATATTAAAAAAATTTTAAAAGCAGAATTATAAACCAAATCATAAAAAAACGTTTTTAATCATTTAAATGTTAAAATTAAAAAGATAAATAAAAAAGAACCAACAAAATTTAACTAAAATTGAATTAATTTTCCTTTAAAAAACTATTTTTTATTTATAAATGGGAAATAATTTATTTAAAAAACAGAAAGATTCATTTCTGACTTAATAATTAAATTCAATCCATATGGATTAATATTTGATCCATTTTTTCCTAACAATATTATATTTATCTAGAATTATTGTTATCTCCTGAATGCCTTTGAAAATTAAAAAAGGAATACATTTCAATGTAAAAAGGAAAGAAATAAGTAATACAATATATATTGTTTCATAAGAAAAATTATTTTTTAGGAAATGATATATATATATATGTGTTTAATGAAATTGAAAAAATATTTGAAACACTAACTACACTTTTTTGAGAATTGAATTATTTATATCACAATTTGCTTTTAAATTATTTATTGAATATATAATTAGTATAAATAATACATAAAAACAATGGAAAAAAATAAATAGTTAATAATAAAACAATTACTTATTTTATTTTTTGATTTTTTGAATAATTTCACAATAATATAATGAATCATTGAAAATGACTTTGTAAAAAATAAAGAATACAGTGCTTTTTAATAAATTATGGAAAAAAAGGTTTAATTTATTTTTTTATTTTTATACTCTAATTATTTGTTTTTCTATTGTTAATAATAGTTTTTAAAAATATATATATCATTTTTTTCCCAATTAAAAAAATATCTTAAGACGGTGGAGAAGGGAGAATTTTATAATTTTCATTTTTTTTCATATAAAATTTTAAATAGGATACCAAAATTTCATTACATTTTATTATTATGAAAATAATTTCTCTTTGTTTTCTTCTTCTAAATTCAGAATCTCTAATTTTCATTTCATTTTCTTTTAAAGCTTTAATCTTTTCATTTTTTTGAGTTGGTAAATATTGATATTCTTCTAATATATTTTTATATTTATGTGTTATTTCTTCATTTGTCACATTTATTGTTATATTTTTTATTAATGGTAAATTTGTTTCTATTACATTACTTTTTTGATCTTCTTTTAACCTAAATTTCCAAGTTAAAATATTTTCCAAAGAGAAAACAGGTTTAAAAAATTTATACATTTTATTTTTTTCTATTTTAAAAATTAACTTTTTTTGTGATTCACCAAATAATTCATTCATATTATTTTGAAATTCTTGATTATCATAATATTCTTCAAAACTGGAATAATTAAAACTATTCTCATTATCATTCATTTTTAAGATTTTTTTATTTTATGTTTATGAATTTAATTCAAAAAAAAAAGTGAATTAACTTTTTTATATAAATAAAATATAATGTTTATCTACTTTTATTTTCCTTTTTTTTTAATAATTGTTTTCTTTTTTATTGAGAAATTAACTATTTTATCTTTTAATTCAAATTTTATATTTGTTTCATCAATTATTAATTTATTTTTTTCATATTTCATTTTTTCTTTTTAATAATTAAAACTTCAAGATAGTATTGAATAATTTAAAGTTATAAATTAAAATTTCTTTTGAAATTCTTTGCTTCAAAAATAATTTACTATTGTTCATTTCATTATGTTTCTCATAAAAATCTCTTAATTACTTTAATATCAAATTTTCTTTTATTAAATTTGTAGCCTTAGATACATATATATTAATTGTATTTTTTTCAATATTTCTTATTAATATTTCATTTTCATTTTTATTCATTAAAAAATTAAAAAATCTTAAATTTATTTTTCACAGATTAAAGATAAAAAACCTTTGTTTAAAAAATCAAAAATAAAATTTAATTTATTATAAATTTTAATACTATACAGAAAAATGTTTAATTAAGATTAATTATTCGAGAGTTGGTTTTTTAATGTTGAAAAGATATAAATCAGAAATTTATATAATAATTGAAATAAAAATGCAAACGAAAATATTACATTTTTTTATAATTATTTTAAAATCAAAAAACTTTCATTCATATTCTATAAAAAATTTGATTATTAATCAACATTTTCTAAGAGTGATTATATATATTTATAATATTTCTTTATCTAATATTTACCATTCATTTTTTTGTAAAATTAATAAATTTCCAACTTTAAAATAATCATTGAATTTTCGAATAATATTCAAAACTCATTTAAAATAAATTACAATAAATCTAAAACTAAAAAATAAAAAGAAAACTATTATTTATTGTCAATCTGAATGTCTAGTTATCCTTCTTTTGTTATTTAAAAAAATGAATTTTAAAGATATTTATTATTTTATTTATTTCACATAAAAATATTATATTCCCTTATTATTGCTTATTCAACAGTTAAAGAAATTTCAGAATTGGTGAAATATATATTAATTTTTAATAGATTTTAAAAAGAATAATTGGTATTTATAAATAAATTATCTCTGGTTATACTTTTTATTATGATTATAGCTAAGTTGAAATAAATAAAACAATAATTATATTATAAATTAATAAGAATTATTCCCAATTTCTTCTACATTCAAATAAAATAAATCAATTAATATTAAATAGTTTTTCGACTAAAAATTAAATTCTCTTTATTTGAATATAGGAGATACTTTGTATTTTTTATTAGTTCATTTATTTTTTAAATTATTTTTAAATATAAATTAATTAAATTAATATTTATGGCTGAAATAAAAGATGAATCATCTCCTCAAGCAAAAAGCCTTTTTGAATATTCTGAATCCTTAAAAACAAATAATATTAATAAATTATTTTCAATGAATAAATTTCATGAAAGTATAATAGATAAAGCAATAAGAAGATGTTTATTATATTTACCAAATCATAAAAACAATAAAAGAAATACTCTAAGAGAACTTTTAAGTAAAGCAAATTTAAATTATGTTAATCCAGAAGATAAAACAACTATAATAATGTTAATATGTGAAAAAGTTGATTTTTTTTTAATTGAATCAATTTTAAAAAAAGAATTTATCAAAGGAATAATGGATGATATTGATTTATCTTTATGCGACAACTACAATCGTAATTGTTTATTTTATCTATTAAATAATATGACTTTTGAAGATGATGCTTTAAAAGTTTTAAATGAAATTTTAAACTATAATAATACTCTAGAAAATCCAAAGAAAAGTTCAAGTGAATTATTAATGCAAACTGATAAAAATGGAAATTCTCCTTTGACAATCATATTGAAAAAAGGATGGGAAAAATTATTAATATTATATTTTGAATATGTTAAATATCAAAATAATAATAATAATATAATTCATTTTGCAATTGATGGAAAAAAAATATCTTGTTTAAAAATTATATTAAATTTAAGTACATTAGAAGATTTAAAATCAAAAAATAAAGACGGTGATACTCCTGTTGTTTATGCAAATAAAAAAAAATATTTTTACATGGCTAAATTTATCTCCTCATATGAAAGTAATTACAATGATAAAAATATGAAACAATTTATTTTGCAAAAACCTTTAAATCCAAATGAAATTCTTGAATTTTTTTCAAAAAAAGATTTTAATAATTGTCTTCTTGCTTTAAATCAGTATAAATTAAATAAAAGTATTTTAGGAGAATTCACAGATATTTCTTATGAATGGAATTATCTTTTAGTAAACAAAAATTTAATGTTTTCAAAAGCTCAATATGGTATAAAACCAGAACATATTTTAAGTAAATATATTTCAAACAATAAAAATTATTTTTATAATGATAAAAAACAAATTATGAATTCTTTATATGAAATTAATAAATTTTTAAATAAATATTTAAATGAACATTTAGATACTGAAGATTATCCTGTTGATATATTTTTTTATAATAAAATTATATTTTATTTTAAAATTGGGAATGTTGATTCAGCAATTAATACTATTGAATATTATTTAACTCATGTTTCTAAACAAAATGAAGATAAATATTATAAAATTATTATTTATACAAATGTCACTTTTGCCTTAATTGAATTGCTAATTAAAGAAAATTTAAATGAAATTGCTCAAGTTATAATTGAAAAATTAAATGCAAAATTATATAATTGTTTCCCAAAAAATAAATATGAAGAGGATAAAAATATAATAGTATATTTAAATGACAGTGAAATTATAAACCCTTTTAATCCTACTTGGGACGATGCATTTGCTTATATTCATTTATTGAAAATTCTAAATAATTCAGCATCTAAAGAATCATTTGAAGATTTTATAAAAATATTTGAAAATTGCAATTATAAAGAAGAAATGAAAATTTTTAATAGATTACAATCAATTTATAAAAAGATTAAAATAAAAATAAATTATGGTAATGATTATTTAGAAAGTTTAAATAAAATTTCTCTTCTAAGCATTTCAAATGTTTCAATTGAAGATAAATTATTCTTTTATAACTCAGTTGGTATAATTAATTTAAAATTAAAAAAATTTCATCTTGCAGAAATGTTATTTAAAACTGGAATTTATATTTATAAATCTTTTACATTAAATAATTATTCAAAAGTTGATGTTTTTGAAAATTCAATTTTACAAAAAAATGATTATATCATTTTTATGAAATTTAATTTAGGATTGTCTCTTTTTTATCAACACAAATTTCAAGAAGCATATGAAATTTTTAAAGAATTAACACAAATTAAAACAATGAATAAAAATATTTATCTATGGTATAGATTAGGACTTTGTTCATTAGAAATTTATTTAGATAATATGAAAAAAAAAGTTAATTTATCGAAAAAAGAAAAAAAAGAAAAGAATATTAAAAAAAATGAAGAAAATGAAAGAAAAGTAAAAGAAAATAATAAAAAGAAATTATATGGTTATGAATTCGATGAATTATTCAATCAATTTGAAGAAGAATATGGTAATAATGGTATAAAAATGATTCATAATGAAGGGAATCAAAATCAAGGAAATAAATTAAAAAAATTTTTACTTAGAACAAATATTTTAAATAAAAAAAAATATAATGATTATTTAAATGAAGCCATTTATTCTTTTAAAAAAATTTTATATATAGAAAAAAAAAACACTCATGAAGAAAAGACAATAAACTTAAATACTCAATATTTCAAATCAATAAGAGGAATTTATAATTATTATTCTGAAACAATTAGTCAAGATTCAGAATTTAAAAAAAAAATTTTATCCACTAAAAAAAAAGGAAATGAAGAAATTATTTTTTTAACTTTTTTAAACTTATTATTTTCACTTTCTTTAGCAGGAAAATATACTGAAATTTTATTTATATGTAAAAACATTCAAAAACAAAATTTTAAACAAATTGCAAATGAAATGTTAGCTAAAGTTAATTATTTTAAATTAGAAGCTTTAATTTCTTTAGGAAAAATAAAAGAATCTTATGAATTTATGAATTCTTTTTTTGAAATATATAATAATAAACCTAATTATAGAATTGAAATTTTTAATAAAAATAATTTTAATTCATTCAATGAATTACAATTTAAATCTTATTTAGAAATTGCAAAAATTATTTTATTATGTAAAGAAAATAAGTTTAAAGAAGCTGAAGAAAAAATACAAGTTTTACTTGAAGAATTTAATAATAAAAAAGACATCTTTGCTTCTCAATATATTTCAAACTTATTATTATATATTTATTTAAAACAAAACAAGAAGAAGGAAGCTTTAGAATTTATAAAATATAATATATATATGAAAAAAAAAGAATGAATGTATTTTTATATATTTAATCGAAATATATATTATAATCAAAAGAATATTATAAATAATGATTTTTATTTTATAGATAAAATATTTTGAAAATAATTATTAATAATTAATTAATCTATTATTCTTGATTTTTTTTTCTTTTTATTTATATTTCTTTTAGTAGATTTTCTTTTTAATTGGT
>JAEEGI010019282.1_pt1 | contig 13766 bp, 10 predicted proteins | sample 8958751 | NCBI WGS metagenome assembly JAEEGI01 (sample SAMN16246545, study PRJNA631951) | gut metagenome | biome: gut microbiome; feature: rumen; material: KS-attached | host: Bos | place: Iran: Karaj | collected 2018-10
AAATCGCAGGAAAAAGCGGACATGCGGAAATTAAGATCAAAGTTAAAAACGAACGCTTCAAAGAGGTTGAAATGGGCGGCAAAAAGCAAAAGATTTACCTCCCCGTTATAGCCGCCGGCGGAACGATTCTTCAGGAAAGCAAGTTTTCTTCGATAAAAGTCAGCGGCGGTCTTTCGCTCGGCGACGGCACAAAGCAGATTGCCGGTTTTGCCGGCGCGCCCGGACTGTGCGACAGCCTCGGAATGACAAGGGAGCAGATGACAAAGCTCATAGGCATTGACTTTACCGATGAATACACGATTTCGGCTGACACGACGGACTTTGAAACGTCTGATTTTTACTTTGCCGTTATCCCCTTCTGTTCGCTGAATATTGATTTGATCGCGCCTGAAACGATTTCCGACCTTGTGGAAAATTTCAATAAAATAAAGAAAGTATTTACCGCACTTGAAAAAATTGACATAAGTAGTATAATAAAACTTGTATCGGGCAGCGGAGATTCGGCAAACGAGATAATTCAGGTCGTAAATTCCGCAATGGATCTTTACAGCAGCAACGAAGCTCTTTTAAAGCTCGGCACAAAATATCTGACCGCCGAAAACACTGAAGCGCTCACGTCGCTCGCCGAGCTTCTGAGCGACGAGGACTTTGTAAAAGGTCTTTCAATACTCAGCGGTTCGGATGTTGACAAGCTCCTGACGTCGCTTCCTCAGGTCACAAACAGCCTTAAAGCGCTTGCCCCTCTGATGGAAAACGAATCCGCCGCAAAAGCGCTCGAACTGCTTAACTCCTCAGTTATGGTAAGCTTTTTCAAACAGCTTCCGGTTATAGCTCAGAATCTTTCATCCGTTCAGAAGCTCATCGGCAGCAATGAATTTATAAGCGCGCTCAACACTTTAAGCGACCCTGCGGTAATGAAAGTGTTTGAAAAAATGCCGGAACTTATGCAGAATTTTGAAAGCCTCAAGCCGCTTATAGGAGATATGCAGAAAGATCTGTCCGACCCGGACGTTCAGGAATGCCTTAACAACCTTCCGCAGACGGTGGCGGGGCTTAAAAAGCTCATTGATACTTTTGATAAAAACAAGGATACAATAAACCGTCTTATTTCATTCGCATCCGACGAAAACGTAAAAGCGCTCATCGACATCATGCGCTCGTCGGATATAGACACCGCCGAACTTGAAGAAAAGCTTGCTTCAATAATCGGCACTGCGGACGATATTTCTGAAAACGCAAAGGAATGGATACTCTTCGGCAAGGAATACGGAGTATTCACTTTGAGCAGCGATAACGCAGAAACCAATGTAGTATTTATATATAACACCCCCGCAATAGAAAAACAGGAAGAAAAAACGCAGGAAGAAACAGTTGAAACACAGCATTGGTACGACAGAATCATCAATCTATTTAAAAAGGAGAAATAACCTTTATGAGCAAACGAATTTCAAAAGCCGAATTGCTCAAGGGAGTAAAAACGATGAACTCCTTTGGCTCAAGAATCACAGGCGCTCAGGGTCAGCTTGATTTTATAAGCTACCTGAAAAAAGAAATCCGCGGCATGGGGCTCGAAGTTTACAGCGACCCTTTCTATTTCAAAAAATGGGAAAAGAAAGAGGCGTCGCTTAAAATCTACGGGTATAACGGACCGGAGGAAATAGAAATTTCAAGCGTATTCCCCTACTCCGGCGAAACAAAGGACAGCGGCATAACGAGCGAGCTCGTTTATTCCGGCGGCGACAGGATTTCCGGCGTGAAAGATAAAATCGCAGTGGTTGAGGTCTCGCAGCTTTCAGAGCTGCCGAGCGAGCTTGCGTTTGACAAGCGTTCATCTTACCCTGAGGACGTCACCCTGCCGGAAAATTACACCGGACCCGTTGCCACCACTTTTGTTAAATTCACTTATTCAAGAATAGCAAAGCTCCGCGGAGCGCGCGCAGTCATATTCATCTGGAAAGGCATAAACGACGAATGCGTCAAAGGTCAGTACCTTCCGTTTATTCTGGAATATCAGGGCATACCGGCAGTCTGGCTCGGCGAAAAAGAGGGCAGAAGAATCATTGAAGCCGCCACGGGTCACAGGACCGCGACGCTCACCCTCACCGCTGACACAAAGCGCCACGCTTATACCGAAACATTCTACTGCATGCTCCCCGGCGAAAGCGAAAAAGAATCCGTCATCATAAACACCCACACAGACGGCACAAACTGCGTTGAGGAAAACGGACCGATAGCGCTGCTTCAGCTTATCAAAACGCTCAAAGACACCCGCCTTGAAAGAACGCATATTTTTGTTTTTGCAACAGGTCATTTCCGCCTGCCCGTCTTCAGGGATATTACAGGCGGCGGGATTCAGGCAACATCCAAATGGCTTGCCATGCACAGGGATCTGTGGGACGGAAGAGCCGGTCACTTAAAAGCGGTCGCAGGCGTTTCGATAGAGCACCTCGGCTGTATGGAATGGGCGGACGTTGACGGAGAATACAAACCGACGGGCGAAATCCAGACAGAGCTTGTTTACACGGGCAACGTTGAAATGAACGATATTTATATGGACACCGTGCGCGAACGCGAACTTGTCAGAACAATGACGCTCAGAGGGCATAACCTGCTCCACTTCGGCGAAGGTCAGCCGCTTTTCAACGTCGGTATTCCAGAAATATCAATAGTCACCGCTCCGGATTATCTGTGCGTAGAGAGCGAAACGGATGAAATGGAAAAATTCAACATCGACCTGATGTATGAGCAGACAAAAACTTCTGAAAAAGTCATTAAAAGGATAGACAGTTTTTCCGCAAAAGATATAGGAAACTGCGATGATTATTCTATCGTAAAAGCCAACAGCGTTTCCGGCAGAGACGATATGAATATGAACACATTCAGAAGAAAGGTTATGTCGGTTATCAAAAAACAATAGCCGATAAAGGATGTTTATTATGCTGAAAAGAGTACTTTCTGCGCTGTTTCTTCTGGCTCTTACCGCCGCATGCTTTATTATCTGTAAAGAAATCGCAGTTATTTATGCTACCGCTGTAAGTTTTATATGTATTCACGAAATTACAAACGCGCTCAAAAAGCTCGATTTCAACCCCGTAAAAATTCTTCCGTGGATTTTTATGCCGGCAGCCGCCGCGGTCATTTATTTTAAACTGCCCGTGCTGTGGCTTGCCGCGGTTGTACTCGCTTTATACGTCGCAGATTTTATAATCTGCATGAAATCGGAAAAATACAACGCAAAAGACGCGCTGATGACGCTTTGCACGTTTATTTACCCTGCCGCGCCGATAATTGCGATAATCTACATCTGCTGTCTGCCGGCTCCGCTGTGGACGTGCATATTTGTAACCGGTTTTCTTGCCGCAGTTTCATGCGACACGTTTGCCCTCTTCGGCGGCATGGCGTTCGGAAAGCATAAGCTTGCGCCGACGGTCAGCCCCAAAAAGACCATAGAAGGCTCCATATCCGGCACGGTCGTTACGATAGGAATATCGTTTGCCGCGTGGTTTTTATTCAGGCAGTATATGCCCGTTGCGCTCTGGCAGTACGCCTTAACCGTTGCGGTCTGCACGGTAACGTCGCAGATAGGCGACCTTTCCGCCTCGTTTATCAAACGCGCTGCGGGAATAAAAGACTTCGGCAACCTTATCCCCGGTCACGGCGGAATGCTTGACAGGATCGACAGTATAATGTTTTCTGTTCCGACGGCGTTTGTGCTCATTCAGCTTTTTGCAGGCAACTGATAAAAGTGTGATAATATGAAAGAAAATGTACTTATAATATTTAACCCCAAAGCAGGCAAAAACCGTTCCCGGCAGAACTTTGAAACAATTATCAAAGCGTTCCGTTCCCGCGGATTCGCTGTTACCGAAAGAACAACAACCTGCGTAGGCGATGCAACGCAGATCGTCAAGGATAACATTAAAAACAAAGACCTTGTTGTTTGCTGCGGAGGCGACGGCACGTTCAACGAAACGGTAAACGGAATGATAGCCGTCGGCTCAAAGAAGCCGATAATGTACTACCCCATGGGCTCGACGAACGACCTTGCGCATACGATAGGCGTGAGCGACGATATTGACGCTCAGATAGATCTGTTCTTAAAAAACAGAATCGTCAGCTACGACGTCGGCAGGCTGAACAACCTTCACTTTACCTATATTGCCGGTTTCGGCGTCGGGACGGATATTTCGTTTTCCACGTCGCAGAAAATGAAAAACTCGCTCGGTCATTTTGCTTATCTGCTCAACGGATTCTTCCTGAAACTGCCTGATCAGATCAAAAAAATAAAGCCGCATCACATGGTTATTGAATACGGCGACAAAGTAATCGAAGATGATTTTTATTTCGGCGTCATACTTAACACCAATGAATTCGGCGGCATTTTTAAGCTTGACAAACAGCAGATCAAGCTCAACGACGGTATTTTTGACGTTCTGCTTGTAAAGGAAGTCAGGGGCGTCGTTGACGCGTTCCGCCTGCTTCATAAAATCAGAATGCAGGATTTTGACAATGACAGGATGATAAGGCTTTCGGTACCCGGGCTTAAAATCCGCGGCAGCGACAGCCTCGCGTGGACGATAGACGGCGAATTCGGCGGCAATCATAAGGACATTGACTTTGAGGTGCTTCATGCAAAGGTAAACCTTGTGGCAAACGCTACCGATTTCTTTGTGGAAGACAATACGCCGCAAGACAGCGACGCTCACGTTTTTGAGGAGGAGATGCTCCTTTCTTCAAAAGCGTCAAAACGAAATAAAAAATAATCGTATTTTTCAAAAAAGTTACAGGGTGCAGTTTTTATGGACTGCACCCTGTTTGCTGTTTAGTATAGTTTTAATTAATTGAAAATCTCTTTCATAAGCTCAAACGGTCTTACGCTGTCCATATCGACAGGCTTGATTCTCAACGTGAAATTGACGTCCCTGTCTTTGAACTTGAACGGTTCCGAAACGTCCGGTCCGCATGAAGCGGAGCCTATTCCGTTCTGCTTATAATCGGCGCATACAACGGTTTCCTGCTTGGGAGTAAGCTCAAAATCGTGCTTTTTGCGCGTAAGGTAGAGAGGCGTGAAATGTGAGGCGTTGATGCCGAAGGAATCAATACCGTAACCGCTGATAAACAGTCCGTACCCCTCGTCTTCGCCTACAACCGCCCATTTTGTGCCGAAATGCGTTCCGTTTTCCTGCGGGCGGATATAATGCTCAAAGTTAGCCGTCGCCGTTGATCTGAATCGGTCAACGATTGCGGCGTTCTTTTTATCCGAATAGCATTCCATCGGGCCGCAGCCGAAATATTCAAACTTTTCGTTTTCCTTCGGCATTTCAAACATAAGGCCTATTCTCGGAATCTCTTCCACAAATTCGGAAACGCTGCCTTTAACGTTTATAAGCAGGTCGCCCGTTGCCTGAATGATATACGTTACCTTTGCCCTGAGCATAGGCGTGCGCAGCTTTGCGGCAAGCGAAACGTCGGCTACAATGGCAACTCCCGTTTCACTCTTTGCGATTTCAACGCCGTAAGTTTTCTGGATAAGACGGTCAAGTCCGCATTCATACCAGTTTTCTTTTACGCGGCAGTCGTTATCCGTCGGCGCGCGCCACATATTGATTTCTATGGGAGAAGCGAGCATTTCACGGTTTCTGTAAGTCACCGTGTCCATAATGCCGAGGAATTTATCAAACCTGTAAACGTTTACGCCGGCTGTGACCGTGATATATCTTTCGTCCTCAAGTGTTTCAATGCCTTTTGCCTGAACCTTGACCGGCTCGGCTTTTTTCGCATCCAGCTTAAACTGAACTATGCCGCATTCATACCCTTCCGGCGCCCATTCGCTCTCTTTGGAATAATGGAAGCGAAGCGTCAGGTAGCATTCGCCGTAAAGCTCGGCTTCGCTGACGTCGAAAAGCGAATACTTCTGCGTTGTGCCCGGAATTATCATAAGACCGGAAATTTCGCCTTCCTTAACCTTTAAGCCGTTGCATTTAACGTCCCATTTAACGGCGATTTCGTCAAGACCGGTGAAAAATCTTTTGTTGAATACTTCAATATCGCCCCTGCCGTTGTATGTGACTCTGAAAGGCTGATAAAGTTTTTTCGCTTCATAAAAACCTGTGTGCGGTCTTCTGTCCGGATATACAAGACCGTCGATGCAGAAGTTGCCGTCGTTCGGCTCGTCGCCGAAATCTCCGCCGTAATAGTATTTGACCGTACCGTCGGCATTCGGGACTGCTACCGAATGATCCGTAAATTCCCATATACAGCCGCCGATGAAATTGTCATGGCTTTCTATAACGTCCCAGTATTCTTTGAAATTGCCGGGTCCGTTGCCCATGGCGTGGCAGTATTCACAAAGGAAGAGCGGCTTTTTGCGGACGTTCTTCATGATCTCTATGCACTCCTGCGGGCTGGGATACATGCGGCTTTCAACGTCCGAAATATCGCTGAAATTTGTTTTGCAGCGCTTTGCATAATCGGCATGACAGCCTTCATAATGAACTATGGCGTCGGGATTTCTGCCCTTGATATACGCCCTCATCGCCCTGTGATTGTCGCCCGCGCCGGATTCGTTGCCCAGCGACCAGAAAACGACGCAGGGATGATTCTTATCCCTTTCATAAAGCCTTACCGCTCTGTCAACAAACGCTTTCTGCCATTTCGGGTCGTCCGAAAGGCTGTTCCAATGCTTCCAGTGGTTTTCACCGTCAAGCGAAGCGCTCATGCCGTGACATTCAAGGTCGGCCTCGTCAACGACCATAAAACCGAGCCTGTCGCACATTTCAACAAACCTCGGGTCGTTCGGATAGTGCGATGTTCTGATGGTGTTTATATTGAAGCGCTTGAAAATATACAAATCCTCAAGCATATGCTCATACGGCGTGTAATGACCGAAAACAGGATGCGAATCATGCCTGTTGACGCCGTACATTTTGATTTTTTTACCGTTGAAATAGAAACATGAAGAGCTGATTTTTATATCTCTTAACCCCGTGTTGACGAGTATGACCTCGTCGCCGCAGTAAAGGTAAAGCTTGTAAAGCTGCGGATTTTCCGCGCTCCAGAGCTGAGGATAGTCAATGCGCAGCGAAAGCGCGCCGCCGCTGACGTCGCCCTGTGAAAAAATCATTCCGTCGGGTGAAAGCATCTTGTAGGATACGTCGCAGTTCCCGGCATAATCAAGCTTTAACGTATAATCGCATCTTGTAAGCTTTTTATTGAACGCCGTTCTGACTTCGATATCTTTAATATGACCCTGCTTGTTTCTGGCAAGGATATACGTTTCACGGAAGATGCCGCTGAGCCTCCACATATCCTGATCCTCTATGTAGCTCGCGTCGCACCATTTGAACACAAGAACGGCAATGCGGTTGCTTCCCTCGGAAACAACGCCGGTAATATTGAACTCGCTCGTGCAGTGGCTTACCTGGCTGTAGCCGACGAATTTTCCGTTTATCCACAGATAAAAGCACGAATCAACGCCTTCAAAATTGAGGAAAAGCTCGCGCTGAGCCATTTCGGGAGTCACTTCAAAATCACGGATATAGACTCCGCACGGGTTGTCGTCCGGCACATGCGGCGGGTCAATCGGGTACGGATAGTTTGCGTTTGTGTAGTTCGGCTTGTCATAATTTCTGTGAAGGAGCATCTGCCAGTTCATCGGAACGGGAATAGGCTCATACTCTTCGGGATTATAATCCTTTTCAAAGAAATTGTCGTTGATTTCGGAAATATTGTTATAAAAACGGAAATCCCACTGACCGCACAGCGACGTGAAATACGGTGAATTCTCTCTTCTGAGGTCGGTCTGTTCCTCCGCGGCAAACGGAATAAAATATGCCCTTGGCGGCTCGCAGCCGAGATGCAGAACTTCGGGGTTTTCGTAATACTTTTCAATTCTTAACATAATATCAGCCCTTCCTTATTCTATATTTTTAAGCGCGTCAAGTTCTTCTTTTTCAACCTGAATTTTTTTGTCCTTGATGATTTTTACTTCATTTCTTGAGTATGACGCCGGAGCCGCGTCCTCGCGCCTGTCAAGCTGCACCTTGAGTATGCCTCTTAAAAGGTTGACGTCCACAACCTTTCCCCTGCCCTCGGGAGTATCGACAATAGCGCCGATTTTTGGCGTTATTCTTAAAAGATGCTCATAAGCGTCCTGCTCGTATTTAAGGCAGCACATAAGCCTGCCGCAGGTTCCGCTGATTTTCGTCGGGTTGAGCGATAAGCCCTGCTCCTTTGCCATTTTAACGGTGACGGGCTGAAAATCGCCCAGAAATGAGCCGCAGCAGAACGGTCTGCCGCATATTCCCAGACCGCCGAGCATTTTGGATTCATCGCGCACGCCTATCTGACGAAGCTCGATCCTTGTGTGAAAAACACCGGCAAGGTCTTTTACAAGCTCGCGGAAATCCACCCTTCCGTCCGCCGTAAAATAAAACAGGATCTTACTGCCGTCAAAGGTGTATTCTATATCCACAAGCTTCATATCAAGCTGATGCTTTTCGATTTTCTTTTCGCAGATTTCAAAAGCGGACTTTTCTTTGGCTTTGTTTTCTTCCGCCTTTTTGATGTCCTCTTTCGTTGCGACCCTGAGAAGCTTTTTGAGCGGCTTTACGATCTCTTCTTCGGGAACGTCGTGATTTTCCGCGGCAACGGTGCCCAGCTCTATTCCGCGCGCCGTTTCCACAATAACCTTGTCGCCCTTTTTCAGGGTATGGGAATCCGGGTCAAAGTAGTAAACCTTGCCGACTTCCTTGAATCTTACGCCTATAACTTCAGCCATAAAGAACTGTCTCCTATCCCCTCGCGCTCTGCCTTAAAACGCTGCATATTCTTGTAATAAGGAGGTTGAGGTTTGCATTTTTATTAAGTAAAGAGTTCAACTCGTTTGTTTTTTCAATCAGTTTTAAAAGGTTTGAAAGCGGGACCGACCCGGCGAGCTTTTTTTCCGCCTCGCTGTATGAGCCGACGTCCTGCGAATTTTTAATAAACACTGCGTTTCTGAAAATGATCTGAAGACGGGAAAGAACGAGCGCCGTCATCTCCCTGTCTTTTTCAAGAACGCCCGTCTGCGCCATAAAATCGTATTCCGTGTGGCTAAGCAGGCTAAGCGCCAGACCCTGAGCGCAGTCTTCCGCCTCGGCAAGCTGCTGCGACTTAGCGCCGGAAGAACTCTGCATTGAATAAACGACCGCCCTTGAACGGATGGTTTCAAGCATATTTACGGCGGCGTCGCAAAGCAGGATAAACCTGACGCCCGCAGGCGGCTCCTCAAGAATTTTCAGAAAGGCATTCTGCGCGCTTGCGTTCATTGTATGCGCGTCTTTTATTATGCACACGCGCCCGTCCGCCTCGTTGGGCTTGATAAAAACAGAAGGCGTGATGCTGTCCCTCACAATTTTAACGGAAAACTCTTTTTTGCCGCTTTCACGCTCAAAAACGTTCACGTCCGGGTGGATGCGCAGACCGATTTTTTTACAGTGACGGCAGGCGCCGCACGGTATTGTTCCGCTCCCCTCGCACAGCGAAGCCGCGCTGAGAAAAAAAGCGAAACCGAGCCGCTGTTCCTCATCGGCGTTTTCTATAATAACCGCGTGAGGGAGCCTGCGCGCCGCCATGACGCTTTCAAGCTCGGCTTTAAGCTTGCCGCTTATTAAAAAATCATTGATATTCATAATCACATTTTGTGAAACTGCTCAACATCGAGCACAAAAACAACAGCTCCGCCGACCGTGATTTTTACCGGAACGGGGCCGAGTATATCATCTGCCAGAGCCGGAATGGGAACAGTGGTTTCCTCACGCTTGGAGCAGTTTTTGCGCAGGATTTCAAGAGCTTCATCCACTCTTTCTTCCTCAACGCCCATTATAAGCGTAAGGTTGCCGGAACGCAGAAATCCGCCCGACGTGGAAAGCCTTGTTGCGTAAAGTCCCGCTCTGCCTATGGCGTTTAAAATGCGGTGTGAATCATCATTATTGATTATGGCGATCAACAGTTTCAATTTGAAACATCCTTTCTGCGGCAGCACCTCAGAATTCGCGGTGCACGCCCTGCTTGATTCTTATTCCGTTATCCTGCACAATTTCTCTTTCAAAGCCGACGGCCTTACTGCATCGAAACCGTACAGTCTTAAAAAATTCTGCTGCGCAGTCCGCACGTCTTATTTGTGCGGTATTGCTTAAGCCGCGCTTTTCGCCAATGCGATAATCAGCGGCATTGTTATTATTGAAATCAGGCTCACAACGGCAACTGTCTGCGACGCAAGCCCCGTATCTTTATTATATTTTGCGCTGAAAAGCACTGTGTTGTTTGCGCTCGGTGCGCATGAGGATATGATCAGCGCGGTAAACAGAGTGCCTGAAAGCCCTATGAGCTTATATATTGCAAACATCGCGGCGGGCATAACAAGAAGCTTTAAAAACGCCGTAAGAAAAATCTTTTTGTTTTTTAACAAAGATGCGATGTCCGTATTTGCAAGGTACGTTCCGAAAATAATCATGGCAAGCGGCGTCTGCATAGCGTCTATACCCGCAACGGGGGCGCTGATGATTTCCGGCAGTTTGATGTTAAGCAGATAGAACGGCAGACCGACAGCCACGCCGAGCACGCCGGGGTTGAGCACGAGCTTTTTAAGGTCGAACTTTGCGCTGCTGCTGTCCATAATATAAACGCCGTGGGTGAACGCCACCACGTTGAACGCCATTACCACGCCCGAGCAGTAAAACACGCCTTCGCTGCCCAGTACCGCGTTTGTAAGCGGAAGAATCATATAGCCGACGTTGCCGTAGATCGAAGCAAATTTGAACAGCGCGTTTTTTTCTTTATCGCCTTTCCGGTAAACCGGATAGCAAATTGCTATGATAACAAAGTGCATAAGAAACCCGCAGCCTATTGAAATAAGCAGATTTCTGCCCGACGACGCGGTAAATTCCTGCTTGAAAAACGAATTGATAATAACCGCGGGCGTAACTATATAAAACAGAAGGTCCGTGCATTTTTTTGCGGTTTTTTCGGTGTACAGCCCGATTTTGTCGGCAATAAAGCCAACGAGCACCATTATATACAATATGCCCACCTGTTTGGCGGCTATAAGCATATTGTCCCGAAAAAGCTGTACATCCGGCATATCTGAACTTCCTTTTACTGGTCTTTACTGTTTTTTGTGAAAATATACGAACGCGCAGCAAGCGCCGCAAATACCGATGCGGCAAGCATACATTCGCTGAACGAAATACCGTGACCCGTGCAGATAAAATTGCTTTTTCCCACAATCGCAAGCACGGCTCTGGGAATAAAGCAAGCGAGTGTAAACACTGCGGCGGGGATGCCGTAAGCGAATAATTTGTAGTAAGATTCACCCTTATCGACCTTTGAAAGGCTGACTGCAAAATAGAACAGGAAAAGCATCATAAACGCGCATGCAAACAGTTCGATAAACAAATCCGAAACGTTTATGAAGCTGATTTTTGTTTTGAACATTGAAAGGAGCTTCATCACAGCCCAGAGCGGACCGCTGAGTGAAAGAAGCCTGATTTTCGGCGCGATGTCGTTCTTTGAAAAAGCGGAGCCTGCAAGAATACCGAAGTAAACCGCGCCCATCACGGCAAAAACGCCCTGGAGAAGAACGATTATGCCGCCCTCCTGCGAAAGATATTTATAATTCGACTGCATCGGGTTAAAGCTGTAGCTGCTCTGTATCGCAAGGAACTTTGCAATGCTTTCAACAGCGTCCGCCGCAAGTCCTATACCGCCGAGCAAAAACGCGCATGCGTTAAACTTCGGAGCGTCGCTGACATTTTTTGCCGCGATATTCTTTCTGCCCGCAAAAGAAACAACGAAGCTGAAAACCACCGCAAACAGCATCAGCGCATAAACAGCGTAAGCCGAAAAACCAAGCTTTGAATAAAAGCCTGTTTCCGGTTCGATAACGGATAAATACTGGTAAACTCTTAACGGCACAAGCAGAATAAGGCTTGCCGCCGCGCCGATAAAAAGATTCATAAAAGGAAACGCTTTTTTACTTTTCATAATGTTTCCACAGCCTTTCCGCCCGCATAAACGAGGGCATATATTCAATCAAAAGGTAAATATTATTTCTTTTTTTCTATCCGTTCCGACGCGGGAACATAGCTGCCGCTGATATGGATATCGGATATTCTTTCGTCAAGCTTGACGTAATCGCGCTTTGCCGCAACGTTTTTGTAAGCGGGTCTGATGATCTTTTTGCCTGTTTCAAGCTCTTCGAGCCTGTGAGCCGACCAGCCGGCTACCCTTGCCACCGCAAAAAGCGGAGTGAAAAGGTCTTCCGGTATTCTGAGCATTCTGTAAATAAAGCCGGAATAAAGATCAACGTTTGCGCAGATGTTTTTGGAAATCCCCTTATATTTTCTGAAAATTTCGGGCGAGAGTCTTTCAACAGCGTCAATGAGGTTGAAATCATCCGTCATGCCGCACTTTTCTGCAAAAGCCTTTGCCTCGCCTTTAAGTATAACGGCTCTCGGGTCGGAAAGAGTATATACCGCGTGACCCATGCCGTAAATAAGACCTGACCGGTCATAAGCCTGCTTCTGAATTATTTTAACAAGATAATCGGCAACAGCGTCGTCCGACGTATAATCGCCGCAGTTTGCTTTTATATCGTCAAGCATTCCGGTAACTTTCAGGTTTGCTCCGCCGTGCCTCGGTCCTTTAAGCGAGCCTATGCCCGCGGCTATCGCGGAGTAAGTGTCCGTCCCGCTGGATGTGAGCACCCTCGCGGCAAAGCTTGAATTGTTGCCGCCGCCGTGCTCGGCGTGGATCATAAGGCATTTGTCAAGAAGCAGAGCCTCTTCCTGCGTGAACTGCTTGTTTGATCTTATCGAATTAAGAATGCACTGCGCCGTGGTATGCTCCGGCTTGATGGGATGGATATACATGCTCTTGCCGTAAAAATGGCGGCGCTTTACCTGATATGAATAGGACATTATAGCCGGCATGCGCGCTATAATTTCAACAGACTGCCTGATGACGTTTTCTATTGAAGTGTCGTCGGGATTATCGTCGTATGAATACAGCGCAAGAACGCACCTTGCAAGCTTGTTCATAATATCGTTTGAGGGGGATTTGACTATCATATCCTCGCTGAAATTCTGAGGAAGCTCGCGGCATTTGCCGAGGATTTCACAAAACGTGTCAAGCTGTGTCTTATCCGGCAAAAAGCCGAAGATCAGAAGCCATACGACCTCTTCAAAGCCGAAACGCTTTTCTTCCTGCGCGTTTTTTACTATCTGGGATACGTTGAATCCGCGGTAATAAAGAGTACCCTCCTGCGGGACCTTTTCACCGTCGTTAAGATAATAGCCGTTAACGGAACAGATTCTTGTAAGACCTGCCATTACGCCTGTGCCGTCCGCATTGCGAAGACCGCGCTTAACACCGTATTTATCAAAATTTTTCGGGTCGATTGCCTCTACCCTTTTAATATTGCTGACTAAAAAATCAAGGTTTTCTCCTGTAATGGGAGAAACGTTTGAAGCCATACTAACACCACCTTAATAATCAAAGCTTATTATACAATAAAACAGTTGTCAAGTCAATAGCTGTAAAGTTAACTAAATGTAAATAAAAAAGGAAAAGGACTGTCGCATTCAGCGAAGAACAAAAAGAAAAAGATTTATAAAGATAACAGCAGGGCACAGAAAGCAAAAAGAATCTGTACCCTGTTAATCTTAATTATACGGAAGGGTTTCGCCCTTACCCGATTATTATTTCTTTTTTCGGCGTTTTTTCGC
>JAEEGI010019289.1_pt1 | contig 13763 bp, 6 predicted proteins | sample 8958751 | NCBI WGS metagenome assembly JAEEGI01 (sample SAMN16246545, study PRJNA631951) | gut metagenome | biome: gut microbiome; feature: rumen; material: KS-attached | host: Bos | place: Iran: Karaj | collected 2018-10
TTTTTATATTTTTATATAAATTATAATATAAAACAACAACCAATTTTTTTTAAGTTTTATATTGTATTAACCTTAACAATAAAAAAAAAAACAAATCACGGTTTTCATCCAAAAAAAGTTTTTTATTCAGAAAATTCTAAAAATTTAAAGGAGTTTTAATTAATTGAAAGTTATGTATTTCCAAACTTTTTATTCAACTGTTAATTTAATTTCTCTTTTTTCCTTTTTATTATTTTATTTTCTAAAAAATTGTTTTAGTAAACCATAATAAAAAGTAAAGATTTTTTCTATATTAAAGTAGAATGTCTTAATTTAAATTTCATATTTTTTGTTTTTTTCATCTATAAAAAAATAATATTTTTATTATTATATTAAAATTTTTTAAAAAGTATTTAAAAATATTATTATGATTTACTTTTTAAAAATATAACTTTATTAATTGGGTTTTTAATTTTTCTTTCTTCTTCATATCTAACACAAAATAAATCATCAATATTACTTTTGATTGTGATTTCAGTTTTAATATAATATAAATCATTTTTAGTAAAACTACTTCCAAAATTATTAATAAATTCTTCAAATTCAAAAATATTTTTTATTGCAAAACCAAAAGTAAAAGAAGGACTAATTTCATCAATATTAATATAAAATATATCATTAGGTTTATATGTATTAAGTTCATTTCCTAATAAAATATCATTTATTGAAACTGCATTTTGAACATGATGAGGATCTAAAAAAATTAAATTTTTTTCACATTGTCCTAAAAAATAATATGCTTTGGAATCTTTTCCTCCTATAAATCCAATATTATTTTTATAATGAAAAAAATTTAAAACTTGTTCTTTTGTTTTTTCATCTTGAATATTATATAATCCATGTCTTGAAGAAATAAAAATAATAAATTTTTTTGTTAATTTATAATGTATATTATTAATTATTATTGTATTATCAAAACAATGACATTCTACATTATCATTATTTGAAGAAATAATTTGATATTCGTGAAAAGATAAAAAAATATTTTCTTTAATATTTATATATGAATTTTTTACACATTTACATTCTACTTTTTCAAAACATTTTTTTATTATAGTTTCTAAAGTTATTGTATCAGAAAAATTTAATATTTCAATTTCAATATTTTTCTCTTTATCTTTAAAAAAATTTAAAGGATGATATTTATTATTTATATATTCTAATTTTTCACTAATATCAGTATTAGAAAACCATTCCATTGGTTTTTTATTTTTTTTTGATTTTATTGTAATAATAGTTCTTAAAGAAAAAGGTGGATTATAATTTTCAAAATCAGGATTTTTACAAATAATATTTTCAAAACCATGAATTTCAAATTCACTTCCAAAATTAACAAAAGATTTAAAAAGAGATGAATTTTTATTTTTAATATTATCTAATTTAGGTTTAGATAAATATTCACTATTAATAGGATTATCTAAAAATAAATAAATAAATTTAGAAATAAAATCTTCTAATTTTTCAATATTAAATAATTTTTTTATAGCTTGAGCAAGAAACATTTGTCCAGCTCTAATCATACACCCCCATCCAGCATCAGTCATAATATTATTATTATCTATTTGTATTAGTTGAAAATTAGCTCTATAGGAAAACCAAATTAAATTATATAATTTATTATATAATTGAATTGTTTGCTCTTTAAACTTTTCATTTAATATATTTAATTCTTTAAATTCTTCATTTATTTTCTTTTGGTTTGAAAAAATATTAAATATTAATATATTTTTCTTATTTATTATCTCATTTTTTATAAATGCCCAAAAACCTAATTCAGGTTTTTTATTATTAATGTTATTTTTAAATTTCAATGAATTTTCTTTTTCCATTGAATCATAAGTAAAAATTGAATTTGAACTATTATTTCTTACTAATGAATTACCATTACTTATAATTTCAAAGAAACTTCCATCTAAATTATCATTTATTTCTTTATCTATTTTAATTTCTTTCTCATTCATTTTATTTCTTTTAAATATATAAAAATTAATATATATAATATTTTTTTTATGTTATTTTATTTTAAGAAGAAAATGAATGCTACTCAAAGATTGCATTTTTATAATGAATCAGATATTTTTAATTTAAAACCTCCTAAAAATATTAATAATTATCAAAAAGAAAATAATAAAAAAACTCCAATTACAAGAATAGAAAAAAATAAGAATTTACATCAAGAAATAATATTAACTCCTTTAAAGCAACATAGATATAAAAATAATATTGATCATTTTGATTATTTAAAAACAGAAAAATCACCTTTTGAAAATTTAAATAAAACTTTCATAAAAAGTACAAAGAAAAAAATTATAATAGATGAAAAAGATGAAGAAAGAAAAGAAGATTATTTAAAAATAAAAGAAAAAAATGTAAAAAATAATATTAAATTTGGTGATGATATAACTTCTTTTAAAACAACAAATAATATTAATGAAGAAATAATTCAGAAAAGATTTATAAAAAAGAAAAAAGAAGAAGAATTAAAACCAAAAAAAAAAGAAGAAAATGAAAAAATTTATAAAAAAATAAAACCAAAACCTTTAACTCAAAAAAACACTGCAAATTCAAAATTTGATGAATTTTCATCAAGAAAAACAGGATTACAATATTATAAATCAAATATATTTAATGACCCAAAAAAAGAAATTTTTAATCAAACTTTTCAACCAAAAATTTCAAGAAAAGAAAATAAAAAAGAAATAAAAAAAAAGCCAATCCTTAAAAAAGAAAAAAATATAGAACCTTTATTACCAAAAAAAATAGAATGGAGTAATACAGAAAAATTTATTAAAAAAGATTATTCAAATATAAATATAACAGCAAAAGAAAGAAAATTACTAAATAATAAAGGTTCTTTTCCTTCTAAATATTCAGATTATAAAAGTATAAGAAATAATAAAGAAAATGATTTAAATAAATCAATGGATACTTTAATGGTTAAAAAGCATGAAAAATATATTGGAATAACAGAAAATGAAAGAGAAGAAGATAATTTTGAAATTAATAATATTAATCAAACTTCTAAATTTAATATGAATGAAGTTAAAAAAGAATTTAGAAATAATGGATTTCATATTTATGGTGATAAAGTTAACACTGAATTTTTTAATGGAAAAGAAAGAGGACAAGCTAAATTTTCTATTAGAAAAGATATTAATGATAAAGATTATGATTTTAAAATTAAGAAAGTTGAATCAATTTTAGAAAAACAACAAGGAATTAAAATTTCTCATATTAAAGATAAAAGCAGTGATAATGTTTTATATAAAAAAAAATCTGAGAATAATAAAGGAAAATGTAATTGGATGAAAATGAAAATTTATAATTTAAAAGTTGATAAAGAAAAAAAAGAAAAAGAAAAGGATAAAAATAAATGAAGTTATAATTTATATATGTTTAAAAGACATTGTTCTATTAATATATTATATAAAATATTATTTGTAAAATTCAAAATTAATTTTATATTTTAAAGGAGTAAAAAATTATTAAATATATTTGTTTTTTAAAAGAGAATATAACAATAAAAGTTTTTTAAATGTTTTCAAACCATTTTTTTTAGTTAATTGTTTTATATTTATTTTTTTGGGATTTTTATTTATTTTAATTATTTGTTTTTTAAATGGAAATCTGGGATTATTATTTTTATATCATTCTTTTAATTCTTCTAATATTAAAATGTTATATTTTTTATATTCAAAGTATAAATTTCATTTTAAAAAAACGAACTAAATAATAAAAAAAGTAAAAGAGTAAAAAAAAAATAAATTAATTTGAATAAAAAAATATATATCTTAAAAATAATTTTTATCTTTTATCTAAAAGCAATGAACAGTGATTTACAATTAGTAGAAAATGTATTACAAGGATTAATGACACCAAATAATGAAGAGCGTAAAAAAGCTGAATTGCAATTAGCAGAATTAATGCAAAAAAATACAATAGGATTAGTATTATATTTATCTCAAATAATAAATCAAAATGCAGATAATTCAATATTAACTTATTCTTCAGTTGTAATGAGAAAATTAATTCAAGTTAAAGAAAACGAAACTGTAAATGTACATTGGAAAAATGCAAATAATGAAATGAAAGAAGAAATTAAAAAAAATGTTTTAAATGCTTTATTAAATTGCAATGATAAATCTCTTAAAAAAAAATATGGTGATATTGCTTCAAATTTATGTGAAAATATATACAATAATGGAGAAAAATGGGATAATATTTTAAAATATGTTGCAAATGGATTTATGATTGATTTAAAACCTGAAAATTTTTTAAATATTGAATCTTCAGTTTTTCTTCTTTCTAAAATATTTAATTATGCTCAAAATGAATTGTTAACTGGAATTGATCAATTAATCATTGGATTTCATAAATTTTTTAAAGAAGGAAATTTAGATATTCAAACAAATTCAGTTGAAGCAATATGTGAAATTTTAACAGGATATATTGATAAGAAAGTTTCTAAGAAATTTAGAGAATTTACTTTTTATATTTTACAAACAATATTAAATTGTTTAAATAATAATGATTTTAATAATTTAAAGAAATCATTATTTGCTTTATCTGATCTTGCTCAAACTCAACCAATAATGTTAAAGAAAAATTTTTCAGATATATATACTTTAATGGGAAAAATCATTGAAAGAAAAGATTTAGATGAAGATTCTATTAGAAGTGTAGCTTTTGAAGTTTTATTAAGTATAATAGAAAAATATTCAAAAGTTATTTCTGAAGATAATCAAAAATTAACTTTATTAATTAATTCTATATTTAAATATGGAATGGAATTTGATGAAGAAATTGATGATGATTGGTTAACTCCAAAATCATTAAGTTTATCAGATGAAGATTTTATTCCAGAAGGAAAATTAGATGAAGCTCTTTCCTTAATAGATAGATTAATTATATCTGTAAAAGAAAAAACTGCTTTACCAATTATTTCAAATATTATTATGGAATTATTAAATCATTCAAATGAATCTTGGAAATATAAATATATTGCATATACTTCAGTTGGAAAAATATCAACATATGTTGATGATATAAAAGCTATTGAAACAATGATAAATAATATTTTACCAGATATAACTAATCAAAATCCTAAAATTAGATATTCTTGTTTGTTTTGTATTGCTCAATTTACAGATGCTTTTAAAGAAGATTTTACTGAATTATATCATAATCAAGTAATTACTAGTATCGTTGCTTTAGAAAATAATGATAATGTTCTTAGAGTTAAATTACAAGGTTTTGATTCTTTACAATCTTTCATTGAATATTGTAGTGAATCTATTCTTTCTAATTATATTCAAAATATTTTAGAAAGTCTTTTCTCTCATTTTGTCAAAGGAGATAATGATTGTCCTCAAAATTTAAGAGAAACTATATTAGATACTTTAGGAGGATTAATTTCAAATACTAAAGATTCATTTAAACCATTTTCTGAAAAAAGTTTTAATATTTTAATTAGTTATTTAGGTCAAGCTTTGAATAATAATAATAATAATGTTAATTTATTTGGTTTATTAATTGATATTCTTACTCAAGTTGGTGAAAATTGTCCTGATTTGCTTCAAAAAAATTCAAAAGACATTGCTCAAACTTTAATTCATTTTCAAAATAATGTATCTAATTTTAAAGGAGAATTTGCAGATTTATTTGAAACTTCATGGCAAAGAATTTTACCATATATAAAAAAAGAACATCAAGATATTATTCCAGATATAATTCAAAGTATAATAAAAGTAATAACAAATCCTCCTGAAATGTCAATTTCATCAAATCCAAATGAAAAAATAGATATTGAGAAATTTTTAAGTGAAGTAAATAATACAAAAGAAAATGTAGTTTTAGAAAAAACTAAAATATCAGTAATTACTTCAGAAACAGAAGAATATTCAATTTTCTTAGAATTATTAAATGTAATATTAACAGAATTAAAAGAACATGTTTTACCTTTTGTAGATTTAACTGAAGCAGAAATAACAAGAGTATTAAATTATCCTAATGCAGATATAAGAAAAAATGCTGCTTCTGTTTTTCCTAATTTAATTAATGTTATTGAATCAACAGGAGATAAAAATAAATTAACTGAATATATGAAAAAATATATTTCAATATTACAAAGTGCTTCAGAATCAGAAAAAGAAAATTCTGTTGTTAGTTCCTTATTAGATGCAATGTCTGATATATTTAAAGAACATGACAAACTTTTAACTGTTGAAGAAATTAATACTTTATTTGAAAAATTATTTTCTCTTTTCGATAAAGTAGAAGCAAATAGATTAGCATTATTAAAAGAAGAAGATATTGCTGAAAAAGAATTAGAAGAAAATAATAAGAAAAATAATAATAATGATGATGATGAAAGCGATGATGATAAAACAACAGCATTAAATAATATTAAGGATGAAATAGATGAAGTAGAAAATGTAATAACATCATATTCAGATTGTATAGGCTCAATATTTAAATCACATAAAGAATTATCATTGGAAATAGCTAAAAAAATGATAACTGATGTGCTACCGAAATATTTTTTAGAAAAATCGTCAACATTTGAAAAAAAAATGGGTTTATTTATAATGGATGATATGGTAGAATTTTTAGGACAAGAGTTATTAAATGAAATATGGCCAAATATAGCAAAAACGCTTGTAGCTTTTGTTGATAATCATAATAGTGAATTAAGACAAGCTTCAAGTTATGGTTTAGGTGAATTTATTAAGCATACAAAAATTAATTATGAACAATATGCTAATGATATATTAAATATATTATTTAAAGGACTTCAAGTTAGTTCCGATGGACAAACAACGGATGAATATGGTCAAGCTCAAGATAATATTGTCACTGCTATTGGGAAATTAATTAAACATCAAGGAAATCAATATTCTAATTTAATTGAGATTATTGATCAATGGCTACAACATTTACCTATTATTTATGATATTAATGAAAGTGCTGGAATGCATGATTTGTTATGTGATATTATTTTAGAAAAAAGTGATATGATTTTCGGAAATAATAATAAGAATGTTCCTAAAATTATAAGGATTTTATGTAAAATTATTGATACTAGATATTCAAATGATAGTATCAATGAAAAAATTAAAAAAATTTTAGATGGGATTAAAAATAATAGTTCTCTTAGTCCTTGTATTGAAGAAGCTAAGAAAGATGCTCCTAAGAAAACTTTAGTTAAAATTCAGAAATATTTCCCCTAAGAAAAATAAAATATAAATATATATAATATCACATAATATATTTATTAAATTAAAAATATTTTCAATAAAGTAAAATATATTTTAATTATTGGTATTGACTTAAAAATTTTGAAGTCCTTCGTATTTCTATTCTTCTATCTATAATTATATTTTAATTAAAATTAATAATATCTTCATAGAATAATTAATAATAAAGCAAATGATAAATATGAAAACCAACTATCATTTTCATTATCATTTATATTTATTTATAATTGAATAAAAGTAGAATAATTATAAATATTATTTTATATGGAATTTATTCCTAATCAAAAACTCCAAATGATTCATATACCTTTCATTTTTTCTTATGTAAATCTTCTTTTATATTATTATATTTTTGTGATTTTTTTGTTTGAAATAATTCTATTTCTTTTTCTTTTAATTTTATTATATTATCTTCATTATCTTTTTAAAATAATAATTATAAAATAAAAAATTAAAATTAATTAATAAAAAATAAAATATACAATTTTTCCCTAATAAATATAATAAGAATTAATGGAACATGATAATCATTTTATAGATATCAATGCTCCAAATCATTTAATGACTAATTTAATAGATATAAATGCAATTCATGATGATTCGCAAGATATTTATATCAATAATTTTTCTATAAATGAAAATAAAAACAACCAAGACAATAAATATAATTTATTTTCAAATGACAATAAATATAATTTGAATCAAAATTCAAAAATTGAAAAAAAGGATTATTTACAAATAAAAGATTGGGACTATTTAGATGATAAGAATATATTTATTTTTGAAGAAAAAATAAACAAAATAATAAAAAATATAAATATAAATGAATTAAAAACTTTACAAAAAAGTATTTCAGAAGCAACATTCGAATATGTATTTCAAAATCCAGATAATGCAGAAACAATAGGACCAATTTCAAGTGTAGGAAATTTAGTAGAATTTTCTTATGCTTATGATTCTTCTTTTAAAGAAGATATGATTTATCATTTTATTGAATTAGAAAAATATATTTTTAAATGGAGAAATATTGATGTTGATGGTAATTGCTTTTATAGAGCTGTTATTTTTTCTTTCCTTGAAAATATTATTTTAACTAATAATATTTTATTATTAAAAGAATTTATTGTTATTTTTAATGAAAAAATTTCCTTTGAAAATCCTATTTTTAGTAATAATACTTTTATTAATTGTTATTATGATAGTTTAAATATTCCTTTAATTATGCAAATTTTATATACTATTTTACATTATTTAGATAAAGAAAATGGAATTAAATATGCTTATAGAGTTTTCTTGAAAACTTTTCTTTATTGTAAACCTTTTGATTATGGAATGATTTTTTTTCTTAGATATTTGATTTTTGAATTTATTAATGATAATAACAATAAATTTTATTCTGAAAATTTTCCTATTAAATTAGGTTGTCTTCTTCCTGATCAATATATTATTAATGAAAATAATTTTAATTTTAATAAATTTTACATTGAACATGTTATGAAAATGGGAATTTATGCTGAAAAAATTATTATTTATTTAGTTCCTTATGTTTTAAAATGCAATTTAAATATTTTGCTTTATAATTTTGATAAAAATGATAAAGTTATTATTAAATCTTTTAATTGTCCAATTAATGATAAATTTACTATAGAATTATTTTTTCGAGCAACTCATTATGATATTATTTATAATTCTCAATATTATTCTTTGTTTAAGCAATATTTAATGATTTATCAATATCAAAATGAAAAATTTAAAGTTATTGATAATGATTATTTACAATTAGTAAAAAAAGGAAAATTATTAAATAATAATAATAATCAAGATTTAACTTTTACTTGTTTAAATTGTAGAAAAATTTCAAAAATATTTGATAAAAATTTATTATTATGTCAAAAATGTTTATTATTGGAGGTAAAAAATATTCTTTTAATGAATTATATTCAATTTTTAGTAATTTATACTATTCCATTTAATAAAATTCATCAAAATTTAAATAAGACATTTGAACAAATATTTTCTTCTCAAATATGTAAAATAAAAAATATAGAATTTAAAGGAAATGATTTAATAAAATTAGTTAATCAAAATTTTTCAGATTTACTTCAAGAAATTAAATTAAAAATATGTGTTCAATGTCAAAATGAAATGAAAGATAAAAAAGGAGTTTTTACTCTTCCTTGCGGATGTAATTTATGTTCTCATAATTGTTATTATACTTATTTTAATAATTTAATGGTAAATGAAGTAAATATTATTAAAAAAAATCCTGAATTAGAGCTTCCTATTTTTACTTCTTGTTATTGTGGAATTAAATTTACTATAAACAATTATTTATTTTTATTAAATGAATTTTCAAGATTTAATGTTGATAATTTTGTCTTGGGAATTATTGAAGTAATTAAAAATAATTTCTTGAAATTTTGTTGTTTTTGCTTAAAAAAAACTCAAAATGATAAAAATTCATTTATTATTTCAATTAAAGATGATTATATTTGTAATTTGTTAAATGTTCTAAATATTAAACATATTTGTTGTAATGAATGCATTAAAAATTATCAGGATAATCAAAAATTTTTTTGTAAATTATGCGAAAGAGAACAAATTGAATTGTCTTTAGTTCTTCCTGAAGAAAATTAAAGAGAATTTTTATTATAATATTTTTTTAAAAAATAAAAAGAAAAATATTATATGGAAATATTAAAATTTATAATAACATTATTTTATTACTTATATTAATGTTAATATAAAAAAACTTTAAATATAGATTTTTAATTTTTATCAAAATGCAATTAAATTGTTTTTTTTTTATGAATGAAGAAATGATGAAATATCTGATATAAAAATGTAAAATTAAATAAGAAAAAGAATAAATTAAATAAGATATATTAGAAAAAGGTATTATATTAAAGTTACTTTTTATTTTATTAATAATCAAAGGTGTATAAAATAAATATAAAATTAAATTAAATATATAATTTAATATATAAGTATATAATTATCTTAATTTTTAAATAAAATATTTGAAATTTTAATTGTCATTTCCTTTAGATCTTTTTCTTCTAGATTTAATTTTGATAAATCCTGAAAGATATGATTGTTTTGTTTATAGTTTTTTAATTTTTGTAATTCCTTTTTATCATATTGAGTTTTATTTATTTCTTCTATTAATAAATCAATATATTGAATTTCCATTTCATTATGATTATTATTTAGAGCTATAACATCAATTAATTGAAATGTTTTTTGTAATTTTTTTATATCAAAAATAATTTTTTTTGTGATTTTTCTCATATTATTCTTAATTCCCTCGTTTTCTTTTGTTTTTATATTTTTCAAACTTTCTATATTTCTCAACTGAATCTCTAACTCATTTAAAGACTGGATATGTTTTTCTCTTTCTTCTCTTATTTTTCCTGTTTTTTGCATAATATCATATCTTCTATAATATTGAAAATTAGATGGATTTGATTTTTCTTCTTTTTCTTTTCTTTCAAGGGTATTTATCGTTTCTTTTTTTATTACTATTAAATTATTATATTCAGTTATTTTTCTTGTTGTTTCATTCATAAATGTATCATTAGAATTCATATTATCTTGAAGTCTCTTTAATGATTGAAAAATATTCTTTATTTTTTTTATTAACTTTTTCAATTCTCTTCTGTGATGAAAAATTTCAAAGGTTTGTTTTATATCTTTAGGACATAATTTTTCTTCATAAAAATCTTTAAGCTGAGAAAATGAAAATTTAGTCAATTTATCAATATCATTTTCAAACATAAGGGTACTATCAAAAGCATACCACCATTTTTTATCTTTTTTTTCTAAAAAATCAACTTCTGTTTTAATAGTTTCTGCAAACATTGGTTCTTTTTTTATACAATCCCTATTGGCATGAGTTGCTAAAAGAATAACATTCTCACTAATATCTCTTGCAAATAATTTAGTTATACAACTAAAAATATATTTAGTTAATACATCTATTCTATTATTTGTTGCTTTTGCAATCATGCCTACTACATTAATATGATTTATTATATTTGAGAAAACATATCTAAATGCTTCATCTATTTTTTTATCAAATAATATTCCTCTTGTATCCCCATAACCTTGGGTATCGATTATAATAATAGGATTATTTTTATAATCTTTTATATAATATAAATGTACTCCATCAGTTTGAGATACTGCTTGTCCTTTTTCTTTCTCTTTTTCTTCTATTAAAATAAATCTATATTTATCTTCTAATTTAATTCCTTTTATTATATTAAATAATGCATTTATTGCTGTTGTTTTTCCATCTCCTGTTTTTCCAACAAATAACATTACATATGCATTTTTATAATCATCTATTTCAAATGTATCATAAAAATATTGATATACTAATGGATAATTTGATTCTCTTTCAATGTTTGAATATTTATATATTACTATATCTTCTTGTTTTCTAATTACTTCATAATTATATTTATTAATTTCACTAGGAGTTGAAGATATATTATTTTTATATAATTCCTCTTCATCAATTATTAGATTTGAAAATAATTTTAATTTCATAATATTATTTTGGAAAAAATCTCCTAATTTAAAATATTCTTCATCATCTTCATCAATTTTATTTCCGTCTTCATCAAGAAATTTAAAATTTACTTTAATTTTATTTTTTAATAATTCTCTCAATGATTTTAAATTATCTGTTTCAGGGTAATTGATTGAACAGAGAAGAATTCTTTTATTGGGTACCATCTAATAATAAAAAAAAAATTTTATTTTTATCTTATTAATGATTATTGAAATTGTCAAAATAGTTATTATAAAATAAGACTAAAAAAATATTAAGTATTTCAAAAAGTTATTAATCTTATGAAAAGTTAAATTTCCCAAAAGAATATATTTTTATTTGTTATATATTTTTTGAATAATCTAGAATACTTAAATTCAATATTTTTATAAACACATTTATTCAAAAAACTCTTCTTCTTGATTTATTTTAACTTATTTTTTTTTAATGATTTAAAATAATTGCCTAATCAAACACAAAAAAAGATTATATAGTTTATTGATGGAAAAAAGTCAATTTAACAAGATAAAAATTTATAATTAAATGATTGATGATTAAATTAAATTTATTTTTGTTTTTTAATATTACTTTATTTCCTTCTTATGTGTTTTTTCAATGTAATTTTTTTTTTCTAAATTAACATTAATATTTGAAAAAAAAACAAATTTAAGTCTTTTTGAAATCATAAAGTAATTGAATTAATCAAAAAATATGTTTATCTATAAAATTATTTAAAAAAGTAACTAAAAAAATTAATCATTTAATTAAAAAAAATAATTATAAAAAAACCTTTATTATTTTATTTTTAATTATTAAATACATGTCTTTTTTCAAATTCAAATTTAAAGAATCATATAAAATTTAACAAAAAGAAAAAAAAAAAAAATTTAAAAATAAAAAATGCAAAGAATATTAAAAGTACTTTTAATTCAATATTCATTATTGGAAATTTATATGATTCATGTGGAGAAACAATGACAGCTTCAAGTATAGAGGATTTTAAAGGATTATCATTATCATCAGATAAAGAAAATTTAATAACAGATACTTGTTGTTATTATACTATAAATTTATCTGGAAATTCTACTGGATTTTGTTATGGAAGTATTAAAGGACAAGAATCTTCTATTAAATCTCATGAAGAATATTTCAATGAACAAGGTTCTAATCTTGTTGTTAATATTAATTGTAACTCATCTTATATTCAATTTAGAACTTTTATTCTTATTTTAGGTCTTCTTATTTTATTATAAGTTAAATAATTTTTTACTTTTTCATTTTTTTGTTTTTTTCTTGAACATTTTTATTACAATAAATAAATTAAAATTTAAAAAACCTTAAATAATTAATTGATTTTTCAAACTCTTAAAAAAATTTAATATGTATATAATAATTATTAAATGGAAAAATTAAAAGAAGAATTTGAAATTGAACCAATAAATATTCAAGTAAATCAAAATGAATTAGAATCTTATTCAAAGATATTATTAAATCACAATAAATTATTAATAAGAGTAATAAATGAAAATATAACAATAAATACAAAATCTTTTTTTAAAATAATGAATTTAGGAAATTTATATCCAGAAGAAGATATTTTATTTTATCATATTGAAGACAAAGAAGAAGAAGAAGAAGAAAAAAAAAAAACAATAAATAGTAATAAAGAATTTAAAATAAGTTATGGAAGTAATCCTTTAGATTATAATAAAATAAATGATAAAAATGATAATTTTGAAATTGGAATATTTAATAAAATTCAACAAGGTTTTAAAAACGATGATAATAATAATAAATATTATTATTATTTCTATAAATATATATATTATTTTTATGGAATATTTGCAATTTTTCTTTCTTTACATTTTATTCATTTTTGCTTTAGTAATTATTTTTCTTTGAATTTATAT